>ENA-OPXQ01000775-OPXQ01000775.1-human-gut-metagenome-genome-assembly--contig:-NODE-775-length-19624-cov-3.404057_pt1 | contig 19624 bp, 7 predicted proteins | sample MGYA00241769_ERZ502042 | MGnify/ENA primary metagenome ERZ502042 (study PRJEB25962, sample SAMEA2041934) | human gut metagenome | biome: human gut; feature: human-associated habitat; material: faeces...
TTGTTGCAGGCAGTGATCAGATGGTCACGTCCTTCTAATTCTACAACGCATACGCGGCAGGCAGCGATCTCATTTAAACCTTTCCAGTAGCATAAGTGTGGGATATGGATGCCGATAGACTCGGCTGCTTCCATTAAGGTAGTGCCTTCTTTTACAGATACAGGCAGTCTGTCGATCGTTAAATTTACCATAATTTCTCACGCCCTCCTTTAAAGATTCCAAAGCCGAAATGATCGCAGCGGAGGCAGCGTCCGGATTCCTGCGCAATTTCTTTTTTGTTCATGCAGTTTTCAACACCTTCAAAATCATGTTTTCGTTCACTTGCTTCCCGTTCAGACAGCTCTACACGACCGCAAGGTGTGTGGTCAGCGTTATTTGGCAGCGGGATCTCTACATTACAGGTGATTTCGTGATGATAGCCTAAATATTCATCAATATTAGCAGCAGTTAAATCCTGCATCTTTAATTCAGCAATCTTTCTAACTTCATCCTTAGAAATCTTAGCAACCTTAGTCTTGTTAGGTACGCCTGAACCAGACTGGATGTTACAAGCCTTCTTTAAAAGAACTGCTGCAGGTGGAGTCTTTGTTACGAATGTAAAGCTCTTATCCTGGTAAACTGTAATAACTACAGGAATGATAAGATCTCCCTGATCTGCTGTTCTTGCATTGAACTCTTTTGTGAACTGAACGATATTTACACCGTGCTGTCCAAGAGCTGGACCTACAGGTGGTGCTGGAGTTGCTTTACCAGCCGGAATCTGTAATTTGATATATCCTGTTACTTTCTTTGCCATTTTTCGGCACCTCCTATGTGGTATTGGCGGGGGTTTATGGTCCCTCCCACGATATTGTTACCTTTGCTTGTTACATCTGTTTGATTTCTGCGAAACTAATTTCTACCGGCGTTTCGCGGCCGAAAAGTTCAACATTGATCGTTGCTGTCTGTTTCTGCACATTAAGGGCAGTGATAACACCAACGGTATCTTTCCAGGCACCGCCTGTGACAACAACTGTATCACCCTCTGCGAAATCGACCTGAATTTCCTCTTTCTTGATACCAAGAGGAAGCATCTCTTCCTCGGTCAACGGTACCGGCTTGGACCCTGGTCCAACGAAGCCTGTCACACCTCTGGTGTTACGGACAACATACCATGTATCGTCATTCATAACCATGTTGAGAAGTACATAGCCAGGAAACATTTTCTTCTGAACCTGTTTCAGAGCCCCGTTTTTCAGCTCAGCCACTTCCTGCAGCGGAACACGAACTTCAAGGATCTGGTCTTCCAGGTGTCTGTTTTCGATGGTTTTTTCAATATCGACTTTTACTTTGTTCTCATACCCGGAATAAGTATGAACAACATACCATTTCGCTTCTGACATACAATCACCTTATCCTTATTTCATTAAAAGATTAATGCCTTCGAGAATAAATGAATCCATGACGCTGATCAGTACGCAAAGCACGATCGACACGCAAACTACCACGATAGTCTGCTTAATCAGTTCATTGCGGTCTGTCCAGACAATCTTCCTGAATTCTGACTGAAGTCCCTGAAACCAACTCTTCTTCTGGCTCTTGCCAGCAGATTTTTCATTTCCTTGCATAGCCTGACCTCACAATTCTCTGTGAGTAACTGTTTCGTCCAGTTACCTTGGATTACTTTGTTTCCTTATGCAGAGTGTGTTTGCGGCAGAACTTACAATATTTCTGAGTTTCCATTCTCTCAGGATGGTTCTTTTTCTCCTTAGTCATATTGTAGTTACGCTGCTTGCACTCGGTACATGCTAATGTAATCTTAACGCGCACAACTTCCACCTCCAGTGTTTTCATTTGCATGGTCATTTTCCTCATGCCGGACGATGTATCCGTCATCTTTTCGGGCATAAAAAAAAGACCTAACTTCCATGTCGCTTGTCAAGTTTATCACACATGGCATGCCTAAGTCAAGTCTTTTCTTATTATTTATGCCTATATTTCATCACATATTTTTTACAGGAGCTTCCCTAATCTGCCTTTACCCGGTCGGCTCTGTCTGAAATATGATAGGAACCCTTGAAGGTACGTTTCACCTGATACAGACATCTGTCTGCCTCCTCATACAGGTCCTGGAAAGTGATATCTCTTCCATCTGAGGAAACAATCCCCATAGATGCGGAGATCATTACCTCCAGGTTTTCTTTCACATAATCAATATGCAGCTTCGCAGAAAGTACACGCAGACTCTCCTCCGCCGCTTCCCTGGTCATATCCGGCAGAAATACCACAAACTCATCACCGCCCAGACGACAGACGATGTCCTGAGCCCTGCAATGCTTCTTCATGATCAGGACAACCTCGCAGAGAGCTCTGTCTCCCCACATATGTCCCATGACATCATTGAGCGTTTTGAAATTATCCAGATCCACAATAGCAAAAGTATTTACACATCCCGGATGAAGTTCCTGCACAAGCATCCGGTTGATAGCAGATGTGCCCGCTGCCCTGTTCATGGCACCTGTCAGAAGATCCGTCCTTGCCTCCTTCTGAAGCTTGAGCATATCATTCTCCATATCCGTAACATCCTCGATACTGCCGACCATACGGGACACTTTTCCCGATTCATCGTACAGATTCGTAGTCTTGATCTGCAGATACCGCATACGACCTCCTGCCCATACTTTCGCCTTCTGTGAATGCAAAGCTTCAGCAGAATCTGCCCTGGCGAATATATCCCTGATCACAGAACAGGTTTCCGGATTGATCTCCCTGATTTTCCGAAGCATGACCGGTACGCTGAGCTCTGACTGATCCAGTCCCAGATTCTGATATTTGTCATTCAGAAACTGTATCTGTTCTGTTTCCACATCATAAGTAAAAACGCACAGGTCACTCTCCCTTGCTGTGATGCGGTAAGTTTCCTCATTCAGCATAAGCTGACGGTTCAGATTGCGGATAGCGATCCTGTCCTCACGCCGGAAATACAGATAAACTCCAATAACTACTATAAGACTCAGGATGATCACCAGTGTAATCACAAATACCCATATCCGGTATCTGAGTCCTGCCTGATGAATATACCTGTTATCAGCCATTGTTACCGCAAACAACTTTGTACCGTCCACAGGTGCCGCAGTCACCATATAATCTCCATCTTCATCTGAAATCGCAAAGTAATATCGGAATCCACTGTCCATCTGGGACTTAATATCGGAAATCGGCAGACTCAGTTCACGCCCCTCCAGCCAGGTCAGGAAATCATTACCAAAAGTGTCATTGCCGCCATCAGACACAATATATTTTCCATGATTATCCATCACAAAAAGCCCTGCATATCCTTTTCTACGGTCTGCCTTTCCATATACGTCCAGACTGCTGCACGGAAGCGTCCCACAGAGCACTCCCTTAATCTGCTGTGCCTCATTTTTGACAGGTACTGACAATATCACTCCATCTGCACAGGAATATCCATTTTCTGCCAGACCCCTGTTACCTAACATAGCCATCAGGAAGTATTCTTTCAGGGAATAAGCCTGTCCGTCCTGCACGCAGCAGCCATCCTCACTGATAATCTTCAGCGAATCAAACTTCTCTGTGTGACGGTGAAATTTCTCCCTCAGCATCTCCTCTGTCTGTACTTCATCTAAAGGCATATCACTGATATAATCTGCCGCACACTCCAGAAGATCATAGTACATATCAATCCGGCTTCCGACAAGTGCTGCATTCTGCTCTGTCCATTCCAGAAGAGAATCTCTGGCTCTGGAATTCTCTGTTTTCATCACAAAACTGTTAAAATAAAATAAGGCAGCTGTAATGATGGTCACTGCGATCAGTCCTGCCATAAACAGAATCCGCTTTCGCTTCTTTTTATCATCTGTGCCGTTCTTATCATCAAATCTTTTCATACCGCAGCTTTCTCTCCTCCGCTCTCGTTCTGCCTATGGTAAAGTCATATACTGCCAGTCCTTTCTACAGACTGGCAGTTATGTCTTGTATTTCATTATATGAACCAGTGGAGAGATTGTCAAACAGAACGTCACTGTGCACATATGAAAAGCGGAGCCCGCAAACGGACTCCGCTCTGGTGTTACTTATTTATCATTTTTTCTTTTCTTCTTGTAGAAGATTCCGCCTGCAATGGCAAGGGCTGCGATTACAAAAACTGCTGCATAAGCACCGATCGGGGTGTTATCGCCGGTCTTGACTGCTACCTTTCCACTGAGTGCACTGCTGTAGGAAGCCGGTGTTGAACCTCCGCTTGCAGGAGTTCCTGATGACGGAGTACTCGGTGTGGCTTTGTTGACGATCTTAAGCAGGCCACCCTTGTAAGAATAATCAATTTCTCCACTTACAGAGAAGTTATAATCATCATCAACTTTGATCGTTACACTTCCTGCACCTGTATATCCGGTCGGAGCCTGAACCTCTGTCAGAGTGTAGGTACCCGGTTCAAGTTCTAATTCATGAGCACTTGCCTCGGATGTCCACTCATCGATCACAGATCCGTCCTCATCAGTCAGTCTGAAACTTGCACCTGCAAGACCGACACCATTTCCATCAGTCTTCTGTACGCGAAGCTTACCGTCTGTATCTTCCGGAATTTTGTTTACAAGGTTGATGTTACCGGCCAGGTTATCCTTACTTAAAGCAACTGTACCTTCACCGGTTACTTCATATTCAAAGACATCAAGGTCAAGAATATTTCCGTCTGCATCTGTTTCCAGAATGTAGTAATTGATCGGCTCTGTACCGTCTTTGCCTCCAAGAGGAACCTCAACAGTAACTGTGTCATTCTGTACCAGTTGCACTACCGTGAACAGGTTATAAACACCATCATCACCCTTTGTAAAGATACCTGCATAGAACGTATCGTCCGTAGTTGTCTGTGTGGTGCCTTTCAGTACCTGTTTGTTAATGTTGATCTCGCCCTTATAGGAGTAACCTGTAGGAATATCAAAGAATACATTCTCCAGGTTTACAGCACCTTCCTTAGGACCAGCTTTCAAATCAAGTTTCACGGTATTGGAACCGCCATCAACTGTACACATAAACTGTGATCCATTATGCATACTCTGCTGATCAAGATTAATCACATTGCCGTTTGCATCTGTCTCATATACATAATAGGTGCCCTGTGCCAAATCACTGAAGGTTACACTTCCTGCGGAAGCATTTACCAGATGAATGGCCTGCGGGAGAGCGCCCTTGTATGGATACTTACCTGCTGCATCTGTAAACAGATTTACATAGAAGGTATCGTCCTGAGCGATCAGGTCTGTGAAATCACCGCCATTTGCGTAAGTAACTTTCTTGGTTACTGTGATCTGACCGGAACCAGATGCCTGGTAGTCAACCATAGTAACTTCGATTACGTCCTTATCCTCCATCTTAAATGTCTGATCCGGAGCCACTGTGTAGCCGGACGGAGCTGAAACCTCACTTAATGTGTAGGTCTCGCCTACTGTGAGGAGACCTGTGATCTCATGAGCCTTTCCGTCAGATGTCCACTTGTCAATTTCCTTGCCGGTGGAATCTTTCACTACGAGCTGTGCACCGCTGAGTGCTTTGCCGCTCTCGTCAGTCTTGAGGATACTTGCTTTGGTCGGAGCATCCTTCATTACAACCTTGGTTGTCTTTCCTGTCTTATCAACAGTAAACTCAATATCTTTAGCTGTTCTGTATCCTGCCGGGGCACTTACTTCGTGAAGAGTATAAGTTACATCTGCAACGAGCGCTGCTGTAACTGCATGAGTCTTACCATCAGATGTCCACTCTTCCATTACCTTGCCATTCTTGTTCAGGATCTGAAGTTTCGCACCTGCGATCTCTTTCTCGCCTGTCAGGTCTGTCTTGCTTACTGTTACGCTTGTCTGTGCATCTTTCATTACAACTTTCGTTGTAGAACCATCTTTGTTTACTGTGAACTTCACATCATCTGCAATCGCATATCCGTCCGGAGCTTCGATCTCACGAAGGATGTAAGATTCACCTGCTTTAAGTTTCTTAGTTACTTTATATTCCTCATTTGTAGAAGTCCAGGATTCCAGAACTGTCTTACCATCGCTGGACAGAATCTGTAATTTCGCTCCAGGAAGCTCCTTGGTACCTGCCAGGTCTGTCTTGGAAACTACTACTACATTTTTAGCGTCGTGCATGGTTACTAACTGCTCATTGCCTTCGATGGAATCTACATGAACTGTAAATTCAACATCCTTTGCATATGCATAACCGTCCGGTGCTGTCTTCTCATGAAGAATATAGGTGTTGCCTGCAACAAGTGGTTTCTTGCAGTCTTTTTCTGTAATGATTACAGGTTTGTCTGTAGTTGTCCACTCTGCAATTACGCTGTTATCTGCTTTATCCAGAATCTGAAGGACTGCTCCCGGAAGTTCATCTGTATCGGTGATATCCTTCTTGCTTACCTTGATCTGAAGTTTGGCATCTCGCATTACTACTAATGTCTCAGTCTTATCGTTAATAACGATTTCGCCTTTCTTATTCAGAGTAAAGTTAATGTCTGCTGCTTTTGCATATCCTGTCGGTGGTGTAACTTCCTGAAGAGTATATGTCTCACCAACATTGAATACACCTGTTACTGTTGTGTCTTCACCAGCTTTAGTTGTCCATTTTTCAACAACTACTTTGCCGTCTTTGTCGATAACTCTAAGTTCTGCACCACCGATAGAATCTGTACCGGTGATTGCTTTCTTGCTGATAGTTACTTTAGTCTGTGCATCTTTCATTACAACACTGATTAGTTTTGTTGTTGAATCAAGATCAATCTTTTGTCTTTCTGCAATAGTGTAACCAGCTGGTGCATTCACTTCCTCAAGATAATATGTTTTATCTGCTGAAAGTTTTGCCTCGACTGTATGTGCTGTTTCTCCTGATGTCCAAGTTTCTACAACATAACCTTCATCGTTTTTATCCTTAGAAGAATCAACAATCTGAAGTTTTGCTCCAGCCAGAGGTGTTACTCCATCCTCTTTAGTCTTAAGGACTGTAACTGTCTGCGGTTCATCAATCATATTAATTAAAGAACCTGCTATTGTATCAGCCTTTCCTTCATAAACTACTTTGCCGTCTTTCGTAACTGTAAATGCAATATCTGCTGCCTGCACATATCCCGCTGGAACACTAGCTTCATGAAGCGTATATGTTTCACCAGCTACAATCTTGTTATCTTTATCAATAACAACATGTGGAGTAGTTTCAGATACCCATTCTTCAATTACTTCATCACCCTTCTTAATCTGAAGTTTTGCTCCAGGAATATTAGTATAAACACCCTCTTCTCCTGCAACAACTTTGGCAATCTGGATATTGTGTCTGCCATCATACATAGCAACACTCTGTACATGCTTTACAACTGATTCGTCTTTATCACCTTTTACAGTGAATCGCACATCTGCTGCATATCCATAACCGCTAGGCGCTTCTACTTCTTTTAATACATATTCACCACCAATAATTAGATTCTCAAATACTTTTGGTTCTTTTCCTGAAGTCCATTCTTCAACAAGTTCTTCCTTCTTCTGATTTGTATCTGAATCAATTTCATCGGTGACATGATAAAGTGCAAGTTTTGCATTTTCAAGCTCGTTTTCTCCAGTAACATCTTTCTTACTGATAGAAACTTTGACCGGATAGTCAATCATAGTAATCTCTTTATTGTCGATTGTTTCTGAACCTTCAGTAGTCTTAACTTTTACTTCACCGTTTTCTGTTATTTCAAATATAATATCATCTGCCTGATAATATCCTACTGGTGCAGACAGTTCTTTAAGTACATAACTGCCTGCGGCAAGATTAGTAATAGTCTTAGTCTTTCCGTCAGATATCCAGAAATCTTCTCCGTCATCAACCTTAACTATAGTTCCATCCAGTTTCGTAATCTGTAATTTTGCACCCGCAAGTCCTTCTTCACTACTTCCAGTGATAGTTTTCTTGGAGACTTTAAACTCTGTAGCACCATCATACATATATACAGACTGTACTTTACCATCAGAATTGATTGTAAACTCAACGTCCTTTGTAATTGTGTAGCCATCCGGTGCTGCTGTTTCTACCAACACACACTTCGTTCCCGGAACAAGTTGTGGATATTTATCGCTGGTTATTACATACGGTGTTTTTCCAGATGTCCAACGTACAAGAGGTTTTGATCCTCTCTTATTGTTATCATCATAGATATACAATTCCATTTTAGCGCCTTCAAGTTCCTGAGAACCAGTTGCATCCATCTTATGGAATTCAATAGTAGAAAGAATATTAGTCGCCGTATAAATATTATTTTCGCCAGTAATAACAGCAGTATATCCAGCTGGTACATTAAGCTCTTTTACAGCATAAATAATATCTTTTCCATTTTCCTGTTTCTGAAGGTCTTCCCATGAAGTCTGCCATAAATGAATAGAAGAGGAACCTTTAATTGTTTTTTCTGAACCCTCTACCACTACTGGTTCACCATACTTTTCACCATCCCAAACCTGTTTTGTCAACTGGAACGTTGCTTCTTCCGGTCTGCCAGCATTATTGTTATCATACCAGTATTTGTAAAGGAGAACCTTTGTTGTAGTTGTCTCTCGTTTATTAGTTACTGTACATATTGTCCATGCATTTTCTTTAGGATTAACAGTATTTTGTCCATCTGTGTACTGGTAAGAGACTTCATATGTTCCTTCAGCAAATGAAGTAGTTTCTTTTACCTTATAAACTATACGGTTATCTTTTCCGGCATTTTCCTCTGTATGAGCACTATATACATCCAAATAGCCAGATGTCCATGTCCATTCATTACCAGCATTCAATTTAATATCTGCGATTTTCTTGCCATCTGCTGTAAGTTCCAGATTGATTTCTTTTGGACGATGTTTATCATTTTCACCCTCGTCAATCCAGTTCTTTACAACTGTAAGCTTCGTTTTATCTGTTTCATGTGTATTGGTAAATGCAAATGTTGTAACAGTTCCTTCTGATGTTTTCTTTATATCTGGTTTATTATATTTATCTTTTACATCATCCGGCATATTTTCTGTTACCTGATACTTAATTTCTTTACCGTCCTCATACTTGTAAAGTTTAGCCCATTCATATGACCACTCATTGCTTGCATTAAGCTTCACATTAGCTTTAGTATCTGAATCAGGGAATTCTGTTACTGGTTCAAGCTTATTTGCCTCATTAGTTACAACTTTATTTAATGTTACAGGCAAATCCTTCGGGCGATAATTATCACGGTTATTGTCATCTACCCAAGTCTTTTTTACTTTCACAGAAACAAGTGCTGGATGATGAGTATTAGTAACAATTATTGTTCCACCTTTATCTGAAATATTATCAGTATATGTTGCTTTATCATACTTAGATTCGGACGTTGTACCTTCCTTATAGTTTACTTGTTCTACAACCTTATACTCAAGAAGGTTTCCTCCATTTTTATACTTCGACAAATGTTCCCAAGATCGTTCTATTTCATAATCTTTAATATTATAGTCTGTTTCATCATTATAATTCAGATTATTTGCCGGAAGATAAACCGTCTTAGTATCTAAGTCTTTCCAATCATTTTTGCCTTTTACGGATACTTGGAGTGTAAAATTGATAGATTCGATATTTTTTCTTAATCTGTCTCTATCATTATCATCGTTCCACTCTTTTTTTACCTTTACAAAAATTTCTTCAGGAACATAGCTATTTTTAATATCAATAGTTATATCATTGCTTCTTTCACCCGTAACACTAAAAGCATCAATGGAAGTATTGTTATAATATGTTTTATACTGCCTTTCTCCTTGAGTGCCGTCATATATAATGTTTTCCTTAACTCTATACTGAACTAACTCTCCATGCTCATATTTATTAAGTTTATTCCATTTACACCAATTATCTTGAACATCCTTTGTTAAATCCAAATCAACTGCTTGAGCTTCTCCTACATCACTCCATGATGTATTACCCACTTTTTTCTGCAATTGTAAAGTAATGCTCTGAATTTTGTTTCTAAGACCATCCTTATTACCATCATCATCCCATGTTTTTTTGACTGTTATAGAAATTTTCTCAGGCACATATTTATTTGTAATTTTTATCTGTCTATCGCTACTATCGCCTGTAACATTCGCCGGACTATATGATGTACTATATTTTGGCTCTATGCTATCCTTATATCTGATGGTCTCCTCTACGGAATATTTAATCAGCTTTCCATTTTCATATTTAGGAAGGTTGTTCCACTGTCTTGTCCAATCACCGATTATTTCATCACCTGTTACAGTTTGAATAACACCAGCTGATTCCTGACTTAAAACATAATCTTTTTTATACGCATTATACACATATTTTTTAGGAGTTAGTACTATTGAATCAATCTTATTTCTAAAACCAGCCACATTATCATCATCATTCCATATCTTTGCAACAGATATATCAGTAGTTTCTGATGTATAAATATTAGAAATATTAATTGTAGGATTTTCTCCTGTTACATAGGCGTTATCTTGATTATTATATTTTGTTGTATATCTTCTACTTTCAACAGTATCTTTATCAGTATCTTTATAAGTAATAGTTTCTACAACTCTATAACGAATCAATTCTCCATATGCATATTTGTCAAGATCTTTCCAGGTTTTTTCCCAATTAGTCGTCTGGTCCTCTGTCGGAACTGGATATTTTTCAATCTCTTCAAAATCGCTATAATCTTTTCCGGATTTTACAGATTTCTGTAATGACAAAACAATTTTTTCTACAGTATCTCTTAATCCATCACGATTACTGTCATCATTCCACGTCTTATTAACAACCAAATTTATTTTATTATTTCCAGGAGTATTTGTAATTTTATATTCCCAATTAGTTGTTTTTCCTGCCTCTCCTGTAATTCGCTCGATTTTAGAAGTATAACCATTAACCGAATTTTCTGTTACAGAATAGCTAATCTTCTTTCCTTTTTCATATACAGGTAAATCACTCCAAGTTTTTTTCCAGGAATTATTTTGATTCAACTTGACAGTTTCAATATCCGTTACATCGCTACTTTCCCCTACTGTCTTCTGCAAGATAACAGAAACTTCTGATGGTCTAAACTGTGAATTTTTATCATTCCAAACTTTTGAAACCTGTAATGATGTTTTTTCAGATTCATGAATATTTTTAATATAGACAGTATCCTTATCACCATATGTTCCATCAGTTTCAACAGTATAACCCTCTAATTTTTCATCATAACTATACTGTGTGTTATAACCTTCAACAGTAGATACTTCTGTTACTTTGTAAGTAATTTTTTTACCATTCAGATATTCAGGTAAATTATTCCACGTTGCAAACCACTGGTTGTCTGCATTAAGTGTTACATCTGTAGTAACTACATTGCCTGCATTATCTTTAATTTCTGTTATTTCTGATTTATTAGCTTCAGCAGTTAATTTTACTTTTATAGACTGTGGACGTTTTCCATCCTGATTCTCATTGTCAATCCACTGTTTTTTCACAGACAATGATTTTACCCCAGGTGTATGTGTATTAGTCAACTTATACACTGTTGATTTTTCATTGGATAATGTTGTATCCACTTCAGATGTATAAATATATCCTTTAGAGTCTCCAATAGTAATATTTTCGCTATTAGTAATAATTGCAGTTTCTTCAATAGTATAATTAATAGGTGTACTATTCTCATATATAGGAAGGTCTTTCCATGTATATGCCCATAATTTTTTTTCACCATTTTCACCATTAATACTTACTGTATCATTTTTACCAAGTGTAATTGCATTGCCTACAGGTTGTCCATTTGCTCTTAACTGAACAGTTATCGTTGTTGCATCATTACGCAGATTATCCTGATTATTATTATCATTCCAATCTTTATATACAGTTATTGATTTAACTTTTGTATTCTTAACCGTTAAGAATCCACCAACTTTGATACAATTACTCTGGTTAGTTTTAGAAACCTTAAAAGTTATAGGTTCTTCCAATAATTTGTATCCAGACGGAGCAGTTATTTCTTTAATAGTATATACTCCCGGTTCCATCTGAAAAGCGCCTTCACCTTGTGTAGGTCCTTTACTTATATCAGGATTTTCACCGATGTAATTATTTTTTGATGTAATTATTTTCGTTGCAACAGGTGTACCTGTTGCACTGTTTCCTTTATAAATTGCAAACTCAGCACCATCCAAAATCTTGTTTTCATCATTTGAGGCTACTTTATTTATCCTGATATATCTTCGAGATCCCGTCATTCCACCACTGGAATCTTTCTTTATATCAACATCGTCTTTAAAATCAACATGCTTTTCAGTCGTTCCAATCACAAAATCTGCTGAATTTTTGTATTCAACATTTACAATGTCATCACCATCTTGAGAATCCCTAAAAATCTGAACTTGATACTCTACTTTATAAGTATCACCATTTCCTTTAGGAATCTCTATTGTAAACTGCGGTCTTGTTTTTCCGTTATCTTCTACTGACCTTGTTGTAAACGTATAATTCGACTTATCAACAGCTACATATCCTGAAGAAGTTTTCTTATATACATGAAGAATATATTCTCCATTTTCATCCCATTTTAACTTCATATTATAACCTAATGTATCAGTTACTTTATAGGAATTGTTATTTTCTCCATATCTAGTTCCTGCTTCATTTAACAGTAACTGGAATGTAGCCGTATAATCATTTTTATCAGTTGGTGGATCGTTAATCTGTGCTTTACTTCCAACTGTACTCGGAATTTCAATATCAGGCGCTTCCTTTGATCCAATCACAACACTATTATTATCTTTTACTACAACAGTATTTTTACAAATCTGTCCTTCTATTTTATCATCTGAAATCGATTTATCTAATTTCGTTTTATATTTCAGGCTGTAGTTACTTCCAGTAGAAACTGGTATATATAAATTATTAACAATAATTTTTCTGTAACCTGTTTTATCAGATACATCATTGTTCATTGATACAGGATAAAGTTTAGTTGTACCATTATATAATTCTGCGCTTCCTTCAACATAATACATATTATCAGAGAAATAATCTTCTACAGATACAACTCCGTTAAATCCTGCTCCTAAAGAAACAGTCCATGTAAGTTCTTTAGTTGTAGAATTCCATTGACCTGATTTATTAATATTACCTTTCTCAATAGTTGTTTTATCCCATCCTGTTTGAGAATTTTCATCCTGTTTAACTATTCCAGTATTACTAATCTTTCCACCTTCATCGGAAACTTTAGTATAATAAATTATCGTAATAGTTGTCGGATTGTTTATTGTCCCAAAATCAATCTTAAATTCTGTAGAACTTATTTTTTTAAACTTAGGATATTCCCCTTTCGAAGTGAATCCCTGAATTTCAACTTTATCATATCCACTACTATTTAATCCTATGTTATCAGGTAATGTATGATTTCCAGATAAGCGGTCTGTATAAACCACAGAATTTTTTGCCTCAGGAACTATAATAGTTGTTTGCCATTTTGCATAGCCTTTCTCTAATGCATCTTTATCAACTATATAATTTTTGGTAATGGTTTTTGTTCCCGCACTCTGAGCTGGAACCTTTACATCTGAAGAATCAGAATATCCATGAATTCTACTTGCATTGACATATGTATGTTCAACACCATCAGCTTCAACTGTATATAAAGTTTTATATACAAATTCATAAGCTGCCTGATCAGCAAAAAAGTCATCATTTAAGCTATATGACCAACTTCTACCATCTTCACTTACTACAACATCTGTCCATTTAAGTTCTTTCGGATCACCGGTTTTCACTAAATTTCCAGAATCATCTCTTACGTATTTATATACGAAAATAGAGGTATCCCTATCATATACAAGCTGTTCTGATTGAAGTTCATCAATTATCGTCTCACCTTTTATATCTTTTACATCAGCATTTGGATTTACAGTTATATTCCAGGTGATTTTATTATCATTACCTACTCCCTGATTTGATTTCTTTATCCATGTATGGTTATAATTTGCATCTCCGTCAACAGTAAAAGCCTCTTTATTTGGTTCTGTTATAGTAACCTTATTTCCAAGATTGCTAACGACACCATTACTTTCTTTCAAAACTTCCTGCGACAGTGTTGCAGTATAACGGATATAATATACATCATCTTTCTGTAATGAACCGAGTGTCATGTCAAATCCACTTGAACTTGTTTCATTCAATGTATAACCACTATTTTCAGGAGTTGAATTTGAATTCTTATATACTTTAATACTATCCTGATCAAATATAAGACCAGCCTGCATAGTATCTTTTACCTGTACATTCTCTACAGATCCATCTGCTTCTACTTTTACTTCAAACTCAAATTTTCCTGTTTTAGGATTATATGAAGATGCTGTTTTTTTAGCACTTACATTAGCTGTATTATGATCCACATAAACCTTAACTGTAACATCACCTGGGAAAGTAATCGGAACTTCTTTCTCAGTTCCAATTTGACTCTTGTTAAATTTCAACCAAAAATATATAGAACCTTCACAGTTAAAGGCCTGCTCAACAGACTCATTAAATTCAACAACTAAATTGTCACCTTCAAATGAATAATGGCCAAAATTTATGCTTTTATCTGAACCCTCAATGGTACCAATAATATCTCCCTCTTCACCGTCATATCCAGTTACCTGTGCAGGCAATTTATATGTCAGCTTTGTATCTACAGGAAACTGATTATCTCCGCTTTCTTTCAAATAAATCTTAAAAGAAAAATATCCATTATCAGCCACTGGATGCTGTACATCAAATCCTTTTCCATCACTGATAATCATTTCAAATCCTTGATTAGCAAATTTACCTGTTTCTGGTTTTGTTTTATCTAAATAATCTACCAAACTCGTGCTGACATTTTTTGCATTACTAATTATAGAATCTTCATCATTTTCGGATGTGTCCATATTCTTTTTCGTACTTGAAGCCGGTGCTTTCTGAATCTTACGGCGATCCTTACTCTGTCCCAACAATTTGTTCTGCTCATCAAGTTTTGCCTGTTTGTCATCATCAACTGCCTGAGTAGGTTCCGGTGTTGGTGTCACTTCCGGGACTTCTGTTACTTCCGGTGTCGGTGTCGCTTCCGGGACTTCTGTCACTTCCGGTGTCGGTGTCGCTTCCGGAACTTCTGTCACTTCCGGTATCGGTGTCGCTTCCGGAACTTCTGTCACTTCCGGTGTAGTCTCATCCGGTTTAACTTCCGGTTTTTCATCCGGTTCAGTCTGTGGAGGGACAACTTCCGGTGTGGATTCTACCGGTGCCTGTGTAGGCACAAGAATCTCCGTATTCTCCCATGTATAGCTGCAGGATGTTCCATCCACATACCACGCATTTACTACACCATCCAGACTTGCCGGGATGATCTGGGCTGCGAACTGATAAGCAACAGTTTCACCTGCGCCGATTGTCTGATCAGTCCACATAACGATCTGATTATAGCCGTCGGCACTTCCGCTCGGAAGGTCAGCTGTGTTGTTGCTGTCTGTCACATAGGCACCTGCACCTGTGGTTTCAGTTCCATATCCATTTACATAATTCAGCTGTGCAGAATTAAGCAGTGCTTTAACGCTTACACCTGTTGCAGGGTTCTCAGTGTCATTATTTGTAATCTGAGCGGTCATCTGCACGAAGTTGCAGGTGTTTCCACTGACATCTGCCTGGAATACGCTCTGGGTAATGGTTGCAGATACATCTGCATTGGAAGTCTTTGCCTCAGTTGTTGTGTTTCCTGATTCCGGGCTTCCGATATCTGTACTGCCATTCCCATTTTCCTGCGTTTCCTGGGATTGCGTCTTATACTCCTCTCCGTTTGCTCTTGTGTCGACCTGACTCTGATCAGGCTGTGTCTCCTCTGTCTGAGCCTGATTGCCGGCAAGTCTCTGTTCAATCTGTTCATTTGTGACATCTGCAAATACCATAACTGACTGTGCATTCTGCAGCATCATAACTACTGTCAGCATCATAGCAAGTATTTTGCGCCACTTTCTGGTCTTTTCCATAAACCATTCCTCCTGTCTTTTTTATTTTATTATAAATTTTTGATAGCTGTCCTGTGTGTTTATATCATTGTCTCTGTCGTCTTACTCTTCTTCTCATGTGACCATGTCACACCTCCTTTGCGTTCCGGGGGAAGTTCATAATCCATGGAAACATCCCTTGTTTCTACCTTAACAGTTATTTTCTGACTGCCCATTACTTTTCTGAAATTGGAAAGAATTCTTCTCGCCACTTTCTGTGAAGATTCGTAATTGCAATAAGGAAGCATTACCAGGTATTGCTCATCACTGTACCTGGCAACCACATCTCCCATCCGCAGATATTTCTTCAACACCTGCCAGAGTTTTGTGCTGGCTTTTTTCCTGTAATATTGTATCCTGGCCGGATCTGCCTGTTTATCCTGCAAATCCAGCCGAATGGTAAGAAGCATAACATATTCTGTGATTCCGGCGCGCAAAGCTCTTCTGGCTTCCAGACGGTAGATTTCTCTGAATACCGTGTATTCGCAGAAAAAAACACCCTCCGGATCCTGCTCCTGTATTTCGCCGTAGATATCTTCCAGCGTTGCCTGGGAAGCGTTCTGGTTCATTCCCAGGATTTCATCATATAATTCCTGCATTTTCCGGGAACTGTAGGTTCCCAGTTTCTCATACAGAATCTTTACTGCTGTTTCATATTGCTTCAGTGCATTATCTGTATCACCCAGTCCGATCCAGTTTTTAATCAGCCAGTAATGAGCATCCTCACTGAGCTCATCATTGGCTAATACCTGACCGCAGATTTTCTGGACTTTGTCATATTCCTGCATACTGTTGCACAGTTCACACACTTCATTTACAAGTTTCAGATACACTGAGTGATAATATGTGAACCGTACTGCAAACCAGAATTCTGATGTAAGAATCGAGGTGCAGGGCTTTTTATAGCAGGCCAATGCCTGTTCGTATTTTTTGATCCGAAGGTCTGTATTGCCTTCAGATTCTCTTGTCTGTTCTGCATAATACTTAAATTTCTCCACATCACTGCAGATTTCTATTTCATTATTCCAGCCGTATCTGCCGGCCTGTGAGACTATGTACTCCGCAGTTCCAAGCTGTTTCAGTATATTTCGCAGCCTGTATATGAGATTTTTAAGTGCGCCTATTGGATTGGACGAACCACCATTTCCCCACATCAGCTCTCCAAGTTCTTCTGCCGGAATCATCCGGTTATAGTTCAGAAGAAAAAATGCCAGAAGTGTTATGAGCTTTTTGGAATGAATCTTCTCTTCGTCCAGATATCCAATATCAGTTTCCAGGCAGAACTTTCCAAAAAAATGTACAATTACTACCTGATTCATCTAATCTTTCTCCCTTCCCACTGCTTATTGCTTTTCGCAAACTCCACAGAGGACTTTATCAAAATCAATAATCTTTCTTCTTCTATTATAACTTCTTAATATTTTCAGACTTCTCTCGGTATTATTATAATCTTCTCAGGTCACAAATCAGTCACATAATTTTATTTTTTACATAAAATATATAAACATTCTTCCTTTAACTTTCTTTTATTTTAAGTACTAGTATCTTGTATACACCCCTATATTTGTGCTATACTTAAAAAGTTATTTTAAGCTGAAAGGAGCAAAATATATGTCAAAAAATAAAATAATAAACATAGCAGTTATCGCCCACGTTGATGCTGGTAAATCAACTTTAGTTGACGCATTCTTACATCAATCTGGAACATTTAGAGATAACGAAGTAGTAAAAGATTGTGTAATGGATAGTAATGACCTTGAAGCCGAAAGAGGTATAACTATATATTCTAAAAACTGTTCTATCAACTATAAGGATTACAAAATAAATATAGTTGATACACCAGGACATAGTGACTTCTCTTCTGAGGTTGAACGTGTTATAAAAACTGTTGATACAGTTATATTACTAGTTGATGCTAGTGAAGGTCCAATGCCTCAAACAAGATTCGTTTTACAAAAATCTTTAGAAGCTGGACTTAGACCAATATTATTCATAAACAAAATAGATAAGCAAGATCAAAGAGCTGAAGAAGTTGTTGATGAAGTATTTGACTTATTCGTTGACTTAAATGCAACTGATGAGCAATGTGAATTCCCAATAATATACGGTATAGCTAAACAAGGTATAGCTAAAAAAGAAATGGATGATGAAAGTGAAAACTTAGCTCCATTATTCGAAACTGTTGTTGAACATGTTGAAGCATACCCAGATTATAGCGAAGAACCTCTACAACTTCAAATATCTGCTCTTGCATACGATGATTATGTAGGAAGACTTGGTATAGGTAGAGTTTACAAAGGAACTGTAAAAAACGGTGAAACTGTATCTATATGTAAAGCTGATGGTTCTGTTGCTAGAGGAAGAATAACTAAACTTACAGTTTATGAAGGATTAAAGCAAGTTGAAAAAGATGAAGCTTATGCAGGTGACATAGTTGTTGTTGCTGGTATGGCTGATATATCTATAGGTGAAACTATATGTAATGCTGACAATCCATTACCAATGGAAATGATACACATAGAAGAACCTACTTTATCTATGAACTTCTTAGTTAACGATTCTCCATTTGCAGGAAAGAGTGGTAAATTCGTAACTACTAGACACTTAAAAGATAGATTAGATAAAGAATTAGAAGTTAACGTTGGTCTTAAAGTTGAGCCAATGGATACAACTGATGGATACAGAGTATCTGGACGTGGAGAACTTCACTTATCTATACTTCTTGAAAACATGAGACGTGAAGGATACGAAATAGGTGTATCTAAGCCAGAAGTTTTATTTATAAAAGATGAAAACGGAAAATTAATGGAACCAATGGAAAGAGTTATAGTTAACTGTCCAGAAGTTTACTCAGGAACTGTTATAAACAAATTAAACTTAAGAAAAGCTATGATGGAAGCTATGGAAATCGAAGGAGATTATGTTAAAATAACATTTATAGCTCCTACAAGAGGATTATTAGGATACAGAAGTGAATTCATAAATGATACTCGTGGAGAAGGTTCTTTAGTTAGATCATTTGAAAGATATGAAGAACACAAAGGTGAAATGCCAGGAAGAACTAACGGAGTTTTAATATCTCAAGTTGCTGGTTCAACTATGGCTTATGCACTTAACGCTTTAAGCGAAAGAGCTCAAATGTTTGTTGATCCTGCTGTTGATGTTTACGAAGGTATGATAATCGGTATGAACTCAAGAAAAGAAGATATGACTGTTAACCCTTGTAAGAACAAGAAGTTAACTAACGTTCGTGCTTCTGGTACTGATGATGCAGTTAAATTACAAGCTGCTAGAACATTTACTTTAGAAGAAGCTTTAGAATTTATAGAAGATGATGAGTTAGTTGAAATAACTCCAGATGCTATAAGACTTAGAAAGAAATTCTTAAATGAACACGATAGATTAAGATACAACAAGTCAAGACAAGCTAATAAGTAATATAAAAGGCAATCTCTATTTTAGAGGTTGCCTATTTATATTTAATAATTCAAAGTAGTATATCTATGTAAATTCAATTTATTAATACAATCAAAATGTTATTTAATAAAAAAAGTATCTTCATAGTATTAACTATAAGGATACTCTTTTTTATTAAATATTATATA
>ENA-OPXQ01000786-OPXQ01000786.1-human-gut-metagenome-genome-assembly--contig:-NODE-786-length-19406-cov-2.932665_pt1 | contig 19406 bp, 17 predicted proteins | sample MGYA00241769_ERZ502042 | MGnify/ENA primary metagenome ERZ502042 (study PRJEB25962, sample SAMEA2041934) | human gut metagenome | biome: human gut; feature: human-associated habitat; material: faeces...
TCTTGCCCGCGCCGTTTTTGCCGAGAAGACCCACGCGCTCGCCCGTGTCGATCTGAAAGGTGATACCGTCCAGTATTTTCTTTTCGAGGTCAAAGGACTTGATGAGTCCCGTAACACTGATGTCGATCATGCTTTGGTCAGTTCCTCTACGATCTTCTCAAAGTGCATGGAGTGCGAGGCCTTGACGAGCATCGCCGTCTCCGCCGTGAACGCCGCCTTGACGGCGCCCATTACCATTTCCATATTGCCTACGGAAAAGGCACCTATGGCAACACCTTTTTCTTCGGCGCGCGCAAGCAGCTCTTTCATAGCAACAAGTGACAAAAATAACACGTACCTTTCGAAATATTATATACAACATACTAAAAATATATGTATAATTATAACACGTTCGGGGTGTATTTCAATGTTTGAAGCAGTAAAAAAAGATTTGCAAAATCTGTATAAAATAACGAGAAAAGCGTCCCTTGCGTAAAACAAGGAACGCTTAATAATTGCATATGTATGCAGGCTTTTGTTATGCTCCGACTTTTTTCTGCTTTTTGTCGGGCAAAACTATTTCGCCGGCTTTAACAAGCGAGAATTTGGCAACGCCCGGGCCTATGATGGAGTAGATAAACGTCGAGCAGAGTATTACCGTGCGAAGCTGCGGAGCATAGTCGGGTACCATGCTTGAGGCGACGGCGATAAGACCGAGCGCAACACCTGCCTGCGGCATCAGCGTGGGGCCTAACCATTTGCATACTTTATCGGGCTGATGCGTAATTTTTCCGCTGACATATGAGCCGAGCATTTTACCTACAACTCTTACCACCACATAGATTATTCCGATAAAGCCGATGGATTTAAGTGCCGATACGTCGAACCCTGCACCCGAAATTACAAAGAACATCATGTATATAGGCGGAGTGAAGCCCTCCGAGACTTTTACAACGTCGTCGGAATCGTGGATTATGTTTGTAAGCACTGCGCCGAGGCACATACATGCGAGCAGGCTTGAACCCTTGAGCAACGTGGCGAGATAATATGTAAGTGCAACCATACCGAGTATAACGCAAATGCGGTTGGAGTGCTTTTTAAACCACTTCAGAAGAACCTTCATCACAAGAGCTAAAACAAAGCCGATAACTGCCGAAATCAGCACTTGATAAAACGGGTCGAGTATTGAGAGAACGAGGCTCCTGTCGCCTTTTCCGTTCATGGCGGTGACTATTGTGCTTGCAAAGCCGAAGCCTATAAGCGCCACGGCATCGTCAAGGGCGACAACGCTTAAAAGAAGTGATGTCAAGGGGCCCTTTGCCTTATACTGATTTATTACCATTATTGTTTGGGCGGGTGCTGTTGCGGCGGCAATTGCACCGAGCAAAATCGACAGCTTTAAGTCAACCTTGCATATAATCAACGTTACCGTAAGAAGTATTACGGCACCCATGGCTTCAAAAATAGCAACTATTATGGGTGCGCTGCCTACCTTTTTAAAATAGTCAAGGCTGAAATCGCAACCGACGGAAAAAGCTATAAACGACAGCGCAATATCTGATATTATTGCGAATTCGTCTATCATATTTTGGTCTACGATGTTAAACAGCGACGGGCCGAAAACAAGCCCGGCTATAAGATAACCGGTTACGTTGGGGAGCTTTATGTATTTACACAGCCTGCCGAAAAGAAGCCCCGATATCATCATCAAAGCGACTGTGGCAAGTGTTTTAATTTCCATCCTTATACAATCCTTTCACGTAACTTATCGGAACGGTGAAAACCACTCCGGTATCGGGCTTGGAAAGATCGCCTATAACATCCTCAATGGCCTTTACGGCGTTTTCAACGTGATCGTCGTTTACTGCGGCGATTATGAGATTGCTGTTCTCACGTTCAGGTTTTAAAAATGCCCTCATCGCACCGAAAAACGGAACCTCGCCCTCGTCGCTGTGAGACGCCAAAAGATGAACCATTCCCTTGCTGTCAAGTATGGTGGCACCGTGTATGTCGTGATCCGCAAAGCTCGTCAGTATATCGTCAAGCATTTCGGAGCGGTTCAGTACAAAAAACAAAAGCTGCATAAATTTTTCCTCCGTATCAGATTCAATATTATTTTAATCCATCGTGCGACAGCAGCGGCAGGCAAAACATAACGCCGGTATTTGGCTTTGAGAGCCCGCCGGTGACTTCGTTTGCAATCTGTTTTGCGACTGCGACCTTCTCGTCCTCCATAGCGCAGAGAAGAAGCTTATTTTTTGCGGCACTTTCGGGGTTTAAATATTCGCGCAGGGAGCCGAAAACAGGCGGCGGATCCGAGGATGCGCGCCCTATTGCCTGAAGAGCACCCTCGCAATCTATAAGCGAGCCGCCCTTGATACCTGCCTCCATCATTTTTACGAGAATGGAATTCATGTGGTCGCTGTCGTGAATTATCATTATTACGAGCTGCATAGTATTCCTCCCTTTTAAATTTCGATATTATTTTACACCTTTATATGATATAATGCAATAAAACAGAATTTTAACGATGGTGGAATTATGGGTCGCAAAATCGAATTTTTTATTGACAATGACAACGGCAATGTCAAAATAAAAGATTATTTAAAGCACAGGGGAGTGTCGCACAGAATGCTCTGCGTTTTAAAGCGCACCGAAAACGGCATATTGAAAAACGGAGTAGGGGCGAGAAGCATCGACATTTTAAATTCGGGTGATACGCTGACTTTGAATTTGCCGTCCGACGAAGGCACCGCCTCCGCTGTGCCTGCGGATATACCGCTCGACATAATTTATGAGGACGACGATATACTCGTGATAAACAAAAAGCCCGATATTGCCATGCACGAGTCGCACAATCACCGTTGCGACGCGCTGTCAAATGCGGTGGCATTTCATCTTATGAAAGAGGGGAAGGAGTGCGTATTCCGCTCTGTCGGCAGACTTGATAAGGGAACGTCAGGCATAGTGGTGTGCGCTCTCAATAAATTTTCGGCGGCAAAGCTGAGCGGTAAAATATATAAGGAGTATTTAGCTGTTGCCGGCGGCGAATTTTACGGCGATGGCGTTATAGATAAGCCTATTATAAGACCCGACCCCATGAAGACCTTGCGCGATGTCGGCGTGGGCGGCGAAAGAGCCGTTACACATTGGAAATCGTTAAAGGTAAAGGACGGCTGTACGCTTTTGAGAATACATCTCGAAACGGGCAGAACTCATCAGATACGTGTTCATTTTAAAAGCCTCGGAGCGCCGCTTGTGGGCGACGATATGTACGGCAGTACGGATAAAAGACTCAGCCATCAGGCTCTGCATTGCTGTTTTGTCCGCTTTACACACCCCGTTACCGAGAAAATTATGGAATTTACCGCACCCATGCCGGACGATATGAATAAGCTTACGTAACGGACCGCCGGCAGCCGCAGTCTGTTCGCTTTTATATTATTTCCTGCTCAATGTCGTCAAAAAGCTCGACGTCAAAAAAATCCCGTATTGATATTTCCAAGCCGTCGCATATTTTTTGCAGCGTTACAACGCCGGGATTTTGACTTTTTGTGTTCAGTATGCTGTAAATCGTGGACGGATTTACGCCGCTTATGTTGCCGAGCGCGTTTATGGCAATGTTCTTTTCCTTACATAAATCGATTATTCTTTGAGCAACAGCATCTTTAATTTTCATAACTACCGCCTTTTTGTCAATGATAGTTAAATCGTATAGGAATTTGGGATATATCGTGTGGGATATATCCCAAATTTTTTTATTGACTTTTATATGCGGCTAATGTAATATTCAATTATGCCGATTTCGCGGTATGTCGCGTGAGGGGCTTTTGCACAGGTGCTTACGGAGGATAAAATAATGAGAGATAACATAAAATATATGCTGTCGAATTGGCTTAAATGGGATAGGAAAAGCCTTGTGTATTTTCTTATACGCATCCCGGCGCTTGTGTTTCAGCCGATTGTCACTTCTTATATACCAAAGGCTATGATCGATTGCATAAACGAGGGCGCAACGGTAGGCAGACTTACGCTTGTCGTGGGGCTTTTGAGCGTGCTCGTTGTGCTGACTACTTGGCTTTCGCCGTTTATGCAGGAGCTCTTAAACGGCAGCGCGCGTATTATTCGTATGCGCTATGCGGTGCTTGCTTTCAATAAGAATTTGAACACCGATTATACAAATATCGAAAGCCCGGGCGGCAGAGAAAAGAATAAGAGAGCAATGGAGTTTTACCGCAGCTATTATTCGGGTTCGTCGGATTTTCTCGATTCGTGCAATCAATTTTGCGTATGTGTTGTAGGCGTTGCGGCATCTCTTGCGCTGATTTATAAAATCAACATTATTATGATATTGATTATTTTTGCCACCTGTGCGGCAGAGTTTTTCTTGCTCGGCTTTTTGAACGGTAAGGAAAAGAAAACCAAGAACGAGCGAAGCAAAATATTTGTTCGCTATGATTATTACTATAATCTTTGCCGTGATTTTTCTGCGGCTAAGGATATAAGATTGTACGGCTTTACGGATTATTTCCTGTTTGCCATTGCAAAAATAATCTGCGACCTTGAAAAAATCAATCAAAAATTTATGCGCCAAAATATCAGAATCGGAGGATTGAGAGCACTTTTAAATCTCATACGCGAGCTTGTTGCCTATGCATATCTCTCATATCTTGTATGCGGCGGCAGGCTGTCTGTTTCGGATTTCATTTTTTATTTCGGCATTATAACGGGCTTTTCAAATTGGATAATGAATGCCGTGTATCAGTATTCGAATCTTGAGCGTTGCTGTAACGATTGCGCAGCCTTTCGTGAATTTGTCGAAAGCGAGGAGGAGGGTCAAAACAGACCCGACATTGATTTTGACGACGTCGCTTCAATTGAATTTAAGAACGTTTCTTTTACATATCCGTCCGCCGAAAAAAGCACGGTTTGTAATATGTCATTTAAGGTGAATAGGGGTGAAAACATAGCCATAGTCGGCGAAAACGGAGCAGGCAAAACGACCGCCGTTAAGCTGCTTTGCGGCTTATATTATCCCACTTCCGGTGAGATTTTGATTAACGGAAAAAGCAGTCGTGATTTTTCAAACGACAGCTATTTTAACCTCTTTTCCGCAGTTTTTCAGGACTATTATTTTATGCCGATGACAATTGCGGAAAATATTTGTACTGCCTCGGACTATGACAGAAAAAAGCTTTTTGCCGCATTTGATAAAGCGGGTATTTCCGAAAAAATCAACAGTCTGCCGCTAAAGGAAAAAACCTATATGATAAAGGACGTGTATAAGGACGCGGCTGATTTCTCCGGCGGTGAAAAGCAAAAGCTGCTCCTCGCAAAAGCAATATACAAAAATGCACCTGTTTTGATTTTGGACGAGCCCACGGCAGCACTCGACCCCATTGCGGAAAACGAGCTGTACTTGAAATACAACGAGATGACAAGCGGCAAAATATCGTTTTTTATTTCGCACCGCCTCTCGTCGACGCGCTTTTGCGACAGGATTTTGCTTGTTAAGGACGGGAAAATTGCCGAGAGCGGTACGCATGAGGAGCTGATGGCTCTCAAGGGCTTATATTACAGAATGTACCAAGTCCAAAGCTACTATTATAAGGAGAACGGGGGAGAGACCGTATGAACAGAGTAAAAACCGTTTTTGCGGCGTTCCGTGAAATGAACCGTCTCGAAAAACGCCTTATTCCCACCGCCGTTACTGTTGCGTTTGTTACGGCTGTTATGCCGTTTATCAACATTTGGTTCACATCAAAAATCATAGATTTGCTCGACGGCGGAGCAGGCATGAAAAGTCTCTCACTCTATATCGGCTCGGCTGTCGGTATTAACGCCGTATTGTTTTTCGTCAACTGCTTTCTCGGCGAAATGCAGTTTGTTTATCGCTCGCTGATGTACAACAAGGAGCTTCGCGAAATTTCGTCAAAGCTGTTTCGCATTGAGTATCAACGTCTTGAAAACAGTGAATTTAAGGAGCTTGTTCACAAGCATTCGGAGGCTCAGGACAGGGTCTTTTCCTCATTTGTACAGTTTACATGGATGATGCGTGATTTTATATCGGGTGCGCTTACGCTGGTTATATCCGTTGTTATAATAATTCCGCTGCTCAAAATCGGCTTTGAGAAAACCGGCACCTCGTTTTTTGAACGTCCCGCATTTTTGCTTACGATTTTCGGTGCAATAGCCGTTATGGCGGTTATTATTCTTGTGGTAGCGGTCAGAATGAACAAGGCTTGGTTTAAGGCGAGCGACGAGTATTCGCGCCTTGACAGAATTTTTTATTATTTTCTCAACATGTTTTCGGATTACAATACGGGCAAGGAAATCCGCGTTTATAATGAGCAGACTCTAATAAAGCACACCGCAACGGACAAGCTTTTGACAGACGGAGAAAGGGTTTTGAAAAAAGCTTCAATGAATACGGCCAGGCAAAGCTCGTTCGTTGCGATTTTAGGTGCGCTTGTCGGCTTCGGGATTTATCTTTTTATCGGCACCAAGGGCTTGTACGGACTTTTCGGAATAGGCTCGCTTGTGCTTTATTGCGGAGCGTTTATGCAGATTATTGCGGGTATAATGAAAATGGCGGTAACCTTTGGCAAGACCGCCGAAATGGTGCCGCTCGTCAATTATTATTTTGAGATTGTAAATACGAATGACGAAATGACCTACGGCGAAAAGAAGCTGGATTTATCCGCAGGCTTCGAGCTTGAATTCAAAAATGTTTCATTTAAATATCCGTCCGCCGAAAATTACGCTCTCCGAAATGTCAATCTCAAAATAGACAACGGCGAGCATCTTGCCGTTGTCGGCAGAAACGGCAGCGGTAAAACCACCTTTATCAAGCTTATGTGCCGCCTTTATGATGTGACGGACGGCGAAATTTTGATTAACGGCACCGATATTAAGGAATACACAAGAGAGAGCATTACAGGTCTTTATTCCGTGGTCTTTCAGGATTTTAAAATATTTTCCGTATCACTTAAGGATAATATTTGCGCAAGCTCCGATTTCGACAGCGACAGATTTTATGCTTGCCTCGAAAATGCAAATATTAAGGACAGAGCCGAACGCTTGGCGGATAAGGAAAACACATATCTTTATAAGGATTTGGACGAAACAGGCGTTGAAATATCGGGTGGTGAGGCGCAAAAGCTTGCTCTTGCGAGGGCACTGTATAAGGACGCTCCCGTCGTTATTTTGGATGAGCCCACGGCGGCACTCGACCCCATTGCGGAAAACGAGATATACAGCCGTTTCAATTCCTTTGTTCAAAATAAAACGGCGATTTATATTTCTCACAGGCTTTCAAGCTGCGCCTTCTGCGATAAAATCGCCGTGTTTGACAACGCGCGGCTTGTCGAGCACGGAACGCATCGCGAGCTTTTGGGTGCAGGCGGCAAATACAGCGAGCTTTGGAATGCGCAGGCAAGGTATTATATCTCATAAAGGACTCGGCGAATAAATAAAAAAGACTGCATTTATCAAATGTGATTACGTACGTCACACGGCATAAAGGCAGTCTTTTTATATGTTATACGGATTTTATTCAGTTTAGCTTTTTGTCGGTTGAGAGGATAAAGCGGAGAACGTTGTTTGCGGTTCTCTGCAGTTCTCCTAAGGCTATTCCGTCCTTTTGACCGTATGTTTCAAGCAGAGAGCCGTCGTTTCCTCCGCTCTTGCTGACAGCGGTTTTAAATCCGGGCATAAGCACGTCAACCTGCGCTCTGACGCGATATGCATTGTCTCTCATCTGCGGAAATTCGGGTGATGGAGCGTAGCGCATCCACCAGTCTGTCATAACCATACCGCCGAAGTGCCATTCGTCACGCAAAACGGTGGTACAAAGCTCATAATTGTAGTGGCTCCAAACGCCGTTTATCTTGTTGTAGCTTGTCATAATGCAGTGCGGAGACGACTCCTTAACGCATATTTCAAAGCCCTTGAGATAGATTTCGCGAAGTGCCCTTTCGGACACTATGTCGTCGGTGTGATTGCGGTTATATTCCTGATTGTTGCCGGCAAAGTGCTTCGGACACGCCGAAACGCCGTTTTTCTGTATGCCCCTGACCGTTGCCGCAGCGGTTTTACCCGTGAGGTACGGGTCCTCGGAATAGTATTCGAAGTTTCTGCCGCACAGCACGTTCCTGTGTATATTCATACCCGGTGCCAACAGCACGTCGCTGCCCTTTTTTATCATCTCTTTGCCCATTTCCGTGAATAATTTCTCGGTGAGACTTTCGTCCCAAGAGCACGCTATCGCCGTACCGCAGGGCATCAGCGAACAGGCGGAAAGAAGTCTTATTCCGGACGGACCGTCGGTGGTGATTATCGGGGGGATTCCCTTTTCTCTGAGCGACTTTAAAACGCCGCCGAAAGCACCCGCGTTACCCTTTGCTCCGAGCGAGCTGTTCATAGGTCCCTCGCCTCGTGAGATTGCCTCGAGCTCGTCGAGTGAAAGTTGAGCTGTAAAGTCTTGCAGCTTTACTTTACCCGCCTTTACATCGGAGAGCTTATAGCCTTTGTCACCGCTGATTTCTTTTCCGTCAGGCAGAGAAGAGAGTATTCGATTTTTCAGACTAACGGTGCGAACAGGCACTTTTTCCTTTGACAGAGCGATTTTGTCGCCGTCGCAAACAGCGGCAAAGCGTTCAAACGCGCGGTTTTCGCTGACCGCCATAACTTCGGATAGTTCGGCGGTTACAACTGTGCTTTCAAGTGTAAAGCTATACGCCTTTTCACAGTTTCGTACACTGTTGCCTACATAAAAATCATAAATTCCGCTTTCGAGTATATAGCAGCTCTTGTGTCCGGCCTTGCCGGAGTCGTCATAAGAAGCAAAGCCGTCATTTGAAATCACCGTTACGAAGGTTTCACAGTCGCCGGGGGACAAAAGCTCTGTTTTGTGAAAAGCAACGAGTGATTTTTTTGCTTTTCCGAGCTTGCCGTTCGGAGCGGAAACATAAAATTGAACCGTCTCTTTGCCGGGCACCGAGCCGATATTCGTCACCTTAACATTGAATTCTGTTTTGCCTTCGGAATAGTTCGCTTTTTCCGTTTCGATTTTAAAATTTGTATAAGACAGACCGAATCCGAATTCATACAGCACCTTTTCGGGGGCGAAGGTTTCAAAATAGCGGTAACCCACAAAGATGTCCTCAGCATAGTTGTTGTATTCCTTTGCGCCGAAGCTGCCGCTGCTCGGGTAGTCCTCATATCGTTTTGCGATTGTATCGCTGAGCTTTCCGCTCGGAGTGACTTCACCGGAGAGTATATCGGAAAGCGCGTTTCCGCTCTCCATACCGCCTTGCCAAGCTATAAGTATCGAGCCTATTTTATCCTTATATGCATCTATCTCTTCAAAATCAATAAGACTGCCTATATTGAGGACCAAAATGACGTCGTCAAAATGAGCCGTGACAAGGTCTAACATCTCCTTTTCTCTGCTCGTGAGGTAATAGCTGCCCTTTTCGAGAACGTTTTCGCGATCCTCTCCGGCGCTTCTGCCTATGAATACCACGGCCTTATTGCTCTTTTCGGATGCACTTTTTACAATGTTGTCTTTAAGCGGCATTTCCGGATAAAATCTCGGCCAATGTCCCCAGAATCCGGGATCGGGTATATTTTTGCGCTTATTGCACCACTCGTTATAAATTTTTCTGAGATCTTCGTTTATATGTATTTTCCCGTTTTTTTCTATGCCGTCGGCAAAGCTGATTTTATAAGGCGCGCATACGTCTCCACCCGAGCCGTTGCCGACAAAAAAGCTGTCGTTTTGCACTCTGCCGAACAGCGCGACATTATCCTTGCCGTTTATGGGCAAAGCCCCGTTGTTTTTCAGCAATACGCAGCCGTCCGCCGCTGCCTGTCGCAAAAACGGGATTATTTTTTCATTCGGCTTGCCGTTTTTTATTATGCTCGCATTTTGCTTTTGCGCAAGCTCACTGCCGCTGATTTTACGAATCAGCTTATTTATAATCCTACTCATTTTACAGCTCCTTTTTTATTTTTATGTCATAATATCACATACTGATTGTTTTGTCATCACGTTGTCATCCCGAAGAGAAAAATTTGAGTTTCCGAGACGAGTGTGCTAATATAATAAATATTACATAAAGCTGCGGAGGTAGAAAATGCCACATGTAAGTGTTCTTTTAAAGCCGGCTTCTTCGGCGTGCAATATGAATTGCAAATACTGTTTTTATAAGGATGAGGCAAATTGCCGCGAAACTGCTTTTTGCGGTATGATGTCGCTGTCGGACGCCGAGGAGATAATTAAAAGTGCCGCGGAATACGCAAGCGGCAGCTGTACGTTTTTGTTTCAGGGCGGAGAGCCTACGCTTGCGGGGCTTGATTTTTACAAGGGCTTTGCGGAAATCGAAAAGAAATATGCAAAAAAAGGGCTCATATTCCACCACAGCATACAGACCAACGGACTTTTGATTGATGACGACTGGGCAAAATTCTTTAAAAAGAACAACTATCTTGTAGGTTTGTCGCTTGATGGCCCGGCACAGATAAACGACCTCAACCGCGTCGATGTGAGCGGCAAGGGTACATTTAACAGGGTAATAAAGGCGGCGGATGCTTTGGATCGCCAAGGGGCAGCGTATAATGTGCTCTCGGTCGTTACGGGCAAAAATGCACGTTCCGCCGAGAAAATATATAATTTTTTGAAAAAGCAGGGCTTCAGATATTTGCAGTTTATTCCGTGCCTTGAGCCGTTTTCATCGGAACGCGGTGAGAGCGCATACAGCCTGTCGCCCAAGGACTATGCCGAGTTTCTCGTAAAGATATTTAATCTTTGGCTTTCCGACCTTTTGAAGGGAAATTATATAAGCATACGCCATATAGACAATCAGCTGTCTGTGATGCTCGGCAGACCTCCCGAAATGTGCAGCGCGTTCGGCTGCTGTAACATTCAGTATGTTATAGAGGCCGACAAGAGCGTGTACCCGTGCGATTTTTATGTGCTCGACGGATATAAGATAGGCGAAATAGGCAAAAATACGTTTGAGGAAATGCGAGACAGCGAAACCGCGGTTAAATTTATAAAGGATTCGCAAAATGTTCCCGACGAATGCAAAGCGTGTCCGTTCTATTGTGTTTGCCGCAACGGCTGCCGCCGCGACAGATCCTCGGAAAACGGTATTATAGGCAAAAATTACTACTGCGATTCTTATAAGTATTATTATGCGAAGTGCAACGCCGGATTTATAAAGGCGCTGTCATTTTTAAATCAGAACAAACTGTAAAGGCGAATTATGGAGTTTTATGAAAACAGTCAAAGTCCCGAAAGAGCACTTTTGATAGGTGTGGACACGGGCGAATACAACGCTGAGATATCTATGGAGGAATTGGCTCTTCTCTCGGAAACCGCGGGAGCCGAGATAATCGGAACGGTGATACAAAAGCTTGAAGCTCCGTCGCCGGCAACATACATCGGCAGCGGCAGAATGGCGGAGGTTGCCGCCTTTTGTCGAAATAACGATATAGACCTTATAATAGCCGACAGTGAGCTTACACCGTCGCAAATTAACAATATAGAGACAAAAACCGACACAAGAGTTGTTGACAGAACCATGCTCATACTCGATATTTTTGCCGCAAGGGCAAGGTCGAGCGAGGGTAAATTGCAGGTGGAGCTGGCACAGCTTAAATATTCGCTTCCGTTTTTGTCGGGCAGAGGCAAGAGTATGTCGCGTCTCGGCGGCGGAATCGGCACAAGAGGTCCGGGCGAGAGCAAGCTCGAGAGCGATAAACGCCATATAAGACGCAGGATACATTCATTGTCCGAGGAGCTTAAGAGGGTTGAAAAGCGACGCGACCTCATTCGTTCAAGGCGAAAAAAGGACGGTGTAATCACCGTTGCCATAGTCGGTTACACCAATGCCGGAAAATCAACTCTTATGAACACTCTTACAAGTGCGGGCGTGCTGTCGGAGGACAAGCTTTTTGCTACGCTCGACCCGACTGCAAGGAGGCTTACGCTGCCGTCAAAGCGAGAAGTTATGCTCGTTGATACGGTAGGGCTTGTAAGGCGTTTGCCGCATCAGCTTGTCGATGCTTTCAAATCAACTCTCGAAGAGGCGAAAAACGCCGACCTTATACTAAACGTCTGCGATGCGTCAAGCGACGAGTGTGCCGAGCATCTGAGCGTTACATCGTCCGTCTTAAAGGAGCTCGGAGCGGATAATATACCGGTTATATCGGTAATGAATAAGTGCGACAAGCTCCAAAACGCATACGATATGCCTGTAATCGGCAAAACCGTTATGATAAGCGCAGTTAAAAACGAGGGGATCGACAGGCTGCTTGAGGTTATTGAGGACTCGCTGCCGAAAACCAAGGCGAGAGCGATATTGTTAGTCCCGTTCAGCGAGGGACATATACTCGGAGAAATTCGAAAAACGGGAGTCGTGTATTCCGAAAGCTATAAGGAGAACGGAACGCGGCTGGACGCACTTGTCGATATTGATTATCTCGAAAAAATCAAGCGTTATATAGTGTCGATGTAAAAACATAAAAAGCAGTAAATCAAAGCTGATTTACTGCTTTTTGCTTAACTTATTATTTGAACAAGCCCGTTTTCGGCTCGCTCAACCATACGCCGTCATTCTTTACAAGCTCAATGTGGTCGCCCGAAACCAAATAAGCGTTATTTGCGAGGTCCATCATCGGTTTGTCACTCATGGAATCGGTGTAGAAACTGTCAATAGGCATGTCGCCGTAAATGCTTTTAAATGCCGCTATCTTGTTTTCCTTGTAGCAAACACGCTCTATGATTCCGTTTTCCATATCCACAACGCTGCCGATGTAGTTTTTTACGCCGATTCTTTTGCATATTTCCCCAAGTATGATTTCTGGGCAGGCCGAAACTATTACGTCGTCGGGAGCTTGAATCTTGGCATAGAAGTTTTTGATTTTCTTTTCGTGCTCGTCCCAAAACTCTGTGATGTCCTTGTGAATGTCCTTGATTTTCACGCAGTAGTCGGTGAGCATATCGCCGTATTGTTCGATAACCTCGTCGGTTTTTATTGCGCCTCTTTTATAGCGTATGAACGCCTCGCCGAAACGCGGTATGAGCTTGGCAATTTCTTTCGGATCCTTTTTAAGATAGAACATAAAAATGTCAAATCCGCTCTCACCGTCATATATGGTGTTGTCAAAATCGTATACGTTCACAGATTTCCCCTCTTTACACGAAAAATACATCATGTTTATAACAATGGAATTTTAGCATTACAAATCTAAAAAGTCAAGGAAGCCGAACCATATAGGATCGGCTTCTTTGTTTTGCTTAATCGCTGCGTTCACATCCGCAGCACGTCGCGGTGCTTACGCCGGTCTGAAGCTTAGTCTCGTTGGGCGGGAAAAATTCGTCCACGGGGAACTGTATTTTCCTGAAGGCCTCGCACGGATCGTCCGTGTCACAGCTGCATTCCTTATCGGGTATGCAGAAGTCGTATGCCGGTATCAGCATCTGGACGTCGCGCTCAAGCTGAACTATCGTGAAAATACCTATTGTAACCGCAACGGCTTTTTCGACGGGACGGTGGCCGAAATCGTCCGGGAATTCGTCGCCGAACGCGCATTTCACGCAGGACGGGACAGGAATGCACGAGTCACCGAGACAGTCGCAGCAGTCGCACGGGCGGCAGAGCCTTGCTTCAAGGCAAATAGGGTCGGCGACCTGTATTTTTGCTCTCGGATTTGTGTTTTGCGGAATGATTTGCCTGTCGCCCGAGTCCGCACGGAACTCTGAGGAGTATACTCTTACCTTGCCCTCGCTGCCGTAGAGTATGCATTTTTTTGAAAATGTGGTAAATCCGCACACCGTTTCGGGCGGAGCCGCCGCAACGGAATATGCGTCAAGCGTTACCTTGAAGAAAAATGTGATGTCAACCGAGTAAAAGCCGCGGTTAAACGGCACTCTCTCCACGTCGATAAAGACGTTAAGTATCTCACAGCCCCTGCATCTTACATTAGTCGCCCTGTCTATTGTTTGCTGGTACTGCGGCGGAAAATACACCCTCAAGTCCGCAAGACAATCCTTATCCGCACAAGAGTCGTAAACTCGGTTAGTGTCTATGCACACGGCTTCGCGAATTTTGCCGGATACCTTGTCGTTACAGCATGATTTTGTTTCTGCCATAAAAATCCCTCCTGTAATTATTTCGGCGACCGAATGAGATTTTGCCTTTAAATCGCCGATTTTACAGCCGACGGGAAAAACCGATGCCCTGTTCCCGCCGACCATAGCTTCAATAACATCTTATGTCGGCTTATTCAATGTGTTACAAAGCAAAGCTTTTACACAAGTTTACAAAGATTTAACGAAGTCTTGATTGTTACAACGTGTTTTCGACGAATATAATTTTTTTATAAAATAAAAAATAAAGATGAACTGCAAAAAAAGGAGAAAATATGGAAAAATACATCTCTAAAAAGGAAAAAGCCTCCTACGGATTTGCGGCAGTCGGCAGCTATATGGTAGCCGGCATAACCCAATCGTACCTTATGTATTTTTTTACCGACATACTTATAATTCCGTCGGCTTTCGTCATGATGCTTATGATAGTCGCGAGGGCCTGGGATGCCTTAAACGACCCTATGATGGGTGTAATAGTAGACAGAACAAGCACGAAATACGGTAAAATGAGGCCTTATGTTTTGATAGGTTCGTTTTTGATGCTTGTCACCACCATAGTACTGTTTATGCCCTTGACCGGAGCGCCTACAATGTTTAAAATGATATTTGCCGCCGTTTCTTACATAATTTTCGGTATGGCATATACGCTTACCGATGTGCCTGCCATGGGACTTATGAGTGTTGCTACGCCGAACAGCGACGAGAGAGCCTCGCTTCTGTCGTTCTACGTTACGGTAGGTTCGGTAGGTAGCTTGCTCCCGGTGGGATTGCTTACGATATTCCAATCTTTTATTCCGGAAAAATATGTTTACTTTGCAATGTCGATATTTGTGGGTATAATAACATCGGCGGCTTACTTAACGCTGTTCAAAAACTCAAAAGAGCGTTTTTCCACTCATACCGAAAAAATTGCCGTGCGCGATATGATAAAGGCTGCGGGTAAAAACAAACCTATGATGTTGGCGCTTCTTATGTCGATGACGGCGTCGCCGCGTTACCTTATTATGCCGGCGGCATTGTATATAGCGACTTATGTAATAAATATTCCGGGGCTTAACTCCGGCACGGTTTTGCTGCTCCTATATCTTGTGGTCGGCAGCGGTATGTTTGCGGGCATTTTACTTACGCCTGTTATCTATAAAAAGCTCGGTTACAAAACGACCTGCGTAATAGCTGCCGTTACGGGAGGTGTAAGCCTTACCGCCGCATTCCTGCTCGGCAAGATAAACATATATTTCGCATTGCCGTTTATGACAATCGGCGGTCTCTCTCTCGGCTCGTATAACGTTCTTCCGTATCCGATGGTAGGCGACAGCCTTGATTACCTCGAATGGAAGACCGGAGAGAGAATGGAGGGCGTGTGCTTTTCGCTCAACTCCTTCGTCACTAAATTCAACAATGCAGTAGGCTTTATAGGACTTTCTGCGGCACTTACTTTGTTTCATTTTATCGAGCCGTCCGCGGCGGGTGTGCCGGCTGTACAGAGTGCCTCCACCGTTACGGGTCTTTTCTCTCTTGTTACCGTAATTCCCGGGATCGGCTTTTTGCTCTCGCTTATACCGATTTGTTTTTATGATTTCAGCGGCGTTAAGAAAGAAAAAATTTATCTGAGCTTGTCGTAAAAAGAAAGGCAATCAAAAATGGAGTTTAAATTTGAACGAAAAACCTTTAATATTAACGAAAGGCTGAGGGTCGGCATAATTTCCGATTCCCAGCTCAGCCCTGTTCGCAGAAAAAACGAGACGACGTTCCGAAACAATCTTGTCTTATCGCTTTCCGTACTCAAAAAACAGGGCTGTAATATGATTATATTTGCAGGCGATATAGGCAATATGGCGAGCGGCTTTGCATACGATACATATAAAGCCGCGTTCAAGAGCGTTTTCGGCGAAAAAATTCCGATTATTCAAAGCATTATGGGCAATCACGACTATTACGGCTTAAGGACATCGGAAAATTGCAGGCGGCTTTTCACAAAAAAGATCGGTTCTTCGCCGTTTACTCACTATACGGTAAACGGCTTTCACTTTATCGGCGTATCGCCCGATTGCGAAAAAATGTCCGACGGCTACAGAAAAATTTTGCCGTACCTCAAAGTCGAAATTGAACTTGCAAAAAAAGAATGCGGCGACAGGCCGATTTTTGTCACGACGCATAATTGTGCCGAAAATACGGTGTACGGCAGCGACGATTGGGGAGACAAGGGCCTTTTCGACTTGTTTTCTCAATATCCTAATTTGATAAATTTCGCAGGCCATCTCCACTATTCGCTTCTTGATGAGAGAAGTGTCTGGCAGGGCGCGTTTACCGCCTTCGGAACTCAGTCTACGTCATATGTTGAACTCGAAAAGGGAAAGGTTAACGGCTCCGTGCCGCCGGACGCATATATGTTCCCAATGGGCTATTTGCTTGATTTCGAAGAAGAGAGCATAACCGTAAGGCGTATGAACTTCCGCCTCGGCAAGGAGGAAAAACCGAATATGAGCGTTAAAATACCGTACGCTGTCACGAAAGCCGATTTTATTTCCGAAAGAAAGCATAACAGCTTACCCGTTATGACGAACGCTTACGGCCATACGGAATATGATGAAAACGGGAATACATATCTATGCTTTGACAAGGGCGAAAGCGATGATTTTGTTCACAGCTATGCGGTCTTTTACAGCGACGGAACGCGGTACGATTATTTCTCGGATTTTTATAAGGGTATCTCCTCTATGGCTGATAAAGTCAAACTTCCTGTTTACTCTAAGGCTCCGGGAGTGTATAATATAAAAGTATATGCGATTGATTCCTACGGGAGCATCAGCGACAGCTATACGTCAATAGACCGCTCTGAGGTGCGCCGAAGGAAGACTTACCGCAGGAAATTGGCACCGGAGATTAAATACTGATGGATATATTTTCTTTTGAAGGTTATATCTTTGACCTTGACGGAACGCTTCTTGATTCCATGGGACTTTGGGATGATATTTACGTTAAGGTTCTCGGCGACTTTAACATCAAAGCACCCTCGGATTATCTCTTTAATGTGAATCATATGAGCCTTTGCGACGGAGCCGCATATACGGTTGAGAGATTTCGGCTTGAAGGCGTCGTGAAAAAAGAAGAGATTGCAGATATGTGGACTTGTTTGTCGAAGAATCAATATGAATCTACCGTACCGCTAAAAAACGGTGCGGCTGATTTTTTGCACTGCTTGAGCGGTATGGGTAAAACGCTCGGCGTGGCAACGGCTCTCTCAAAGGAGCTTTATATGCCATGTCTTGAAAGGCTCGGCATTCTACGGCTTTTTAAGGCTACCACATCAATAGACGAAGTGTCGCGAGGCAAGGAATTTCCCGACATATATTTGAGAGAGTGCGAAAAAATAGGTGCTGTACCGAAAAATACGGTAGTGTTTGAGGACAGCCTGACAGGTATAAAATCCGCTTCCTGCGGCGGATTTAAAACGGTCGGAGTATACGACGCTTCAGCCGAAAAACAAATGGCGGAAATTAAAAATCGAGCCGATTTTTACATAAATACGTTTACGGAGCTTTTAGATGAAAACTGAAACAAAACGCACTGTTGCCGCGAAGCTTATGCTTTTTTCGAGCGCCGTTATATGGGGCAGCTCTTTCTTTATATTAAAAAACACTCTGGATGAATTGCCAGTGTATTTTTTGCTGTGTGTAAGATTCCTTTTCTCGGCAATACTTTTGAGCATTGTATTTTTTAAAAAATGGAAATTGTTTAATTTGAAATACCTTTGGACAGGTGCGATTACCGGAGCGTTTTTGGGCTTTGCGTACATATTCCAAACAATAGGTCTTAAGCACACAACGCCCGGAACCAATGCGTTTTTGACCACGGTTTATTGCGTTATAGTGCCGTTTTTAAGCTGGGCCGTCAGCAAAAAACGTCCCGATGTATGTAATTTCATTGCCGCGGCGATTTGTATAACGGGGATAGGTCTTGTCTGCCTTGACGGGAAAATGTCATTTTCATTTCTCGGTGAGGGATTTACGCTGATATGCGGTATATTTTATGCGCTTCAGATTGTGGCGGTTGAAAAATGGTGCAGTGATCTCGACGTTATTCTTCATACGATTATACAGTTCTTTACCGCATTTTTTATCTGTTTTATTTTCTTTATCTTGAGCGAAAGCTTCCCAAAGCATATATCTACGGGCTCGGTGTTATCGCTTGTATATGTTACCGTATTTGTAACCGCGCTTTGCTTTGTATTTATGAATATGGGTATAAAGCATACAACCGCGTCAAGCTCTTCGCTTATACTTTGCTTGGAGTCGGTATTCGGAATACTTTTTTCAATGATTTTTTATCATGAGAGGCCGACGCTGCAAACAGCCGTCGGTTTCGTGATTATATTTGTCGGCATTGTTCTAAACGAGACTAAGCCGAAATTTGCATTGAAAAAGAATTAAACGGCCATGGACGGCAATAATGTCTAAAAACATTACAAAAACAGTTGATATTTTGTGAAAAATATTATAAAATGGAAATGCCAAATAATATAACAGGGGGCATTTTTATGATATGTAAAAATTGTGGAACGGATTTTAACGGGCAGTATTGCCCTAATTGCGGAGCCAAGGCTGAGCCTGCTTCGGCTCCTCAGCAGAGCGCACCGCCTTACGGAGCACCGCAGAATTTCGTAAGTGGGCAGAGCGCACCGCCTTACGGAGCACCGCAGAATTTCGGGAATGGACAGAGTGCACCGCCTTACGGAGCACCGCAGAATTTTGGAAACGGACAGAATACTTACGGCGCGCCCGTATATATGCCGACACGCAAAATCGGATTCGGCGAGGCGGTAAAGTTGTACTTTAAAAACTATGTGAATTTCAGCGGCAGAGCTACAAGAAGCGAATATTGGTGGGTTTGCCTGTTCAATAATATTGTTTATATGGTTTTGGGCATATTGTTTGCGATTTCCGGAGGCTCTTCCCTGGCAGCGTATGATGCTTACGGCGATATGAGTATAGCGTATATGGGTGCCGGCGCGATATTTTATATTTTGATGATGCTGTATAGCCTTGCAGTGTTACTGCCGTCGCTGTCTCTTATGGTGCGCCGACTTCACGACATAGGCAAGAGCGGCACGTATATATTGATGGGGCTCATCCCGGTTGTCGGCTACATATTTATTCTCGTATACATGCTTACCGGCAGCGCCCCCGATAATCAGTACGGCCCTAAAAAAGTCTGAGTGTGATTTCGGTCGTGTATATCTATTGTTAAATAAAAAACCGGGCTGTAAAGG
>ENA-OPXQ01000805-OPXQ01000805.1-human-gut-metagenome-genome-assembly--contig:-NODE-805-length-19051-cov-2.502053_pt1 | contig 19051 bp, 28 predicted proteins | sample MGYA00241769_ERZ502042 | MGnify/ENA primary metagenome ERZ502042 (study PRJEB25962, sample SAMEA2041934) | human gut metagenome | biome: human gut; feature: human-associated habitat; material: faeces...
GCGGCTGCTGCGGTGCGAACAATATGCAGAACCGCCGCGCCGCTTCAAACAATATGGAACTGAAGATGGAACCAAGGAATTTCCCGCGGAAAATGCAGCATGTAGATCATATGATACCTGCAATGGCGTACGTTCCGATGCAGCGGTTTGAACAGATCTATGATCTTTCCACTGCATTAAAAAATGGAACCTTATTTCCGGAACTCTGTAAACCATTCTGTGGAAAGGGAGGAGGAGAGTGCCTATGATGCCGCAGATGCCATCCCGTGAAAAGCTGCTCGCCTGGATTGATCAGGTCAGCTTTGCTGTTGTTGAAATGAACCTTTACCTCGACACCCACCCGGAGGATGAAGATGCACTTGCCTTTTTCCGGGAAAAAGTGGAGCTTCGAAAAGAAGCACTGAAACAGTACGCAGAACAGTACGGCCCGCTCACGATCGATACCGCCAACGACCGCATGAGCCGTTCTTTCGAATGGGTTATGCAGCCATGGCCGTGGGAAGTCAACCGGAAAGGAGGGTGCTGACGGATGTGGAATTATGAAAAACGCCTCGAGTATCCTGTAAACATCACGACACCAAACCCCAAAATCGCCCAAATTATCATGAGTCAGTACGGTGGCCCGGAGTTCCGTACCAGATGATAAGCCAGAAAATCCAGTGTTTATGCGGCTTTGCGGGATTTTTTAAAGGAAGAATCAGGAAACGAAAAAGTCGAAATACATGGTCCCAGAAGCTTTTTCATAGACGATACGATCCACGATGGAGCGGAGCAGAAGTCCTTTTTTCTCGGCTGGTTCCTCTGGATTTTTCAGAATATCATTGATGTTTTTTATCTCTTTCCGGAAATCTTCTTTCGAGATTGTTTCCGGCGGGGCGGCGGGCGTAAGCACGCGGTCCAGTTCTTCCTGCAGGCTCTGCCGTTCTTCGGCGAGCCTTTTTTTGTTGGCACCGTATTCTTCCAGCGTATCAATCCCATTTTCATAAGCCATCTTCACGCGAGCTTCGCGGGCAGCCAGATGCTCCAGGGCCTGTTGCAGCCGCTGGATGGTTTCATCATCTTCCTGCTCCTGCTTCCGGTCGCGGACAGTGAAGGAGAAATCCGCACCGGCGAGGATATCATCGAAGTAGCGGTAGACGGTTCGCTCTGCCTTGGCAACGGTGATTGAATTGGAGCCTTTGTGGAAACCTTTTGCGTATTTCCAGCATTGAAAGTACGGACAAGATGTGTTTCCGGCTGTTACCGTCATCGTAGCACCGCAAATTGGGCACTTTAAGAGACCGGAGAGCCAGTGGCGGCAGGTTGATGGGTTGCGGCTCTTAGGAGAGCGTCTGCGGGCATCCATGCGCTTGATACGCTCCTGATAGCGTGCCGGATCCAGCCGCGTCTCGTGTGTGCCGTCGAAAGAGATCCCGTTCCAGACCACGGTACCAGCGTAGAAAGGATTACGCAGTACACGTTCGATCGAGCGGCGCTCCATGAGATTTCCGCGTCTGGTGCGGTATCCAAGGTCATTGCATCTGCGGGCAATTGCTGTCGGGTCAAGATGCTCGAAGTCGTACTGATCCATGATGTACTTGACAATCTGGTATTCTGTCTCATCGATGACAAATGGTTTGCCGCCGCTCACGGCCCGATATCCGAGACATGGCGTTGCCTGGTAGCCATGCTGCAGGGCTTTTTCCTTCATACCGCGCAGGACTTCACCGGATAGACGGATCGAGTAGTATTCGTCCATCCATTCGATAATACGCTCGATCAACGTACCGAACGGGCCGTCGATCAGTGGCTCTGAGATACTGATCACATCTACATTGCTCTTTTTCAGCAGTGATTTGTAGACGATGGATTCCTCCTGATTACGGGCAAACCGGCTGTATTTCCAGACCAGAATCACGTCGATCGGGTGGGAGTCCTGCTTCGCAAGGGCGATCATCTCCTGAAACTTCGGCCGCCGGTCCGCATGCCGGCCGGAGACGGATTCCTCGAAGATGAACTCTTTTGCGATGACAATCCCGTTCTTCTTCGCGTAGTCCAGGAGCAGACGCTGCTGCGCATCCGGAGAGAGTTCGGTCTGATCCGCGGTGCTGACGCGGATGTAGAGAGCACCATTTTTAAGTGCTGACATAATATCACCTTCTTTAATTTTGGGTATAAGAAAAACACCAAAACAAACGTTCTGCTTGTCTGGCGTTTCCGAAGATGATACAATATGTTTTGTTGAGAAACGGTATCATTCTTCGGAATGTTACTTGAGCCGTTCCTGTTGGCGCAGGAGCGGTTCTTTTATTTAGATTATTCTGTCTGCTCAAGAGTTATAGTTTTTGTTATTCCGGAAACTGTTACCTGATAGGTAATCTGTTTGCTTGAATCAGAATAAGAAAACTCTTTTGTATCATCCAGAGAAGCAAGAAGAGCGGAATCGGTTGCTTCTTTGTCTCTGGTAGATGTCCAAGTATATTCTTCAGAATATTCTGTAGGAGCAGTATAGGTTCCAACCCAGTAAACAGCAGTTGTATTCCCCTCATCCATAATCCAGTTTATTGTGATGGTATCCTCTGTAATATCTGCCTGCATCCAAGTACCGTCATCATCTTTATATTCCCATTTTCCGGTCAGCACGACAGGTTCTTTGACTTCTTCCTTTGCTTCCTCTTTTGGAGTTTCAGCAGACGCCTCTGTCTTTTTGGATGTTTCCTTTGTTTCTTTTGATGAATCGGAGCTATTGCCGCAGGCTGTAAATGACAGTGCCATGCTTCCGATCAGAATCAATGCTACAAGTTTCTTTTTCATAATTTTCCTCCTCATAAAAAGTGTTTCTATATAATCGCATATGCGGTTATACCAATTTCATCACCGACAACTGCGGTATAAAATACACCACATAATTATCTACCCGTTTACAGATCCCGTACTTATTCCGGTAACACTCAATACATTCTTCCAGAAATTCTTCTGTCACTTCCAGGTATTCTGCAATCTCAAACCGGTTCTGGCAGCCATGCTCAAAGGCTCGTACCAGTCCGATCAGACCGATCTGCTTATTGTATGCCCAAAGTCTTGCCTGACGTTCCTGCTTTCGGTTGACAGCAGATGTCATATCGAGGATATTTCCGACAGATGTTTCGTGGTGTCCGAGTTCTTCAGCTAAAGCACAGGTCTTTTCCGGAATGGTCATGTCTTCTCGGATGGCAATAACACCATCACAATACAGTCCTTTTATGTTATTGCTTTCAAAACGGTAATTTAAAACATCGACATCATCTTGATAAGCTACATCTTCTAATTTTTCAAATTTATTCACGTTAGCACCTCAATGTTTCCAATGCCATTATCATTTTCTTCTATTTTTCACAAAATCAGCAAAATTTTTGATTTCTTCCATTTCGGATTCTGTATATTCTTCACCGTCAAAGTGGGCGGCGAGGGTAGTTGGTTCAGAAGGTTCTGCATATCCGAATGTGCTTAAAACGTCAGATATACCATAAGCTTTGCACATTATCAGTAATGCATCTGGCGTTGGTTGACTATTTCCGCTTTCCCAACTATAAATAGTTTTTTCGGATGCTTTAAAACCTTTAGAAATTAACAAATCAGAAATATCCTTTACTGATTTTCCGGATTCAAGTCTACATTTTTTTAATATTTCACCAATGGAACTTTTCATAGTTTTCCCTCCGATTTGCTTCTTATTTATTTCTGTATCTTGAATATAACACCGAGGTTTTAACGTGTCAATAAAATTTCTAAGAAAATCAGAAAAAAGTATTGACATTCTAAGAAAATAAGAATATCATACAATCAAGTTCTAAGAAACTTAGAAAGAGGTGAAAAAATGGACGGAGCAACAAAACAAATTTCTGAGTATATCAGAAAAAAAGGATTTAATCTCTCAGAAATTTCAAGGAAAACAGGAGTGCCTTACATGGCGTTATATGACAGTGTTGCAAATGAAAAAAGAGATCGAGATTTGCGAGTAGATGAATTTTTAGCGTTGTGTAAGCACTTGGAACTGGATCCGATTATATTTTGTCCAACCGATACGGAAAGAGGTGATTAAGTGGAACAGATGAAAAAAGAAATAGAAAGCCTTAAGAAAAAGACTTTCTATTTGCAACTTCTTATAACGGTGACGCTGATTAACGTGATTTTTTTCTCTATTACACAAACAAGACAGTATTGTTCGGTTATGAGTTATTACAGACAAACTATCGAGCTGAATCAGGATTTGAATCAAATTCTTCAGGACACAAATCAATTGGAGGAAGAGATTCTTTCCAAGATTCGATAGATTCTGATTGCGAAGACTGTGAAGAATCTAAAGATTGAAAAAGATTATAGCATTGTTTGTAAAGTTCGTTTCTTTCACGAATAAGATTATTTCGCTCTTGTTCAATTTCAAGGCGTTGTTGTTCGAGCTTTGTTTCAGCGGCAGATTGGTGGAGACTGATAATAGTATCAGTTAAATGAAAAAATAAGGGAAGAAGAATGCTCCCGATAATAGCAATAAGCATATTTGTTGACATTCGGATGCGTTTATTTCCAATAGGAACTGCAATGGTTTCAGGAACAGTGAGTTCTTTTATTTCAGGTTTGTTCAATGTTACAAAGTCTTCTGAAGCAGAAAAGCAAGCGTCAGAAGACTTTGCAAAATCAAGAAGAGCGCTTGAAATAACAGAAGCTAAAGATTGAGAAGATGTTGAACCAATGGACGAAATCAGTGAGTCTAATGCTTTTTGAAGCTCAGGGGTGAATGTAATATCAGAAGCCAACTGTGATATAGAAGATAAAGAGGACTGAAAAATGTCCAATGAATTTTTCAGAGAATTTGCGCCGAGGCTTTGTAATTGGGTAGCGGCAAATTCGGATACTAATTTGGATAATGCAGAATCTAAACCAGATAACTTCAGGTAAGAATCGGCTAGAGAAGTATTGTTCATGATAAAACCTTCTTTCGTAATTTATGAAAGAATTTTATCATATCGGGAAATAAAGTTCAATATTTGCAACAGATGAAGAAGGGGAGAGGTGATATGAGATGAAAAGAATTTGTCCAATATGTTTCACAGAGCTTCCAGAAGAAGCTAATTATTGTCCGATATGTGGGAAGTGTATGAGGGAAGTTGAAGAATATACAATTCAATACACCGGTGCCGCACCACAAACGAAGGAGGTTAGTATAAAAGATTGTGCTATTTCCATTGGAGATTTCGATGAGAAAGTGAGACAAAGAAAGATGAGCAGTGCTTTAAATCAGTTAGAGATTAAAGATGGTCACCTGTTTTTGGATGGAATGATGTTAAAAGGCATCACCAGATTTAACCTTGTCCATAAGGGAGGGGAATCAAGTCCGGAATTAACCTTAAAAATGGATGTGCGCACATTACCAAAGTTTAAGGCATTACAATGCCAGATAAAAAATAGGGAGTGAGGTAAGGAGATGGCTGATGGAGTATCGATCGTAGCAGTATCGATAGCCGCATTTTTAACGGCTATCAATCAGATATCCATAATTATTACAGCAAAGCAATTATGGATGCAACAGCAGCAATTGCAGCAACAATTAGAGAGGCTACAGAAAGAACGGTCTGAATTATAAAACGTTTAGATTCTATAGCGGATTCTTTTTTGGAATCTTCCTGCATCTTTAAAAGTGTATCATGAGTTTCTTTTAAAAGAGCATCACGTTCACTTTGTTTGTTGATTTCATCAACCATCATTTGTGCGTGCCAGTTGGAATTCATGTGCATATCTCCTTCCATAAATATTTGGCGTGGCGGTGCCTGTATTCAAAAGTATAGATGAGATTCAGGAAAGATTCAATAAGGGAGGTGGCATGTCTGACGAAAGAGGAAGAAATGGACAAGATATACGTCCATAAAATCGAGGGTCGTACTTTTTTAGGGGTAAAAGGGCAAGAAGCAGAAATTGATGATTACAAGGTTATAAATTATGGTGATGGCAATACAGAGATAACCATAAAAATCAAAGGGACTTCTTCCATATTTGCGGTGATAGATGCTTAAGAAGGAGGGATAAATGTGAATGATGTTTTAAGTGCTGCACAGGCAGCAAGAGTTATCGGCTGCGCTTCAAAAAAGGTTTGCGAGCGGCTGAAACGTGGCAATTGGAAGTTCGGAGAAGCCATTCCGCCTAAACAGACTGGAAACATGCAGTATTCTTACGAGGTTAATAAACAGGCACTTGCAGACTGGCTGAAAATTCCAGTTGAAGAAGTGGACAGGCGGTTAAAGAGATGAGAAGGGAGGGATGAGAGATGTTTTATAAAATTGCAAAAACGCTCGGTGTAATTGCAAGCGTTACCGGAATCATAATGATGGTTGGTGCATGTTCGGTAAAAAGTCATGAGCTGTTTTATTTATATGCAGCACTTGGATTTACGACGTTTTCTGCCGGAGCATTTGCGCTGGAATATTTCCGGATGCTGGAAAGCCTGGAACGGAAAAGGAAAATAAGGGAGGCGAGGGAGCATGCCAGAAGAGAAGCAGCGTAAGAGCATCCGAGTGGGAGAGATCGACAAGATGATCGAAACACTTGAATCTCTGGAAAGAGTAGACAAGACTGCAGATTACCACAAACGGATGGCAATTGCATATTTAAAGAATTTCGCAGATTGCCTGGATGATAAAGGCGTAAAAACAATAAAAGTGAAAGGATAAAGGAGGACAAGCAGTGAAAACAGTAAAAGTAACACCGGATAACATTATATCAGTAATTGATATAAACTTTGATGATTTCCGTGATCTGCAGAAAGCAGTAGGCGGGCATTTTGAAACTGTAAGCACAAAAACCTTGTATGAGACGTTTAAAATGCCAATGATCATGCTAGTGGATGAAGATGGAATAATGAAACAGAAAGAAGTAAATCGTCTGGGAAGCTATTTCTACGATGCAGACAGGCACGGATGGCCAATCTTAGGAGATATTGTATTTGCAATTGCAGCCGGAGAAGATATTGAAGCACCGGATGATGCGGAAGCTCTGATGGTATTCCTGAAAATGAATTTTTCGTACTTAAAAGAAGAATAAAAAACGCTTGCGAAAAGAAATATCGCAAGCGCCGCAACCATAAAGGTACACGAATAATCTAAGCACTTATAGTGTACCTTTTAGCGGCTGGAAAGTCAAGTATTTACAGGGCGACTGCCCTTTTTAATAACTTGATAAGACTATTAAAGTTATGAGGACACGCTATGAGAATCAGACGAGTGACATACGATTTGGGAAATGTAATAGAGAGACAGGAATATCTGGACGGAAGGTATGGAGCACCGGGAGAGAAGAGAGCCAAGAAGAAGAAAGCCACACCGGAGGAAGTGGAGCAGGTCAACCAATGGACCAAGGAGAGGAAAGCACGTCACAGACTCCGGATGTATTTCAAAGTGAATGATTACTTCTTCACACTCACATATCCGAAAGAAGAACGTCCGCCGGACATGAAGCAGGCAAAGCAGGATTTTAAAGAGTTTTACCTGTTCTGCAAGAAGGAATACAAGAAAAGAGGACAGGAGCTCCGCTGGATCCGCAATATTGAATGTACCCCGTCCGGTAACTGGCACGTCCATGTAGTTCTGAACCGAATTCCGGACGCTGATCTGATCATAGCTGCAGCATGGAAGCATGGGAAAGTCCGAAACAAGCAGTTACTCTACGAAAAAGGTGAGTTCCGGAAGCTGGCGCAATATATTACCAAAAACGAGAAAACCCAGAAAAAATACGTGGATGAGGGCGTGCTGGATCATGAGATTGCAGAAGCCAATTTTTCTACGTCTCGAAACATGCCGCTTCCAGAACCCAAAACAAAGATTTTATACCGGTGGCCGAAAGAACCGAAACCACCAAAGGGATATTACATAGTCAAGGATTCTTTTTACGAAGGGATCAACAAAGCAACCGGATTCCCGTACAGACACTACGAAATGATCCGGATAAGGAGAAAAAATGAACGAATCAAAATCAGCATTTGCAGCCATAGTCGGCAAGGCAAACGTCGGCAAATCTTCGATACTCAACCGACTTATAGGCAGTAAAATAGCCATAGTATCCGGTAAACCTCAGACCACCCGTACAAAAATTATGGGCGTTTTGACTACCGATGATAATGTGCAGCTTGTTTTTACCGACACTCCGGGATTTTTCAAACCTAAGGACAAGCTCGGCGAATATATGGTTGAGGCGGTAAACGACAGCATATCCGGCGTTGAAGAGTGCCTGTTTGTCGTCGATGCGACGGATAAAGAGCTTAACGCCGCGGAAAAGGAGCTTATAAATAAATTTCGCTCGGCAAAAATGCCTGTTATAACAGCTCTTAACAAAATAGATATGATAAGCCGTAAGGAAGAGCTTATCTCTAAAATTGCCGCTCTTTCGGAGCAGTATGATTTTGAAGCGATTGTTCCCGTCAGCGCAAAAACGGGCGAGGGTATAGAGGCTTTGCTCTCGGAACTTAAAAAGCACGCCGAAAACAGCCCGCACTTTTTTCCGGATGACACGTTGACCGATCAGCCCGAAAGAGTGCTTGCAGCTGAGATGATACGCGAAAAAATGCTCCGCCTGCTTGATAAGGAGATACCTCACGGTGTTGCGGTTTCCATCGAGCTTATGCGCGAGCGTGATACGAGCGATATTATGGACGTAGAAGCCACTATTTACTGCGAGCGCGAGTCCCACAAGGGAATAATTATAGGCAAGGGCGGAAGCATGTTGAAAAAAATATCGACCTTTGCCCGTGAAGATATGGAAAAATTCTTCGGCATAAAGGTCAATCTCAGATGCTGGGTTAAGGTTAAAGAGGACTGGCGTAACAGAGAGGGACTTATACACAATTTTGGTCTTGATTGACAGACATAATACCGCCGCACACGGAGAATTTAAATATATAAGTTTTCCGAGGGCGGTGTTTTTTATCTATAACGAGATTTATTGGAATTTGTTTGCGAAAAGCGGTAAAATCGAGGACTATCTTATATACCGCCGAGAGCAAAACAGCGTCGGTTGTTCAGCCGAAAAGGGCAAAAGCGATGGGTGTGAATGTAAAGGGGCTTATCTTAAAAGAACAGAATATAGGCGAGAACGATAAGCTTGTAACGGTGCTGACTGACAGCCTCGGAGTGTTACGCGCATTTGTCAGGGGCGCCAAAAAGTTAAGCAGCAAAAAGCAGTCGGCAACGGGGCTTTTGTGCTATTCCAAACTGTCGCTTTACAAAACTAAGGACAGCTACATAATAGAAGAGGCCGAGAGCATAGAGAGCTTTTTCGGCTTGCGAAACGATATAGAAAAGCTGTCGCTTGCACAGTATTTTTGCGATATAGCCTTTGAGCTGTCGCCTAAGGAGGACGATGCGACGGACTTTTTGCGCGTGGTGCTCAATTCGCTGTATTTTTTGGCAAACGGAAAAAGGCCTCCGCTTTTGTTAAAGGCAATAACCGAATTAAGACTTATTTCTCTTGCCGGCTATATGCCGAACCTTATCGCCTGCGAAAGGTGCGGAGCATTTGAGACGCCGATAATGTATTTTGATATGGAAAGAGGTTTGCTTTACTGCGATAACTGTGCCGACGAGAACGCTCTTTTCCCTCTTAAGATAGGCGTTGTCAGCGCAATGCGCCATATAGTTTTTGCCAAAATAGATATATTATACAATTTTAAGCTGTCGCCGGAAGCAAGCGAGGACCTCAGCTACATCACCGAGAAATACCTTGCCTCAAAGACTGACAGACCGTTTAAAACACTTGATTTTTATTATTCTGTAAAGGACTAATTATGAATAAATACCACATTTCACTTGAGCTTCCGAAAATACTTTTAACTCTTTCGGAAATGACCTCCTGCGAGGAGGCAAGGCTTGCGGCGTTGTCGCTGCAGCCGAGCGGCGATTTTTTTGAGGTGCAAAAACGCCTTTCCGAAACGGAGGCTGCTCATATACTCATAGCAAAATTCGGCGCGCCCTCGTTCGGAGGCCTTATAAATGTTAACAATCAGCTGAGCCGTGCGTCGTCCGGCGGCACGCTGTCCATGCGTGAGCTTTTGGATATTTCCTGCGATTTGCGCGTGATACGCGGTATAACCGAGTGGCGCTCAAAAAGTGCCGGTATGGATACCGCGATAGACGACCTTTTTAATTCGCTCTACACAAATAAATATCTTGAGGATAAAATAAACAATGCTGTTTTGTCCGATACCGAAATGTCGGACAATGCTTCACCTGCACTTAAAGATATACGCAGGCACAAAAGACTCGAGGAGTCCAAAATACGCGACAAGCTTGACGGTATGATACGCTCTCCGAAATACAAATCAAGCTTGCAGGACGCTATAATCACACAGCGAAACGGCCGATTTGTCGTTCCCGTAAAGGCCGAGCACCGAAGCGAGGTCTCGGGTATGGTTCATGATACATCCGGAAGCGGTGCCACGGTATTTATTGAACCGGCGGCTGTAATAGAGGCAAATAACCGTATAAAGGTGCTTGAAAGCCGTGAACGCGATGAAATAGAAAGAATTCTTTCGGAACTGTCAGAGGAAGCAGGGAGCTTTGCCGATACAATAAAAATAAGCTGCGAATCGGCGGCGGAGCTTAACCTGATTTTCTCAAAGGCTCAGCTTGCCTATAAGATGAAGGCTACAATGCCGATTATAAATTCGCGCGGCGTTATCGAGCTTAAAAAAGCTCGCCATCCGTTACTTGACCCGAAAAAAGCCGTGCCTATAGACGTGTCGCTCGGTGACAAATATGATTCTCTTGTCATAACAGGCCCCAATACCGGCGGTAAAACCGTCTCTATAAAAACAATAGGACTTTTAACTCTTATGGCGGAGTGCGGTCTGTTTATACCGGCAAACGAAAACAGCAGTATAGCCGTATTTAAAAACGTGTTTGCCGACATCGGCGAAGAGCAGAGTATTGAGCAGTCGCTCTCCACTTTTTCGGCACATATGACGACGATCGTAAATATAAGCAATAACGTTGATGAAAGCTCTCTCGTTTTAATCGATGAGCTCGGAGCGGGAACCGATCCCGTAGAGGGCGCAGCTTTGGCTGTTGCGGTGCTTGAGGATCTCCGCCGTAAGGGTGCCAAAATAGCGGCGACAACCCATTATTCCGAACTTAAGGAATATGCGCTTCGCACGAACAGAGTCGAAAATGCATCCTGCGAGTTTTCTGTCGATACCTTGAAGCCTACATATAAGCTGATAACGGGTATACCCGGTCGTTCCAACGCATTTGCGATATCTCAAAAGCTCGGCTTGTCAAAAGAGGTCATAGATGAGGCGGCAAAGCTTATCTCGGAGGAAAATACCAGATTTGAGGATGTTGTTGATACGCTCCAAAAAACACGCCTCGAAATGGAAAAGGAAAAAGAAAAGACCGCCGAAATGCAAAACGAGATAGACGAGATAAAGAAAAAGGCGGAAAACGAGCTGTCACTTGCAAAGCAAAAGGGCGAAACGCAAATACTTATGGCTCAAAACGAGGCGAAACGCATACTTGAAAACGCAAAGCGTGCCGCAGCGTCTCTTATGATGGAGCTTGACCGCCTGAAGCGCGAGCAGTCGAATGAGAAAAACGCCTCGGAGATGGCACGCAAGGCAAAGGCGGCGTTAAAGCAGCATCTCAACACCATAGATGATATGACATACGAGAAAAACGACTTTGACGGCGATGACGACGATTACGTTTTGCCGAGGCAGCTAAAGACGGGTGATAATGTATTTGTTAAAACGCTCGGCACCGAGGCCGAGGTCGTATCGCTTGATAAAAACGGTAACGCCGAGGTAAAAGCAGGCGTTATGAAGATGAAGGTCAAGGCATCGGAGCTTCGCCTTTTGGCTCCGAAGAAAAAGCCGAAGAAGCAGAGCCTTTACCGTTCCGTAAAGGAAAAGTCCTTGCCGAGCGGGAAGTCAAGCGTGGATTTGCGCGGTGAATCGGTTGAGGAGGCAATAGCCGACCTTGATATGTTCATTGACGGAGTGCTTCGCTCCGGTCTTAATGAGCTTACAATAATTCACGGTAAGGGAACAGGTACGCTCAGAAGAGCCATACAGCAGCACTTAAAAGACCATCCGAACATAAAATCGTACAGAACGGGTGTATACGGCGAGGGTGAAGAGGGCGTTACGATAGCCGAATTAAAGTGATTTCGTCATATATATTTGTAAGATTATTACGGTGTGTTGCATTGAAATGACGATTGTGCTAAAATAATTTCAGCAAAAGCCGCAAAGGAGAAAAATATGAATAAAAAAATTATTGCTGTCGCACTTTTGATACTTATGATTTCGGTGGTGTTTATTTCCTGCGGAAAAAAGAGAAGCTGGGAAAAGGACGATACTACAGCCGCTCCCTCCGAAACAACGTCCATTGAATACACAACCGATGAATCGGGCGAAAAATTCGTAACAAACATAAACGGAGAGCTTATTCCCGTAACCACCGGCAAGGACGGTTCGGTTGAGTTCTACGAAGACCTTATAACCAAGACCTCCGAGCAGGCTGCCGAGACCGAGCCGAACGGCGAGGATGAGCCCCAAAAGCCGAATGACGCTCCAACCAAAAGCGAAAGCGGTACCGTAAAAATAGGAACAGGTGATCCTGCGGATGAGAGCCATGCGGCTGTTATTGATTGGAGTGCTCGATAATAAAAGGAACTAAAATGAAAAAACTATTCAGTATTATGTCAGCGGCCGTAATTGTGCTGTCGGTTGCGGCGGTAATGGCTTTTGCTGTCGGCGACGGTAAAAACCGCGGAGACGTAAACGGCGACGGTAAAGTTGATTCGGCAGATGCCATGCTTGTTATGAAATGTGATGCCGGACTTTTGAGCCTCTCAAATGACGAAATCAAAAGAGCCGATTTAAACGGTGACGGTAAAATTGATTCGTGCGACGCCGTATATATTTTGCGTATAGCGGCAGGGCTCAAGGTTCCCGGTGCCGAGACTACGGCAAAAGAGACTTCGTCCGTTTCCGAGCCGACAACCGAAGAAACCACGAAGCCGACAACAGAAAATACTACGAAGCCCACGGAGCCTGTAACCGAGCCCACCCGGCCGGCTACAAAACCCTCTGAGCCCGTAACAAAGCCCACCGAACCCGCCACAACGCCCACAACCGCCGACTCCAACTGGGACCCCTCAAAGAACGCCGTTATTGACTGGGGCGGCGGAACAACCAAGAAGAACTAAACTTTTTCTTGACAATTACAATATAATTTAGTATAATATGTCCTTGTAAAGTCGCTGGCTTTACAGGGACTTTTTCTTTAAGGAGTGGTAGTTTTGGCAAATAATGTTGAAATAACGATTTTGCTTGATTTCTACGGTGATATGCTTACTGCGAAACAGCGTGATTTTATCAATCTTTATTATAACGACGACCTTTCTCTTGCCGAAATTGCCGAGAACGAGGGCATAACCCGTCAGGGTGTGCGCGATGCAATAAAACGTGCCGAGGGGCAGCTCTACGAGATGGAGTCAAGACTCGGATTCGTAAAAAAATGGAACGGCATAAAAACCACTCTTGGCGATATTATAAACTGTGCCGAGGAAATCAGCGATTATAATTTAAATCACGGGCTTTCTCGAGAGATAAACGACACTACGGTAAAGATAAAATCTCTTGCTTTGTCTATCATAGAGTAATTACAGAGGTAAGTTTATGGCATTTGAAGGATTATCGGACAGACTTGAAGCCGCTTTTAAAAGGCTTCGCAGCAAAGGCAACCTTACCGAGAGCGACGTTAAAGAAGCTATGCGTGAGGTTCGCCTCGCTCTTCTTGAAGCGGACGTTAACTATAAGGTCGCAAAGGATTTTACAAATAAAGTTACCGAGCGCGCAATAGGCTCACATGTTTTAGAGAGTCTTACACCGGCTCAAATGGTTATAAAAATAGTCAATGAGGAATTGACCGAGCTTATGGGCGGAACCGGCTCAAAGCTCGCATACGCTTCACACGGACCCACAATCATTATGATGTGCGGCCTTCAGGGCTCCGGTAAAACAACTCATTGTGCTAAAATAGCATTGAAGCTTAAAACCGAGGGTCACAGACCGCTGCTTGTTGCGTGCGACGTGTACCGCCCGGCTGCCATAAAGCAGCTGCAGGTAGTTGGCGAGCAGGCCGGAGTCACCGTGTTCGAAGAGGGTCAGGGCGACCCGGTTAAAATAGCGAAAGATGCAGTTTCCCTTGCCAAGGATAAGGGATATGACTACGTTTTTATAGATACGGCAGGTCGTCTGCATATAGATGAAACGCTGATGAACGAGCTTAAAAACATTAAGGCCGAGGTTCATCCCCACGAGATTCTTCTTGTTGTTGACGCTATGACCGGTCAGGACGCCGTCACGGTGGCAAGTGCATTTGACGATGCGCTCGGCATCGACGGTATGGTACTTACAAAGCTTGACGGTGATACAAGAGGCGGCGCGGCGCTCTCCGCGAGAGCTGTTACCGGTAAGCCTATAAAGTTTGTCGGTATGGGCGAGAAGCTCACGGAGCTTGACTATTTTCACCCCGACCGTATGGCTTCGCGAATTCTCGGTATGGGCGATATGCTCTCCCTTATCGAAAAGGCGGAAATGGCTCTTGACGAAAAGAAGGCCGCCGAGCTTGAAAAGAAACTCAGAAAAAACAAGTTTGATTTAAACGACCTTCTGTCTCAGCTTCAGCAGATAAGAAAAATGGGCTCTATGAAGGATTTGCTCGGTATGCTCCCCGGCGTCGGCAGTAAGATAAAGGATATGGACGTAGACGAGAGTCAGTTTGACCGCGTTCAGGCAATCATCTTTTCGATGACATATAAGGAGCGCTCCAATCCCGATATTATAAATCCGTCACGTAAGCGCAGAATTGCCGCAGGCTGCGGTATGCAGGTTGAGGATGTCAACAAGCTTTTGAAGCAGTATCGCGATATGCAGAAGCTGTTTAAACAGTTTAATTCAAAATCCGCACGTCGTCGCTTCAGTAAAATGGGGAATTTCGGCAATTACGGAATGTAACTTTTGTTAATCGCACTTTATAAGTGTAGTTTATAAATTTAATAATTATATATTTGGAGGAAAAAACAATGGCAGTAAAAATCAGACTGCGCCGCATGGGCGCTAAGAAGGCTCCGTTCTACCGCATCGTTGTCGCTGACTCTCGTTACCCGCGTGACGGCCGTTTCATCGAAGAAATAGGTACTTTTGATCCTATGAAGTCTCCGGCTGAAATTAAGATTGACGCTGAAAAGGCAGAGCAGTGGCTCAAAAACGGCGCTCAGCCCACAGAGACCGCTAAATCTGTATTAAAGCAGAGCGGAATCATTAAATAATAGGAGGTCTTTTAGTTGAAAGAGCTTCTCGAACAGATCGCTAAAGGACTCGTTGATGAGCCGGACTCGGTTTCCGTTACGGTAGATGAGACTGATGACAGAGGCGTTACGGTGTATCACCTTCACGTTGCCGAAAACGATATGGGCAGAGTTATAGGCAAGCAGGGCAGAATAGCCAAGGCTATCAGAACCGTTGTTAAGGCTCGAGCCACAAAGGACGGCACAAGAGTTCAGGTTGAGATCGACTGACAGTAAACGAGTACAGGGGGGCTTCCTCTTGTACTCATTTTATTTAGTGCCGTTTTAAAGCGGCAATCGGTGAATTTATATGTTAAAACAATTTCTTGAGGCCGGTAAGGTAGTCGGTATGCACGGCGTCAGAGGCGAAATGCGCTTTGACGTATGGTGCGACGGCGCGGACTTTTTGAAAAAAATCAAAACATTGTATCTTGATGCCGACGGTAAGAGGGCAGTCGGCGTTGTTTCGGTGCGCCCTCATAAAAATGCAGCCCTGTTAAAGCTCGACGGCGTTCTTACAATCGAAGAAGCAGAGAAATACCGCGGCAGAGTGTTGTATTTTGACCGAAAGGATGTTCATCTTGACAGCGGCAAAGCGTTCGTTGAGGATGTAATAGGCTGCGCTGTGTATGACGCGGATAATACCGATGTGTTGTACGGAACAGTTACCGATGTTATGAAAGGCGTTGCAAATGACGCTTGGACTGTCAAAGATAAAAACGGAAAAGAGACGTTGGTTCCCGTAATTCCCTCAGTGGTAGTGAAACTTGATGTCGAAAACAAAAAAGTATATCTTCGTCCGCTCAAAGGCCTTTTCTCCGATGAGTGTGCAATAAGGGAGGACGGAGAATGAGAATAGACATAATGACGCTTTTTCCGGAAATGTGCGAGTCGGTGCTGTCCGAAAGTATTATAGGCAGAGCGCGAAAAAACGGCTACGTCGAGATAAACTGTGTAAATATAAGAGACTTTACACTTGATAAGCATAACCGTGTTGATGATGCGCCGTACGGCGGCGGAATGGGTATGCTGATGGGTCCGCAGCCCATATATGACTGCTATAAGAGCCTTTACGGTGACGGCGAAGAAAAACCGCACCTTATATATATGTCGCCGCAGGGCAAAACTTTGACGCAGCAGAGAGTAAAGGAGCTTGCCCTTACAGACCGGATTGTGCTGCTTTGCGGTCATTATGAGGGCGTGGACCAGAGAATTATCGATGAGATAGTCGATGAAGAGATTTCAATAGGCGATTATGTCTTGACGGGCGGCGAGCTGCCTGCGCTTGTGCTTGCCGACAGTATTTCACGTATGCTCGAAAATGTCCTACCGAATGACGAAGCAAAGGAGCTTGAAAGTCACTATAACGGACTTTTGGAATATCCGCAATATACAAGACCGTACGAATGGCACGGGGAAAAGGTTCCCGATATACTCTTGTCGGGGCATCACGCGAATATTGACAAGTGGCGACACGAAAAGGCGCTTGAGACTACATTAAAAAAACGCCCTGAATTGCTTCTTGATGCGGAACTCTCGGACAGGGATAAAGAGTATTTGAAATCGATAAAAAAATGAGCTGCTCGAATTGTCGAAAAAAGCACGTTTTTATTGTTGATTATTGCTGTTGAATTAAAACTATCCCGATGTTAGAATAATTATACAAAATCATTAAGCCTTCGCTGATTTTATTGTTCAAAACAGCATATTATTTTATATGCTGTTTTGTCGCAATAGCTTTTGCGTCGGCATTATTTATTTTGCAGGAGAAATGTATTCGAGAGGATACGCGCATTGGGAGGATAAAATGAAAAAGGTATTAAACATTATTTTATCGGTAATTCTTTGTTTATCGGTGGTTTCACCGTGCTTTGCAATTCAGAGCTTTGCCGAAACAGGGGATGAAACTACGCTTAAATTTAAAGACGGTAAATTTCGTATACTCGTATTTGCGGATCCGCAGGATGATTTAAATCCGTGCGAAGAGACGCTTGATCTTATGTATGCTTCGATTGAAGCTGCAAAGCCCGACCTTGTTGTATTTACCGGCGATAATATACACGGCCCGTCGCCCGTGCTTTACAGAAGCAAAAAGCGTGTCGAAAAGGCAATCAGGCAGATTATGGAGCCCGTTACCTCACAGAACATACCGTTTGCAATAGTATACGGCAACCACGATGACGAGGGTAAGGTCTCCAAACAGTTCCAAATGGCGGTCTATAATTCTATGCCGGGCTGCCTCGCTTCCGAGGGAGAAGCTATGACCGGCTGCGGCAACTATAATCTTCCTATAAAAAGCTCGGACGGCGCAAAGAACGTCTTTAATCTTTGGTTTATAGATTCCGGCACATATGATAAAGAAAACGGCGGATATGCCCACGTTGCCGAGGATCAGCTTGCTTGGTACAAAAAAACGAGCGATGCCCTGAAAGCTGAAAACGGCGGAGAACCTATGCCGTCTCTCCTTTTCCAGCATATACCCGTTCCCGAAATATATGAACTTTTAAAGGAGGTTCCCAAGGGCACGGACGGTGCGGTAAAAAAAGACGGTAAGTATTATGTGCTTAATACGGATATTGCAAGCGGTCATCTTGGCGAGGGGCCGTGTCCCGCAGAGGTGAACGGCGGCGAATTTGACGCTTGGAAGCAGCAGGGAGACATTAAGGCGGCGTTCTTCGGGCACGATCATAACAATGACTTTTGCGGCACATATGAGGGCATTGATATGGTGCATACGAGCGGAGTCGGTTTTTATATTTACGGTAACGGACCTCTCCACGGGTCGCGCGTTATAGATATAGACGAAAACACTCTCGATTACAGCACTTATATGATGTATTATAATGACCTCGTCGGTTACAAGAGCTCAAACAAGGCAAGATATTATGAGGGACAGTATGTACATAACATTAAGATAGCGGCTTTTTCGGCAGGCGCTGTGATAATTGCCCTGACGGCCGGGCTTATAACGCACGGAGTCAAAAAGTCAAAAGCGAAAAAAGCTTTAAAAAATAACCAAAAATAACGGCTGAGCCGGGCGAAAATTCTCGCTCGGCTTTAGTTTTTGCATAAAAATTCATAAACCGGGTTAAATATTGCATAAAACAGGGCACATAATGTATATTTATGTCGTTATATCGCACAAATATACATAAAACTTGAATATTTATGCAAAAAACACTTGATTTTAAATGTGATTGGTGTATAATCTCTTCGTAATCAAAAATTAAAGGCTTTTGCCGATGCTCGGAGGTAACATTTATGAAAAAGGACAAGAAAGACATCAAAAAAGTCGTACTCGCTTATTCCGGCGGACTTGATACGTCAATCATTATTCCGTGGCTTAAAGAAAATTACAATAACTGCGAAGTTATAGCGGTTTCCGGCGACGTAGGACAGGGAACTGAGCTCGACGGACTTGAGGAGAAGGCTCTCAAGACCGGTGCTTCAAAGCTCTATGTACTCGACCTTAAAAAGGATTATATCGAAAACTATATCTGGCCTTGCCTTAAAGCAGGTGCCGAGTATGAAGAGTATCTTCTCGGCACATCGCACGCTCGTCCCTGTATCGCAAAGGGTCTTGCCGATATAGCAAAAAAAGAGGGCGCAGACGCTATTTGTCACGGCTGCACCGGCAAGGGCAACGATCAGGTCCGTTTCGAGCTGACCATTAAGGCGTTTGCTCCCGAAATGACCATCA
>ENA-OPXQ01000820-OPXQ01000820.1-human-gut-metagenome-genome-assembly--contig:-NODE-820-length-18904-cov-2.803385_pt1 | contig 18904 bp, 20 predicted proteins | sample MGYA00241769_ERZ502042 | MGnify/ENA primary metagenome ERZ502042 (study PRJEB25962, sample SAMEA2041934) | human gut metagenome | biome: human gut; feature: human-associated habitat; material: faeces...
CTTATCGGTCGATGATTTCAATCCTGCGGCTAGCCGATGTTCTTCGCAAATAAATCCAAGCACAATGCCGCCGGCAACTCCCCTACTCAACAAAAAAGCCCCGCCAACCGCAATCCCCAAGGGAACCGCGATTAACGGGGCTCAAACGCGCTCCCCAAGGGGAATCACGCTAGCTCACGAGCAGTGCGCTACTCCTCCCAGTAAGCGTCTGCAAGCAGCTTAAAGCAGATCTTCTTGACCGGCTGCGCGCCATCGCCCGGGAACTCGAGCGTGGGCATGTGAGGCTCGCCGGCAACGAACAGCGCAAACTTATCGTCAGCAAGATCGCCGGCAATCGAGGCGTCGGAATCGACCAGATCGTAGTCGTCCTTCTCGTCAAACTCCTGGACCAGCGTCAGGCTGCCCGTAGCAACCTTAAATGCCTCGCGACCCTCGACGTCAATCTGCAAGTCGTGATAGCGCTGATGCGTCTCGTAGTGGGCCTCAGCCTCGGGACGCGTCGTGGGAGCCATGACGTTCGCAAAGACCTTGTCGCCCAGAATCGGATGGCTGCCGACCTCGAGCTTCGCCGGGTCGTTCTCCTCGAGCCAGTCAATCAGCACGTCAAGGCCCTTGAGCATTCCGCGGTACTCCTCGATATCGCCCAGTGCACCGTAAATCATCTAAATCCCCTCTCGGATCGTTTCTTTAGCGGCTCTCGGCAAACGCGCCGCCGACGCTGTTGCCGCCCACATACGTCTCGACCAGGGTAAGGTCGGGATTGAACACGACAACGTCGGCGTCGCGCCCCGGCATAATGCTACCGCACTTGTCGTCGACTCCAACCACAAGCAAACGACCGATGCCGGAGCCGCAGCACAACCTCTTACAGCTCGGTCACGACAACGCCGTTGTAAACCTCGTCCCAACGGTCCATGACCAGATGACCAGTCATGGGATCCATGGCGTTGAGCTTGCCGCAGGTGTTGGCGGTACGCAGTACCATCTCGTCGTCTGCGTCAGCTGCGATGGCATGTGCGAAGCCTGCGATAGTGGAGTCACCCGAGCCCGTAGCGTTAACGGCAGGGATATCGGGCGTCTTCGCGCGGAACGCACGGCCATTGTGGAAGCCAACGGAGCCGGCAGCGCCCATGGACACGACGACCCAGGGGATATCGGAGAAGCGGGCGTCAGAGGCGAGCGCGGCGCGGAGCTCATCCACATCGTCGGTGGTAAAGTTCGTGCCCAGAAGGCCGTTGATCTCGGTCAGGTTAGGCTTGACCAGCTCGGGCTTAATTTCGGACTTAAGGGCGGCCTCGAGCGAAGCACCTGAGGTATCGAGCAGCACCTTGGCGCCGGCGTTCTCGGCAATGCCCGTGATCTTGGCATAGTAGTCTGCCTCGACACCGCGGGGCAGCGAACCCGAAATGGTGACGACGTCGGCCTTGCCCGCAAGCTCGGTAAACTTGGCGGTAAAGGCATCGAGCTCCTCGGGGGCAATTGTCGGGCCACTCTCGAGCAGCTCGGTCTGGTTGCCGGCGTGGAGAATGTTAAGGCAAATGCGAGTCTCGCCCTTGATGGGCACAAAGTCGTTGTTAATACCGTTGGCGTCCATGAGCTCAGCCATGTAGGCGCCCATGTGGCCGCCGAGTAGACCGGTTGCCACAACGTCGTCGCCCAGCTGACCCAGCACACGGGCCACGTTGAGGCCCTTGCCGCCGGCGGTCTTTTCGGGCGTCACACGGTTGACGTCGTCGATAATGAGCTCATCGAGCTGATAGCGCGTATCGACAGACGGGTTCATCGTAACGGTGAGGATCATTTTTAGCTCCTTATCTCGCAGGCTCCTTGTGCCTCGCGATACGAGTCGACAAAACGGAATTACAGAATCTCAATCGTGAACGAGCGTACGATGGTCTCCTTGGGCTTGGCGACAAGGCAGCCGCGCTTATGCTCAAGTACGTCGTCCTCATCGGAGCAGGTCGAGAGGCCGCCCCAGGGTTCAACTGCCACAAAATCGCCCTCGGGCTTACTCCACACAATGAGATACGGGAAGCCCTCAAAGCTCAGGCGGACGCCCTTGTCCTCCCCCTTCTTAGAAAGTGTGACCTGGCGGCTCTCGAGCACGTCATAGATGGTCTCCGCAAAATCGAAGAGCTCGTGCGACAGGGGCAGCGTCTTTCCCACCATTGGGTTCTTGGAGCGGTTTGCCACGTCAATCAATCCAGTCGAGGGAACGGCGGTGCAGAGCTCCGCAGCCTCGTCTTTCTCAAAGCGCAACTCGTAGTCCGTATAGGCCTCGCCCTCATCGAGCGGACACCTAAAGCCGGGATGACCGCCGATAAAGAACGGCATGTCCTCGGTCCCCTCGTTGGTCACCTCATAGGAGACGCGCACGGCGGTATCCTCGAGCGTATAACGAGCGACAAGCTTAAACGGATACGGATAATCACTCAGCAATGCGGCGTTATCCTCCGAAGCCAGGCACATCGCCAGCTCGTTCTCGCCTTGGCTCAACAGCTTCCACTCCTGTTTGCGCGCAAACCCGTGGCGAGCGAGCTTTACATGATGCCCGGCAAATGTCATGGCGCTGTTGTCGCGCAAGCCTCCGCAAATCGGGAAGCAAATCGGTGCCTGGCCGGACCACACGGCGGGATCGCCCTGCCACAAGTACTCGCGTCCGTCAGCCTCAATCGAGGTAAACGAGCCGCCGGCCGTGGAAACCTTGATAGAAATCGAATCGTTGGAAAGAGCGTATTCCATTATCCATCCTTTCGAACAACTGCTTTTTGCTCGCAAGAACCCGTCTCGGCCCTGACCAAAGGACAAACCCGCACGTTCATCGATGCGTCCGGTATCCCCGCCATGTAACGGGGTACCATACAGACATTGATGCAATTACAGCTGAAAGGCCTTCTTATGCGAACCATCATCCTCTACGCCTCGCGCCATCACGGCAATACGAAAAAGCTCGTGGACGCCATCGTCAAGGCGCACCCCGAGATCGATACCCTCGACGTGAAGTCACTCGGCAAAAACGAGTACCCCAACCTGCACGAATATCATCTAATCGGCGTCGCCACGGGCATCTATTACTCCGAGATCGACAAAGACATGGCACGCGTGCTCACTAACGTGCTGCAGCCGCAGGACAAGGTGTTTGGCCTTATGACCTACGGTGGCAAAAACAAGTGGTACGGCAAGGATATCGATGGCATCTGCCGCATGAAGCAGGCCATCTTTATGGGTGTCTACGGCTGCCCCGGTTTTGATACGTGGGGGCCGTTCAAGCTCGCCGGCGGTGTCCAAAAGGGACACCCGACCGCCGAGGAAATTAAGGGCGCCGTCGACTTCTTCGACAAGATCGAAGACGAGTATGGCGACATCATCGTCGAAGAGTACGCCAAGCGTGAGAAGCGTCTAGCCTACGAAAAGGAGCATCCTGCGGGAGGTCTTGTGGCCGGCGTCAAGCGCACGGCAAAGAAGATCGCTAACAAGCTGTAACTGTGAAGGTGCTTTTGAGCGTTTAACCCATACGGCGGGTCCGAGCAGATTCGGGCCCGCCGTCTTTTTCTATCGTTACTCGGTAAAGGCGTTGCCGACGCTCTGGCCGCCAACATACGTCTCGACGAGGGTGAGCTCATGGTCGAACACGACAAAGTCGGCGTCGCGACCCGGCATGATGCTGCCGCACTTACCCTCGATGTGCGCGGAGCGTGCCGGCACCTCGGTTGCCATGCGAATGGCGATATCAGCGCTGGCGATGCCCCAGTCGACGATGTTCTTGACGCCCTGGGCAAGCGTGAGCACCGAGCCGGCAATGCTCTTGCCGTCGGCGAGCCAGCACAGGTTGTCCTTCATGATGACGTCCATGCCACCACTGGTGTAGCTGCCCTCGGGCATGCCGCCGCAACCCAGGCAGTCGGTGATGAGCACCGTGTGCTGCCAGCCCTTTGCCTGCAGCAGCGCCTTGATGGCGGCAGGGTTTACGTGCTTGCCGTCACAGATGATCTCGGCGTAGGTCTCGGGCGTGGACATGGCAGCGCCCACGACACCGGGCTCACGGTGATGCAGCCCGCGCTGGCCGTTATAGGTATGCGTAAAGCAGCTGGCACCGGCGTTGATGGCGGCGATGCACTCATCGTAGGTGGCGTCGGAGTGACCGATGCTGGTCACCACACCCTTGGCGTTCAGAGCAGCCGCATAAGCAGCGGCACCGTCGCGCTCGGCCGCCATGGCGCTCTTAACGATGCGACCACCCGCAGCCTCCTGCCACTGATCGAAGACCTCCTCGGAGGGGTCGATAAGATAAGCGGGGTTCTGCGCGCCCACGTGCTTCATGGTAAAGAAGGGGCCCTCCAGGTAGATGCCCTGAATGCGAGCACCGCAGAAGTCGGGGCCGCGCCCCTCGTCCGCCTGGGCGATAGCGGCGCAGGCGTCCTTGATCTGCTCGACGCCATCGGTGAACGTCGTGGGCAGCCAGCTGGTGGTACCGCGACGGGCGAGCTCGGTCGAGCTGATATCGATGCCCTCGGGATCGTTATCGGTAGTTGAGTGGTTGTAGAAGCCATGGATGTGAGTATCGACCATACCCGGTGCGATCCACGATCCCGTGTAGTCCTTAATCTCGCAAGAGGGCTCGTCGGCCTGCCAGGCGCCAAAGACGCCGTCCTCGACCATAAGATAGCCGCCCAGTTGCGGGCCTGCCGGCAAGAAGAACTTGTCAGCCTTAATTGCGTACGTGCTCATATGCACTCCTTGCTTCTAAAGCAGTTGACTGTGGTGATGCTTATACCCAGCTCACGTAAAACAAAAAGCGCCCGCCCGCCGTTATGAGCGGACGGGCGCCCTTACAGGGGGACGCGATTAAGCGGTGAAGGGGTGAATCGTCACGCCCTTAACCACGCGGTTGACCGTGCCGGTGGGGCTCGGCGTATCGGGCGTGTTGCCCACGCGCACGGAGTTGAGCAGGCTGATAGCCTGGGCAAACATCACGAACGGCAGGGCAAGGTAACCCTCGGGAAGTGCCTCGTAGCCCTTAAAGGTGAAGGACTCACCCTCATAGACGGTGGCACCTTCCTGCTGAACGGCGATGGTGTGCTGAGCGATCTCGTCGCCACCGATCTCGTTGAGGATGTCGATATCGTACTGACGGGTGTAGGCGTCGTTGTTGACGAACACGAAGACGAGCGTCTTATCGTCGACGAAGGACTTAGGTCCGTGACGATAGCCCATGGAGGTGTCGTAGGAAGTAGCGACCAGACCGTGAGCGAGCTCGAGGATCTTGAGCTGGCTCTCCTGGGCAAGGCCACCGAAGGAGCCAGAACCCAAGTAGGTCACGCGGTTGAAGTCGCCAGCCAGGTAATCGGCGATCTCGGGCTCACGGGAGATGACCTCCTCGCCCATCTTGGCGATGGTCTCGACCCACTCGGCCTTCTGCTCGTCAGAGGCAGTGTCGAAAATAAGGGTGGAGAGCAGGGTCATGCAGGAATAAGAACCGGTCATGGCGAAGCCCTTGTCGTTGGCGCGCGGAATGAGCAGCGTCAGCGCATTGGGATCATCGGCGGACTCGACGGCGAGCTTGCCCTCGGGAGCGCAGGTGATGTTGAGGAACTTGACGTTGTGGACGAGCTCCTTGGCAACGGCAACGGCAGCAAGGCTCTCGGGGCTGTTGCCAGAGCGGGCAAAGGAAACCACGAGCGTGGGATCCTCGGCGCGCAGGTAGTCGCGCGGGGCGCTCACGATGTCGGTCGTGGCGATGGGCTTAAAGTCGTAGAGATCAGTGTTGCCAGCGTGACGCAGGTACGGGGCGCAGGTATCGCCAACGTAGTCGGACGTACCGGCACCGGTGAAGACAACGGACAGACGGCCCTCGCCCATAGCGCGAGCCTCGGCCAGGAAGGCCTCGATGGCCTCCTTGTTCTCGCGATAGATGTTGAGCGTATCACGCCAAAGCTCGGGCTGCTGAGCAATCTCGGCCGTGGTGATCTGGGCGCCGAGCTCGGTGAGCTCCTCGACACTCTTCTCGAACATTTCTAATACCTCTCTCTAGAAGTAATCCTCTGACGTGCAATTATACACTTCAGTTGGTTATCTGGTAGTAACCAGTTAAATGCAAAGAATCATCATATGGATACGATGCGAACACTAGTCGCTACGCTGGTGGTAAACCTTGTATTTAAACTGATCGGCACGAGCAACCGAGAGTGTATACTCCACAACCTCGTTTGACTCGTTATACGTAGTCCTGACCAAATCGAGCACAGGCGAGCCCTCGACAATTCCCAAAAGGTGAGCGTCGGTGGGACGGGCTATGCTCGCATAGAACTCCTCTTCGGCCACGCGTATCTTTTGCTGAAAGTCTTGCTCAATCACATCGTAAAGCGGCTTACGCTCCAGTAGCGGTCGCTTTAGGGACAGAAATTGACGAACCGGTAGATAGCTGCGTTCGACCATCATGGGCATGTTGTCGGCAGAACGAAGGCGCTTGAGCTTAAAAATGCGATCGCCGATACGCAATCCCATATGCTCGGCCAGATTCTTATCGGCCTCCATCTCGCAAAACTCGAGAATCGTGGTCTCGGGGTCGCGACCCATCGCGCGCATCTGCTCGGTAAAGCTGTAGGACTGCATAAGATTGGTTGCCTTTGCCGAACGGTCGGTCACAAAGGTACCGCGACCGTGCTGCCGAACCACCAATCCTAAACGCTCCAGTTCCTGCAGAGCCAGGCGTACCGTAGTGCGCGAGAGACCATAGCGCTCCGATAGTTCGCGCTCGGAAGGAATCATGTCACCGGCGCGATATTCATGGTCGATCTTTTCGGTCAGAATATCGACCAGCTGATCGTACAGCGGTTGCTTACGCGCTCCGATCGCCATCCTATCCTCCCTTTTGCTCGAATTCGGCTAACTACCTAGGGTGTTTAGCATTATCTGTCTGCCACACCCGAATCATCAAGAAAACAAAAGCCGCGCGCTCTTTCGAGCACGCGGCTTTTAACATACACATGGCTTAAGGGGTCGGGGTGTGAGCCGCGTAGGGACACACCCCTCAAGCTAGAGCCTTACCAGATGCTCGGCCAGAGACCAAGCGGGCCAGCGCCCAGGATGCCAAGGACGAAGAGCAGGAGAATGCCCTTGGTCGGGGTCCAGCTGTGCTTAGCGAACATGTAGTAAAGCAGCAGCGTAAGCATAAGCGGGACGAGCTTCGGGACGATGGTGTTGAGGGTGTCGGCAACAGAGAAGTTGACCGGATCCTCGGTAACGGTGCCGTAGGTAACAGACTCCATGCCGTTGCCCAGATCGGTGACGCCGCACTCGACAGCGTTGCCGTCGGCATCGGAAGCGGTGAGGGCGTTGCCGTCCTCATCGGTCATGGCGATGGTACCGGCCTCAGCGGTCTCGGTATCGATGCCCTCCATACCGGTGAAGTTCTCGGCCTCCTTCTCGGAGACGATCACGGTAGTAGCGGAAAGGCCACGGGTGGTGCCGTTGGGGATCTGGAGGTTGATCTGGGTGCCACCCATGGTGACGACCAGGCAACCGACGACGAAGACGCCCATGATGGAAGCGGCACGCGTGAAGGCCTGCATGTTGGCAGTCAGAGCGTCAATAGCGCTGGTGCCAAGCTTGTAGGACCAGTTCATGAGCCAGAAGCGGAGAGCGAACTGGACGACGTTGAAGATCACCAGGAAGATGATCGGTGCAGCGGCGTTGCCGTTGATGGCCATGTTGGAGGTAATGCCGGCCGTGATAGGCACGAGCGTCAGCCAGAACAGGGCGTCACCGATACCACCGAGCGGGCCCATTGCGGCGACGCGGACGGCGCGGATCGTGGGGATGTCAACCTTGTTCTGCTCGAGCGAAAGCACGATGCCCATAACAAAGGTGACGAGGAACGGGTGGGTGTTGAAGAACTCCAGGTTGTGGCTCATGGAAGCCGCGAGGTCGTTCTTGTTGGTGTGGATCTTCTCCAGACCGGGGATGATGGAGTAGAGCCAGCCAGCGGCCTGCATACGCTCGTAGTTGAACGAGGCCTGCAGGAAGCAGGAGCGCCAAGCCATCTTGTTGAGGGTCTTCTGGTCGAGCTGCGGAGCAGGAGTGAGATCCTCGTAGTGCTCCGGGATCACATACTCATTAGATGCCATCTTCGAAGTCACCTCCGTCAGAAACAGCTGCACCCTTCAGCTCGGTCTGCTGCTGGAAGTCCCAGAAAGCGATGCCGAAGCCGATGAGAGCGAGGATGAGCAGAGCAGGGGTTGCCAGCGAATCGTTGGCAACGGTGATGAGCGCGAGGCCAAAGCCCATGAGGAAGAAGCCCCACATATCGCGGTTCATCATAACCTTGAGCAGGACGGCGAAGCCGACGAAGCGCATCATGCCGCCTGCAGCGGAGAGACCGGTCTGCAGCCAAGTCGGGATGGCGGAAGCGATGGTCTGACCGATGGTAGCGCCAGCGATGAAGAACAGGGTGACGACGACAGCGAAGATCAGGCCGAGCAGAGCCATGGCGAAGTAGTTCAGACGCTCGATACCCTTGGTGTCAGCGTTGTGAGCCATGTTGTCCGCGGAGGACATGAGCGGCGACATAAGCGTGAAGACCAGGGTAACGCCGAGCTGACCAAGCAGAGCGAACGGAATGGCAAGGCCGACTGCCGCGTTGGGCTCGAGGCCCGTAGCGATAGCGAGAATGGCTGCCATGATGCCGCCGATGACGGCGTTAGGCGGCTGAGCGCCTCCGATCGGCATGTTGCCGATCGTCATGAGCTGATAAGTACCACCCACGAGAAGACCGGTGTTGAGGTCGCCAAGGATAAGACCGATGACGGCGCCGGTGACGATGGGCTGATAGAGAGACTCGAGGAAGTTGAACTGGTCGATTGCCGCGACGAACGTGACGATGAAGACCAGAGCGACCTGGATGATCGAGTATTCCATCTTGCTCCTCCTTTCAAAATGTATGTACGCACTTTGGATTTCACGTACAGAATGTCAGGTTTTCATTCCTGACAACGTGGATCATGAGGATTACGAGAAGAGCTTGCTCGTGTCCTCAACAGGCGTGCTCGGAACGCGCCTGATCTCCAACTCCACCCCCAATTCCTGCAGCTCTTTAAACGCAGCGACATCCTCGTCGTTAACTGCGACGGAGGTGGCGACTTGGCGCTTTCCTTCCGACATGTGCATGTTGCCGATGTTTACCTTCTTTATAGGCACACCGCCCTTGACGAGCGTAAGCACGTCTTCCGGTGTTTCGGCCACGATGAAGATCTTCTGGCGCGGGCTCGCCTTGCCAATGACGTCGATGGTCTTCTGCAGAGAGAAGAAACGCGTAGCGACGCCGGCGGGAGCGGCCATCTTCATGAGGTTCTGGCGCATGGTGTTGGTCGCCACGTCGTCGTTGGCGACGAGGATGAGGTTGGAGCCCAGAGTGGAGTTCCACTGGGTGGCAACCTGACCATGAACCAGTCGGTTATCGATGCGGGTAAGAAGAATGTTGGGTTCTGCCATGTTGATCAGCTTCCTTTCGTTATTTGCTGACGACAGTTACTTGATCTCCTGAATCGCGTAACGCGAAACGTCTACGACGGCTCCGGATCGGACTTTGATCTGGACCTTTTCGCCTTCGATGCCTTTTACGGTTCCGTAGATACCGCCGGCGAAAAGAACCTCCTGACCCGGCTTGAGCTCGGTGTGCAGCTCCTTGAAGTACTTCTGCTTCTTCTTCATGTTGATTTGCGACCAGATGGTGTAAATCAAGCCCATGATGACAAGCAGGCCTAAAAGGGCGACCGAGGAGCTCAGGACGTTGGCTCCGAAATCGGCCATTAGATGCCGTCCTCGTCGCCGAAGATATCCTCTTCGTCGGAGCCGGCAACGGATGCGACCGTCTGGGCGGTGACGCCCGTCTGGCCAACGGTCACGGCCTGCTCGCCAAGCTCGGCGAGCGTGGCATTGCCGCGGAGGAACAGAAGCTCAATAACCATGGGGAGGTTAGTGCCAGTCAGAACCTCGACGTTGTCGACATCCTGGGCAATCATCATCGACTGGTTGAACGGGGTGCCGCCAAGCAGGTCGGTAAAGACGAGCACGCCATCGCACTCCTCGCGCATGGCGGTAATAGCGGCGCGGAGATCCTCACCGTAGGAAGCAGCCTGGTCGCCCTCAAAAGGAACGACGGTAAAAGCGGGCTGGTCGCCGGCAACCATAGCGATAGCGCTTGCAAGGCCGGGTGCGAACTGTCCATGACCGGTAAGAATAAAGCCAACCATTCAAATTTCCCTTCCGAAGGTGTGTACGATCTGAGTCCGATGATTTTCGGAAGCCAGCGGGCGATCGCCCTTAAAGCTTCTTGGAAAGCGTTCTTTAAAGACCAGTGGTTTCTCAACTGGTAGTAACCACGTGACGTGATGTTGCCACTATATCACCACAGAAGAGGTCGCTTTCGTTGATTCATACGGTAAAACGTTTTTGCACCGCTCACGGTGATAAATCGACCGTTTACCGCTCGTTAACACTTCTGCCTGCGGTTTTGAAACCGTTTCGAAACGCTTTGGCAAAAGTTCGGGACTTTTCCTGTGCCTAAACAACGCAGGGCGGCTAAAAATAGCGTAAAGAAAAATTGCAGGTCATTGTGAAGATTTGTGAATTGGTCTTTTTGACTTAATACCAGTTAGAACCCAGTTTTGAGATTATCGGTGAACGGTAGTTTTCGACCGTTCACCGGAGAATTGCAATCGTTTGCAGCTGTTTTCCCAGATGAATTAGGGGAACCCGATGGAGCGCTTGCGCGGGCGCGAGGCCTACCCTAGTGGTTTCGGTAACAAAAAACCCGCTAGAACGTTGTCCGTTCTAGCGGGCTCAATCAGGTAGATCGGTTAGCGCGCAGTAGTGCAGGCAAACCTTACGCAAACAGGCCGTAGATGCTGATGTTGGCCTTGGCGTAGAGGCCGTTGGCGTACTCGGTCCACTTGGAGCTAGCGCTCGAAGCCTGCGAGGAGTACTGCTGGTAGGCGGTGTAATAGGCGGTCATGGCCTGCTTGTAGGTAGCGCTATCGGCCGTAAAGGCATCGTCAGCGAAGGCCTTAGCGTAGGTGCTATCGGCGTCCTTCCAGGTACCCTTTTCGCTATCCCACTCGTCGCCGGCAAGGTTGATGATGTAGTCGGCGTAGTCCTTGCTCGCGGTCTCCTCGTTGCCGTCAGCAGGCTCGGTCGGGGCGGTCGGCATACTTGCGGAGCTGTCGCCGACCTTCTTCTTGTAGAGCTTCTGCAGCGTCGCGGACTGTCGGACGATCTGCTTGGCCTGGTCCTTGGACACGCCATACTGCGTGGCCATGGTCTTGTAGTCCGAAGTGCCGATGGAATCCTCGGCGTACTTCTTCATCTCCTTAGAAGAGACGGTAATGCCCTCGTCCTCGGCAGCGTCCAGCAGGATCTTGTTGCGCACGTAGGACAGGATGACGTCGGCAGAGGGAGCGGTGTAGTTGCCATCGCCATCCTTGACGGTATCGAGGCTGTACTGGCTCTCGATGGCCTCGCGCGCGGTGATGTCACTCTTCTTGCCGTTGTAGCTGTAGCTTGCCACGGTCGAATCGAGCTGGTCCTCGGTGAGGGTCGCCGAGCCGACGCCCTTGCCGCCAAAACCACCGTTGCCGATAAAGAAGCCGACCACAGCAGCGATCACGATAGCGACCACAAAGGCGGCAATCATCGTCTTCTTGTGCTTGGATGCATGGTCGTCCGCGTCGGAGTCGTCGTCCTCGTCCTGTTCCTCGGGCATGAGGTTCTCGTCGGCGGCGTCCGCGGCGATCTTTGCCTCCAGGCGAGCGTCCTCCTCCTCGGCCGTCGTACCGGCAGCAATGTGCTCGGCAGACGTACCGGCGACCAGATCGATCTTCTCCTCCTCGTCACCGTCGGGGCCTTCGCCGCGCTCGATGATCTGGATGCCGTCGATCTCGTCCTTCTCGTCCTTCTTTTGAATCAGACCCATATCAGTTACTCCTTGTTAGGAAACATAGTCCGCAATAGAATACGCCCGACAGAGCGCCGGGCGTATTGATTCTTAGGTTATACGCAAACACTTAAGTACTATTTAGGCGTTTGCAGTCTGCATGCCTTAGGCCAGGTGCGCGATAACGGCATCGGCAAAAGCCTGCGTGCCCACAGCGCCCTCAACGGAGCCGGTCTGGGCACGACGAACGTCGCCGGTAACCTGCTCGCCCTCGTCGAGCGTGGCAGAAACGGCGGCGCGAATGCGATTGGCAGCGTCGTTCTCGCCCAGGTGATCGAGCATCATCGCAGCAGAGAGGATCTCGGCCGTGGGGTTGGCGATATCCTGGCCCGCGATATCGGGCGCGGAGCCGTGCGTCGCCTCGAAGATGGCGCAGTCGGCACCGATGTTGGAGCCGGGGGCCATCCCTAAGCCGCCCACCAGGCCGGCGCACAGGTCGCTCACGATGTCACCGTACAGGTTGGGCAGCACCAGGACATCGAAGTCGTTGGGGTTCTGGACCAGGCCCATGCAGGTGGCGTCGACAATCTTGTCGTTGAACTCGATATCGGGATAGTTGGCGGCCACCTCGCGCGCAACGCGCAGAAACAGACCATCGGTCGCCTTCATGATGTTGGCCTTATGCACGGCCGTCACCTTTTTGCGGCCGCAGCGGCGGGCGTACTCAAAAGCGTACTCCACAATGCGGCGGCTCTTGGCGATGGAAATCGGCTTAATTGAGATGGCGGAATCCGCGGCGAAGGTCTTCTGGCCCGAGCGCTCGACGAGCTGCGAGAGCTCCTCGACCTCGGCAGCGCCCTCATCGAACTCGATGCCGGCGTAGAGGTCCTCGGTGTTCTCGCGCACGATAACCAGGTCGACACCGCGGAAACGAGAGCCGTCGCCCGGCTGCGACAGGCAAGGGCGCACGCAGGCGTACAGGTCAAAGTGCTTGCGCAGGGCCACGTTGACGCTGCGGAAACCCGTGCCGACCGGCGTGGTGATGGGGCCCTTGATGGCAACCTTGGTCTCGGCGACCGCATCGAGCACGTGCTGGGGCAGCGGCGTGCCAAACTCGTCCATGACGCCGGCACCGGCCTCCTGGACGTTCCAATTGATCTGGACACCGGCAGCCTCGACCACGCGGCGCATGGCCTGCGTAATCTCGGGACCGATACCGTCACCGGGAATCAGGACTACATCGTGCGCCATAATCTGTTACTCCTCGTCTTCGGCGTCATCAGATTTTTTAACGCTAGCACGCTTCTTCTTTTTGGAGAGATCCAGGCCAAAACGTTTAACAAGCATTTCGCAAATCTCGCTCGAACGGGCCTTGAGATAGCTGCCCTTACCGTTCTCGGCATCGAACTTAAGGCGCAGCGCGAGCTTCTCGGCAACCTCGGCGTCGATCTCGCCCTGGCAAAACTCGTACAGGCAACCGAGCATGTCGCGATACTCGAGGTCGCCGTGGTAGCACTGGATGGCCTCGTCCAGGATGGGCCAAGCCTCGCGCGAACGCTCGACGCTCGTGGCGCCCCACACGCACAGCAGGCGGAAGGCAGCATAGCGCAGCGTGGAGGAGATCTCGTCGAACAGTGCGGTCTCGGCACCCTCAAAGGCATCGCCCAGCTGCTCGGGGCAGGTGGTGACGAGCGCCGCCAGGGCGTCGAGGGCCTCCCAGCGGGTCTGAGCCTCGGGGCGGTCGAGCGCCTCAATCAGCGCGGGCACGCAGGGCACGACGCGCTGCGGATCGCGCTCGGCCAGCAGATGCAGCACGCGGGCGGCAAACTGGCGGATGCGGCGCGTGGGGCAGCCGAGCTCCTTGACCAGGCGGTCGACGGCGTTCTCGTTCTCCTCTGCCAGCTGAAGCTGTGCCAGCTCCTCGTCGGTAAGCTGTTCGTCTTTGTTTTCTGCCATAGTTACCTCTTCTTACTATTTCTTAGCGTGCTTGCCAGCACCCTTGCTGTCATCGGTGACCGAGATGAGCTGTCGGTCGGCCGCGCCATTGCGACGTGCGCGGCGGCGCTCCTCAGCGTCGCCCGCGTCGGCGGCGGCGCGATGAGCCTTGTTGACGTTAAAGACCTCGTCGTGCTTGCGCCACGGACCGACGGACTCGCCAAAGCTCATCTTAAGACCGGCGATAAAGCCGCCGAGCCAGCCGATCGGCGCAAACTGCACCAGCGGGAACAGCGAAAACACCCAAGTCAGCAGGACGACTGCCGCCGCGCCTGCAAAATTGGCGATCCAGTAGTCGCGCTTGGTGATCACGCGCTTTTCGCAGGCCCACTGGCCGCACAAAAAGCCAATGTAGATCGCAAAGAGAAAGAGCACCAGCGCTAGTACCACGAACGTCCAGCTCATGGGCGCTACTCCCCGTGATGGTGGCCGCAGCAGCACTCATGGCCGTCGTCATGGCCGTGGCCGCCGCAGCACTCGTGGTCCTCGCCGTGATGGTGACCGCAACCGCACTCATGGTCGTCGCCGTGCTCGCCGCAACCGCAGCCGTCCTCGTGAGCGCCATGCTCCTCGGGACGATACTGCGACCAGTCCAGACCGGCGGCGATGGCGTCGGCCTCCTCCTTATAGAGGACCGTGATGGCCTGGGTGCCCAGCTTGGCACCACCGATGGCGTCGAGCATGTCGTAGAGCGTAAAGGCCACGTCGGCGCCGGGCAGCGCAAGCTCGCGATCGTCGGCATAGGCGAGCGCCAAGCGCAGGTCCTTGATGAAGTGCTCGACCATAAAGCCGGGCTTGTAGTCGCCGTCGAGCGCCTTGGGCGCCAGGCTCTCCATAGCGCCGGACTTGCCGGTGCCGCCCAGGATCATCTGACGGGTCTTCTCCAGATCGAGGCCGCTCAGCTCGGCAAACGCCATGGCGTCTGCCATGCCAACCATGCAGGCGCCCAGCGACACCTGGTTGGCGAGCTTGGCAGCCTGGCCCTTGCCGGCGCCGTCGAAGCAGCAGATGTTGGCCGCGAAGGTGGCAAGGATGTCGCGGACCGGCGCGATGTCGTTCTCGGTGGCGCCCACGATAGCAGTAAGCGTGCCGGCGATAGCTCCCGACTCACCGCCGGTGACGGGGCAGTCAAACGCCATGCGACCAGAAACCTGGGCGGCCTCGGCAATGTCGCGCGCCAGCTCGGGCGAGCTCGTGGTGAGGTCGATCAGGACCGCGCCGGGCTTAGTGCACGCGAGCAGGCCGTCGCCCGCCAGGTAGAGCTCCTCGACCTCGGAGGGATAGCCCACCATGGTAAAGACAACATCGGCGTTAGCCACGGCATCGGCCGGCGTATCGGCCCAAGCGGCACCGCGCTCGATAAGCGCGGCAGCCTTGGACTTGGTGCGGTTGTTGACCGTGACGGGATAGCCGGCATCCAGGATGTGACCGGCGATGGGGGCACCCATGATTCCGGTGCCGATAAATGCGACGGAGAGCTTGTTTGCCATGAAACCTTTCCTTTTAGGTTGGGTGTTATTACCAGGTTGGATACTCGGTGCCAGCGTTTGGGCTGTGAGTCGAGGGCGATAACGGACGCAGCGCTTGCCTACTGACCGCGCACGCGGCGGGCGATACGGTCGGAAAGCGACGCCTTGTCGGCGCGGTTCTTACCCCAAAACGCGCAGCCCACCATGCCGGGGCCCACGTGCGAGCCGATGGTGGGACCCACGGAGCCGCGAATGATCGTGACGTCGGCGCAACCCTCCTCCTTGCGGATGGCAGCTTCGAGCCAGTCGCCGTCCTTCTCGGCATCGGCCGTCATGATGGCGATGGGCATGGTGCGATCGGGCACGTAGTTCTCGCGGAACGACTTGAGGATGGACTTGAGCGCCTTCTTGCGGCCGCGGTTGACGCCGATCAGCGACAGCGAGCCGGCAAGGTCGTAGGAGAGCTCGGGCTTGACATCGAGCTTTGCCGTGAGCTGTGCCGCCGCGGGCGGAATGCGGCCACCGGCAGCCAGTGCGTCGAAGCTCTCGAGCGTAAAGTAACCGTGGACGTAGGTCTTTGCCTCGTTTGCCCAATCGACCAGCTGCTTGGCGGTCAGTCCCGCCGAACGCTGGCGCACGGCCTCGAGCGCCAAGAGCGCGCCGGTCGCACAGGGCAGAGCGTTGTCGACCACGTACAGCTCAAAATCGGGATACTCGGCGCGCACGGCGTCCGCCGCCTGGCACGCGGAGTTGTAGCTCGACGACAGCGCCGAGGTAAAGCACAGGTAGACCGTGGGCGTGCCCTCCTTGGCACACTCGGTAAAGAACTCGATATAGCGACCGAGCGACACGGCGGAGGTAGACACGCGAGCGCCGGCGCGCATGCGGTCGTAGAACTCCTTAGGGCTCATGCTCGACCAGATATCGTCCGTGCGCTCCTCGCCATCGATGATAAAGGGGAAGCCCAAGATATCGACATCGAGGTTCGCGGCGACCTCGGGGCTAAAGTCGCAGCAGGTATCGACGACGATGCGGCAGCGGTCAGAATGGCCGGTAGATGCAGCCTTGTCCATCAAAGCGACTCCTTACGTAAAAAGCCATCCGCATGGGATGGCCGCCAACCGTTAACTCATGCAAGTTAACGTATTTTACTCGTCAAGTGTTTCGATACGGGGCTTGATGATGCCATATCCACCATTCTTACGGTGATACACCACATTGATGAGGCCAGTCGTCGCGTTCTCGAACACGTAGAAGTCATGGCCCAGCAGATCGGTCTGCACCAGCGCCTGCTCCTCAGTCATCGGGGTGACATCGATGACCTTCTCGCGGACGAGCAGGTCGTCGTCCTCCTCGGGCAGCAGCAGGTCGGCCAGATCCTCGACGCGCTCGACCGGTGCGACATCCGCGGCGCTGGCACCGCCCTGGCGGTTGTCCACAACCTTGGTCTTGAACTTGCGCAGCTGGCGGGTGACCTTATCGGCGGAGAGGTCGATGGCGGCGTACATATCTGCACCGTGCTCGGCAACGCGAATCACCGAACCGCGGGCACGAACCGTAACCTCGACGATTGCCGGGTTGGGGTTCGAGGGGTTCTTCTCATAGCGAAGTACAACGTCGACCGTCATGGGCTCGATATCGAAAACCTTGAGCGCCTCGCCGATCTTCTCATCCACGTGCGCACGCAGAGCATCGGTTACCGTCGTCTTGCGTCCAGAAACCTTGATATCCATACGTGGCTCCAATCTGCCTCGGGGACTTACTGTACTGGCTATGTACCCATTGCCGTGCATTTAATCACGCGGATTCCTAAAGACCCGAATAACGATTGCTTGATACCGCATACCGAAGTCTCGCACTTTTCTGTGGCAAAGTGCGCTATAGGAGGGGCCGGCGGCTTTGTATTTGGTCCCGAAAATTAGCTTTGACCTGCTGGTTTTATTGGGATGAAAAAGCCGGGCTCCCCTATTGGGGAAGCCCGGCAGTGCGTGTTGAAACCGTGAAGAAGTGTCCTTTCCAACGTATAGGAGACACCACCCCTAGCAATAACTAGCTATTGAGTTTGTTAATGTCGTCGTCGGTGATGGCGCCTTCCTGGCTGGACGATTTGTCCTCGGAGGATGCGGTCTCATTGTTGGAATCGGAGGACTCGCTGCCGGAGGACGTGGTCTCACTGGACTCAGAGTCACCCGGCTGCACGCTAGCGCCCGAAACCGTCTTAGTGGTGAGGTCGTAGGGCATCGTGCCATACCAGACAGAGTGGACCGCCTCGAGCGTACCGTCGACCGTGATGTCGTCGAGGGCATCGCTCACGGCACGGCACAGTTCGTCATTGGACGAGAGGCCCGCAACACCAAGCGTCGAGGGCGCCTCGAGCGCACCGACATAGGAGACCTCGATCATCAGGCGTGCAAGGTAGCCGCCGGCCGTGGAGTCGCAGATCACATAGTCGACCTCGCCGGACTCGAGCGCCTCAAAGCACTCGTTGATGTTGGAGTAGGTCTTTTGGTTGGCGGTGATGCTCTGCTTAGCAAGCGCCTCCTGCGAGGCCGAGGACATCTGGACACCCAGAGTAGACGTGTTAAGGGTATCGGCGGAAACGCTTAGCGACCCACCATCGCTGGTTTTACCGAACACGGAAGCGGCATCGTACAGGCAGGTGCCAAGCGAGCTAACGTCCCCGTCTGTGGAGTTGATCTCGCCGATAAAGATATCAGCCTTTTTGTCGCCGAGCGCGGAACCCGCCGAGGACGCATCGACAAAGGCGACCTTAAGGCCCATGCGGCTTGCGAGGGCGCGGGCGGCGTCGACCGCATATCCCGTGAGCTCGCCGTCGGCGCCCTGCATGGCCTGCGGCGCATCGGAAGTATCGAGGGCAACCGTCAGGGTTCCGGGAGTGACCAGGGCATCGTCCGACACCGCCGGCGTGACCGTCTCGTACTCGATCTGGTCGATCGTGGGAGTCGTGAACGTAGACAGAGGGTTGAACGCGCATCCGCTCAGGCCCAAAACGGCAATGACCGCTGCGGTCCCAGCACCTAACCGAGCCGCGTGCATCAAGCTGCCCCTCACCATGTCCACTACCCTGCCTTCTGTGTCGTATACAATCCGTGCGTTGCGCGGAATATCAGGTTGTTCCCACCAGCTGACCTGGTATTTGACCCCACACTTGCGCACCGGGGTGTTTGCTCGGGAGGCCGCAGCCACCTTCACGACTGGCCCGCTCGCCCGCGAGGCGGTATTGCCCCAAAGAAAGTAGAACGGACGGTGCGGCTTACATCTAGGACGCGCCATGATCGCGCCGCGCGCACGCGGTCGCTTACGTGGATCCCTTTGACCGCGTCTGTCTTGGACTAGGACGGGCATTTCGTCCGTCCGCAACCACAGCCTGGTAGGAACGAAGCGCATTATAGCTAAGTTCAAGCTAAAGTTTAAGGTTAGGGGCGTCATTCGCATCGCGAGTACAGATTTCGCAGGTCGGGGCGGATCATTCGTGCCCCCATGAAGCCCG
>ENA-OPXQ01000858-OPXQ01000858.1-human-gut-metagenome-genome-assembly--contig:-NODE-858-length-18410-cov-2.973413_pt1 | contig 18410 bp, 10 predicted proteins | sample MGYA00241769_ERZ502042 | MGnify/ENA primary metagenome ERZ502042 (study PRJEB25962, sample SAMEA2041934) | human gut metagenome | biome: human gut; feature: human-associated habitat; material: faeces...
GGCAATAAAAAGGCAAATGTAACAGTAAGTATTAAAGCTACTGGTTTAACCGGAGATAACGCTAAAGATGCTGAAAATTATATTGTAGCACCAAAAACCTTGAATGTTACAACAAAAACAGATACTGTAACTGCTTTAGACGCTTTAAAAGCAATTTCAGGTGCTTCTTCTGAAAGCGACACAAACACTGTTGGAACAACAACATATCATTATCAGGGAATTTTATGTTGGTATAATACTAAATATGGAAATTATATTCCAGCAATAAAACTTGACAAGCACGATGACAGTGATGAAGGAAAGTTCTTTGCAGATAATGGAACAGTTAATGAAACTGAAAATTCCATTGCTGGTAACAGAGGAAATTATTTATGGTTAAAGCAGCTTGAAGATACAGAAGTAAATTATATGAAAGTACGTAAAAATTCCACTTGGAACAACACTGTTCATCAGGAAGGATGGCTTTCTGAAAAAGACTATAATAATTATTCTGGTTGGATGTGTGAAATTAATAAGAGTACAAACAATGGCGGTGTAGATACTGTTGTAAAAAATGGCGATACCATTTGTTTGGATTATTCGATGATGATGGGACTGGATTTAGGATATGACAGCTATGTTGAAAATTCAGACGGAAAATGGGTTCCAGTTAGTGGATGGAAAAAAACAACTGATAATGTAACTACTGAATAAAAAGCAACAGTGATAGGGTAAAGTTATTAATTATACAACTTTACCCTAATTTAAATGGTAAAAATATGAAAAAAAACAAAAATAACATTCTTAAAATTTTAATAAGCATAGCATTTGCAATAATTATTGTGAACTGTCATGTCGTCAAAGCAGACGTGACAGAATTACAACAGGATGATAAAGGACGCTACTGCATTAGTACAGCAGATGATTATTACTTTTTCGAAAATAATTGCGATAATAAACTTTACTATAAAAGCACTGTTGTTTTAACAAACGATATAGAAATTATAAACAAAGAAAAAACAAAATATGTAACCAATTTTTCTGGAAAATTTGATGGTCAAGGACATACAATTACCTATTCTGCTCCAGATAGAGTAAATAATAAATATGACCTTGCTGCTTTAAATTTTATCCTTGATTCAAATGGTGTCATTGAAAATGTTAAGATTCATATTACAGATGAAAAAGTATATATCGGAGATTCGACTTCACAGTTTTGTACTGCACTTTATGAGAATAACGGTACAGTAAGAGGACTTCAGGTTTCAGGAAATGTAACACTGATATATGCAGTTCCAAAGAAAAGTTTAAAAATAGGAGCTACAGAAGGAAATGGAATATTAGAAGATTGTGATGTTTCCATTAATTACGACATGGAAGAAAGTACTGATCTGGAAATTGTATCTAATGGAGTGAGCAAAGGCGGACTTTGGGAAATATGTCAATTTGGTACCAGTACATCTGAAATGACATATCAAAACTGTATTAGTCATGGATCATGCGGAAAAAAGATATATGATATAGCAGATTTGTTATCGTCTAAATTGGATATGACCAAAAAATATAATAGAGGAATTTATGCAACTGTATCATTACGTTATAGTACGGCATGTTCAGCAACAAATCTTTATTATAATAGTGAACTTTTTAAAGATATTTCTGTTGTTACTAATTATACGCAAGAAAAGTATGCGCTTAAAAAGTTCGAAAATTACGAACAATTCGGTAAAACAACTGCCGAATTAAAAAATAAAGACACTTATGAAGGTTTTGATTTTGAGAAGAAATGGTCTATTTCACCAGATTTGAATGATGGTTATCCATACTATGATCCAAGAGTTAAAGAAATAACTTTAGAAGTTCAGGCAGATGCGGAACCAAAAGTATGGAAAACAAATTATTCACGTAACTATAATCGCTTTAAAGATTACTCAACCAATTATCATTTTCCATATCGCGTAGAAATAATCGATGGAAAGCAGACCAGTATCTATGATGATGGTGATAATAACAAAGTCACTATAAATGGCGCAAAAATTGTCAATCAGACAAAAGAAACACAGGAATTGATTGATAAATATGGCATTACAGCAGTATGTAATCCTAAAACAGATATAGAATCAGCTATTGTAGATACCAGATTTTTAGGTCAGCGTCCTTTAACGGTGAAATGGATCAAAGAACCTGTTCTTCAATTTGGCAAAGGGCAGGAAGCACAGGCGAAAGAAGACGGATATACTTTTAAAATAAAAGTGATAGACGGCACTTGTGAAGTTAAAGATGATGGCGCTGTAAGTGCAGCAGATGATTCTGCCAAGTGGGGAACATACCTGACAAAAGCGGAAAAAGCCATCAAAATTATTCTGGATTACTGCAAAGATAAAAAAAATGCGTTTGGTCCAAAAGATTCACCTTCTTATGAAAATACAGATATCTGGGCAATCTTTACTGCAGCCAGATGTGGTTACGTCCCCTATGATGATAATACTTATTTTGACAGATGGTTTGCAAATACTAAAATATATCTACAGGAATTAAAAGATTCCGGATCAGATTTGTCCACATGGCAGGCAACAGATCTTTCAAAGCTGATCCTTGCTATTGAAGCAATTGGATATGATCCAAGAGATATTTCATCTGTAAATCTTCTGGATGCAGTTGGAAACAGAAATGGTGATAATTATCTTAATACAGAATATGCAATTCATGCTATTAAATCCGGAGCATATACTTCATCAACTTTTAATGATGATGAAATAATTGCATGGGTACATAAGGAAGCTAAGAGTCTCATAAATGCGGAGGACAACGTTTTTGTAAATGCGGACAATACAATGAGCTGGCAGCCATTGGTTTACTGGTATGGCAAAGAAGGCTTTGAGGATGTAACTAATGCTGTTGACCAGGCATTACACAAACTTCCGGAAATTGCACAGCGTGCAACAGGTTCTTTCTGTACAGCAGGATTTGAAACCGGATGTATGTCCTATGGAAATAATGCATGGAATGATGCACAGGCATTGATTTTCGCATCCATCTATAATGTAAATGTATTAGACCGCAGTACAGGATTTACAAAAAATGGAAACAATCTCCTGGATGCATTCTTTGATCTGGTTGATGTGGATGGAGAGGTAGATGGAAGTATTCATGGATTTACAAATTATGATGTACCACAGATTGCTCGTGGATTAAATGCTTTTGTCCGTCAGCGTAAAGGACAAAGTAACTTTTGGGATTTCTCAGACGTAAAAGTCCCAACCAAGTCCGTCAACGACATGATTCTTGCCCTTAACGATAACAGTACAAAAGAAAAAATTGAAGCAGCAAGAAACGCTTACAATGAATTAGACGAAAAACACAAAGCAATCTTTAACAAAGACACACTGAGAAAGCTTCTTGCAGCAGAGAACGGTAAAGGTGATTCTATTACAAAAGTAATCGCAGCTATTGATGCTCTGCCGGCAGCAGATAAGCTGACATTGGAGGATAAGGATGCTGTAGTAAAGGCAAGAAATCTTTACGATGCACTTGATGATGAAGCAAAATCTGTAATCTCCAATTATTCTAAGCTGACAGAAGCAGAAGCCAGGATAAAAGAACTGGAGAAGGGGCAGACACAGAAAGAAAAGGATAAAGCAGCTGCTGAGAAGGTGGCTGCGGCAATTAATGCACTTCCTTCTTCAGATGCATTAACCCTTGATCCCTATGTTCTGCAGCTTCTGGACAACATACAGGCAGAGTACAATGCTCTTACAGATGCGCAGAAAGCTCTGGTTACGAATTACAGTACGTTACAGTATCTGAGAAATCTGATCCCTGATCTGAAGGCTGCGGCTGCAGTTGTTGATAAGATCAAGGCAATCGGTGAAGTGACTTCCGATAATTATCAGAAGAAACAGGCTCTTGTCATAGAAGCCAGAACCGCTTATGATGCACTGACAGCAGATCAGAAGAAACGTGTTACGAACTATGCAGAGCTTGAGAAGGCAGAATTGTTTATCAGACGCCAGAGTACATATGCAAAAGTAAGCTATGTGATTTCCTTTATTGATGAACTGAATATCACCACATCCTCTACAGGTGCTTTGTCTGACGGACCTCTGAAATTGACAGAAAAGAATAACAACGTACCGACAGAGAAGATCTGGAATGACTGGATGGCTTATGTTGTAAATGCAAGAGCATTATATAATACTCTTGATGATCAGCAGAAAGCTCAGGTTACAAACTTAAGTTCTCTGGAAAAAGCAGAAGGTTATCTCTATCAGTTGAAATCTGATGCACTGAAAGCAATGCTCAAGGCACTCCCGGATGCAGAAACTGTCCGCGCTTATGAAGCACCTCAGCCGACTACAGTACCTGCAGCACAGGAAGCTGTACAGTCAGAAGAGCTCCCGGCACAGGAAGTTCCGGCAGAAGGTTCTGATTTCTCAGACGGAAGCGCAGATGCATTTACTTCTGATATCAGTGAGCAGCCTGCAGCGCAGATGGATATTCAGTCATCAGAAGACATTGCAGATGTTTCGAATGAAGAGACCCCTGACTCTGTAATTGCAGATGAAGCAGAAGTACCGGATGCAGATTTCTCCACAGAAGAGGAAATTCCTGCAGCAGGTGATACTGCGAAACGTGCACTTACCGAAACAGAGCTGAAACAGATTGTAGCAGCTAAGAACGCTTATGATCAGTTAACAGAAACAGAAGAAACGAAATTCAGAAGTGAAAACACCGCACTGGTAGAGAACATGGAGAAGCTGATCGCCATGGCTCTGACTTATGAAAAAGGTCAGAATGAATACCAGCAGCTTTTCGCAGATGAAGCAGCTTTAATTTACGCAACTGTAAAAGACCACCCTGTAGACAGAGATTCTTATCCACAGGTAAAAGCATTCCTTGACCGTTATGCGAAAGATTACCAGGGACAGGAAAATGCAATGGCAGGTCTGAAAGTCAAAGTCGGAAATCAGGAAATGACTTTTGCAGAAGTGATCGCTGCACTGACAGCACAGGCTGACAAGGCCGGCAAAGATATCTCTGATGCACAGCAGGCAGACGACTGGATCAGCAACCTTCCGACAGCTGTTACTAAAGAAAACATTGCAAGTGTAGAAGCAGAACTTGCAGCACTTCAGAAACTCATTGACAGCATGAGCGCAGAAGGCAAGTCCTATATGTGGAATGCAAAGCAATTAGAGTTGATCAAGACCATTGTTGCAGATTATCATATTGAACTTGCAGGCAAACAGGACGCCTTCAAAGCAGATATGCCTGCTAACCTGCAGACAAAATCCCTCAATTACAAGACAATCCAGGTAAGCTGGAGCAGTGTTGATAATGCAGATGGATATATAGTATATCGCAGAACAGAAACAGGAAGCTGGAAGAAGATTGCAGATCAGGTAACAGATATTTCCTATAAGGATCAGAAAGCAGTTACAGGAAGAGTTTACTATTACACAGTAAGAGCTTATTCTTATACATGGGGCGGAAAGACTGTAAGCAGTTATGACAAAGATGGTGTGATTGGAAAAGCGAAGCTTGGAAAAGTAAAGATCGCAGCAACTGATTCCGAGAACTATACCACCATCCGTGTCACATGGAATAAGGTTTCCGGAGCAAACGGTTACAGAGTATACCGCTCTGCTTCAAAGGATGGCAAGTATACAGCAATTGGATCAACCGCAAAGAACAGTGCAGTTACCTTCCTTGATAAGAAAGCAGCTACAGGAACAACCTATTATTACAAAGTACGTGCTTACAGAAATGTAAATGATAAGAAGATTTATGGAAGTTCTTCAACAGCAGTAAAGGGGAAAGCAATTCTTTCTGTCCCGGCTCTGTCTGTAGGATCTACATCCAAAACTGCAGTTCTGGAATGGAGCAAGGTAAAGGGTGCTGATGGATATCAGGTATATGCCAGTGCTTCAAAAAATGGTAAATATATCCGTATAAAAGCCACAAAAGGAACTGGCATGACAGAAGAGAAACTTGCCACAGGCAAGACCCGTTATTACAAAGTACGCGCTTACAGAAAAGTAAACGGCAAAGCAGTATACGGTTCTTTCTCTAAAGTAAAAAAAGTAGTCATTAAATAATAAAATGTCAGAATGCAATGTGTCATTATTGGCACACTGCATTCTTCCAAAAAAAGCAAAGATAATCAAAAAAAATAGTTTCTGAATGCATGAAAAGAATAATAAAAATATTTCTATTGGCTGTTTTGGCAATGTTTTTCGCAAGTTTAGCGGGTATATTCATTTCAGAAGAATTTGTATTCCATAATAATATATCAGGGATCAAAGACCTGTCAGGGATATGGCTACATACTTTTGGATGGAATTTTGTGATAAACATTGTAATAGCCATGATAATTGCTGTTAAATTCGGAAAAAAGGATAAATAAAAATAAGGCAGATGTTATTTCTCTCCTGTCATTTTGCAGGAGAGAATCATCTGTCATTTTGTGATTTAACCGAATAATTGCTAAGCGGAGGATTTTATCCGTTTGATTGTAGAATCAGAAAAAGCGGAGGAAGCAAGTAAATGAATAAACAATGGATGGCACTGCTTCTCAGTGCAGGAATGGCAGTTACTACATGTCCTGTACCGGGAGCACAGGAGCCACCGGCAGAACAGATACATACAGAACAGGCCGAAGAAAGTTCTGCCGCAGTACACAGTGATGATTCTGACAGGGAGGGGACTGCTGCGGATGAGTTTCAGTCTGAAACAGAACCGTCCGGATCAGAAACAGAAACTGGCGCATATGAAGAAGAAACATCGGAAAATGAAAATAAGAAAGACAACGGAACCATGCTGGATATACAGACCATGTGTTCTTATATTCAGAAAGCTGCAGAAGCAGAGGAAATAGATCTGGATTCAGAGATGATCGCAGATTTCTGTCTTGCCAGTGACACTTACGACAGTCTGACAGAGGATGAGCAGGCAGCGGTGAATTCCGGGATCAGAGAGGCACTGGAAACTGTCCGGAACCGTATTGCAGCTCAGATTTCTTCTGTCAATGGAGTAACAGTAACAGGGAATCCCTGGTATGTGCAGCTTCATGTACAGGAGAGTTCTGATGGACAGCAGACAATGCAGCAGCTGTCAGAAACTTATCCGGGTACTCTGCCGCAGCTTCTTTATGACATAGAGATTTCCTATACAGATATCCGTACAGGAGAAGCATATCAACCCATGACAATGATCTCGCTGGCCTTTCCTGTACCGGAAGGGTATGAGAGCCTGACAAAACCGAGAATCCTCAGATCTGCGGAAGATTCTTTTATGGAACTGACCCCACAGATGCAGGAAGACGGAACTTTCTATCTGGACAGTGCCAGAACTTTAACGCATCTGATCGTGGCAGATTTTCCGGCAGGTCTGCAGGGAATCTCTCTTAACAGCAGCTCCATAAAGATCAACCGTGGCCAGAAACATACCCTTAAAGTAGTTCCAATACCGGAATCCGTTACGGAAAATTACAATGTTACCTGGAAGAGCAGTAATACTTCTATTGCAAAGGTAAGCAAAAAAGGAGTTGTCACAGCAGTAAAGAATGGCAAAGCTACGATCACAGCGACAGTAGCAGAGCATCCGGAGATGACAGCGACCTGTAAGGTAACTGTTATGCAGGGGGCGAATACCCTGAAGAAATCTGTCAGTCAGGTCATGGCTGAGACCAGTGCCTATATGCGTGCCACAGATACCAATCCTTCGGTAGGAAGTGAATGGTATGTGCTGGGGCTGGCAAGGGGTGGACTGAGTCTGAAGGAGAAATATTTCTCTACTTATTATAATCATACAGCAAATTATATTGAGGAAAAGAAAGGAATTCTGACCAATACTTCCAAATATACGGAGTATTCCAAGAGGGTTCTTGTACTGACTGCAGAAGGGAAGGATGCCCGTAATGTAGGCGGTTACAATCTTTTTAAATACATTTCTGATCTTAGTCTGGTAAAGGAGCAGGGATTAAATGGTCCTATCTGGGCACTTCTGGCAGTGAACTGTCATCCGGAATATTCTTTTCCTGATAATCCGTCTGCCAAAGAACAGAACTCAGAAGCTGCACTGGTAAATTTCCTGCTGCAGAGTGAGCTGTCCGGGGGTGGATGGGCTTTGATGGGAAGTAATGCGGATTCGGATGTTACAGGAATGACCTTGCAGGCTTTGGCACCATACTACCATAAAGCAGGATATGAAAATGTGACTGCTGCCATTGACCGTGGACTTGCCCGGCTGTCTGAAATGCAGAACGACAGTGGTGGTTATTCTACCATGGGAGTCGAAACAGAGGAATCCTGTGCACAGGTCATTACTGCTTTGTGCAGTCTGGGCATTGATCCGGAAACAGATTCCCGTTTTATAAAGGGCGGACACTGGACAATAGAGAATCTCATTACTTATCATATTGCAGGAAGTGGATTCATGCATGTAAAAGCAGGCGCCGGAAATAATGGCGGTGCTGCTGCAGGTACATTGGATGGTATGGCTACAGAACAGGGGTATTATGCACTGGTGGCTTATCAGCGTCTGAAAGACGGAAAAACAGGTCTTTATGATATGTCAGATGTAAGTATCAGTAAAGGGGGAAAGGGTGACGGAACCGGCACTGGTTTAAAGGAGCCGACTCCTATTCCAACTCCAACCTCTGCTCCTGCAGCAGACCCATCGGGAAGCAGCGGTAATATAAATACGAAAAAGCCCGGTGGTTCCGGTAAATCTCTGGGCGGCAAGTCATCAGGCAAAGGAAGTTCAGGCAATGCAGGAGATTCAGGAAAGAGTGCTTCTGGTAACTCTTCGGATAAGAACTCTAAAAGCAGTTCCAAAAACAGTAAATCAAAGAACAGCAAGTCAAAGAATGGTAAAAATTCCGTAGGATGGGATTTTGAGGCAGAGCCTTATGTGGAATCAGAGGAAACCTCTCTGGCGGATGACCATGCAGATGGCAGCATAGAGTCAGCAGAGGATACCGGATCCGGTGTTCTGACTTCTGATAAGAAAGAATATGGTATGATCTTTGGATTTGCAGCAGCTGGTGCTCTGGCAGGAGGTCTGGCAGGAAGCGGCATTAAAGCAGGAGTGAAAGCTCTTATACGTAAGCGGAGGAAGAAGAAATGAGCAGAAAGAAAAAGGGACTTGCTCTGTGGCTTGCATTGTTTCTGGGAGTAAGTTCCCTCACAGGCTGCGGCAGCGGAAATGACAATATGACACAGCTTTCCCAAAAGGGAGCAGATATCATGAACAGTTCCGATGAGGAACAGGATACAGATGTAGAACCATTAAAAACAAAGACGCAGCTTCCGGAGGATGGGATTATCACCCAGGCGCAGATGGAGACCATTGCGGGAAAAGATGAGAAGTTTTATTTTGTGGGAAAAACAGACAGTGGTATTGGATATAAATGGACCTACAATGGAAGCCAGATTCAGAATCCTGTAGAACAGAAGCTTCTGGTACAGTGTACAGAGGACGGGACAGAAGAAATAAAGAAAGCTGCCAATAATGCACCGTATGCACTGAAGGTTACACTGGAGAAGATGAACCTGGCTGCTCCGGCAAAACTGACCCTTAATCTGAAAGAAGAATGGAACGCAGATAAAGTTCTCTATTGTCTGGAAGAGAATGGAAAGATTTATCAACTGGATACTGCGAAGATCTCTACCAGGGAAAGTGGCAAAAAGAAAGTAAAACGGACAACCCTTACTTTTAATGTAACAAAAACGGGCGGAGATTTTTATCTGATCGGAGGCTCCACCACAGGAGAAGCTGCAGACGACCAGGCGGATGATGAAACCAAAGATAATACCAAAGATAATGCAAAAGGAGAAGATACACAGTCAAAAGACAATAAATCTACCGGTAGTTCCTCAGACCAGGCAGATACAGATAGAAACCCGACCTCCGGGCAGGATGGTTCTTCTGCAGACAACAGTTCCGGGGACACATCAGGCAGCGGAGACAGTTCGGATGAAGATACAGCAATGACCTGTACCTTCTCTATCGAATGTTCTACGATCCTGAATAACTGGAATGACCTGAAGGAATCCAAAGCAGAGTTTGTCCCTGCAGACGGATGGATCCTGTATCCTTCTGAAGTGGAATTCTATGAAGGCGAAACTGTATTTGATGTACTGAAACGTGTGTGTAATGAGGCAGGAATCCAGATGGAATCCGAATGGACTCCTATGTACAACAGTTATTATGTATCAGGTATCAACAACCTGTATGAATTTGACTGTGGCAAGGACTCCGGCTGGATGTACTGTGTCAATGGCTGGTATCCAAATTACGGATGTTCCAAGTATACGCTGGAAGACGGGGATACTGTAGAATGGCGTTATACCTGTAATCTTGGCAGGGATGTGGGGGATCAGTATTATGACTGATGCCTTCTCCAGATGCCATCCCATTTTGAATTTCTTTTATTTTGCCGTGGTGCTGGGGTTTACCATGTTTATCCAGCATCCGGTTTATCTGGCAGTGTCTTTTGTGGCTGCTACTGCATATTCCATGTGGCTGAACGGAGTGGGAAAGGTCCTGAAGATCAACTTTCTCCTGACAATTCCAAGTCTTTTGATCGTCGCACTGCTGAATCCGATGTTTAACCATTATGGAGTGACACCGCTGCTTTATATCGAGAGCAATGGAAACTGGGTTACACTGGAAGCATTGGTATATGGAATTGTTCTGGGATGTGTGCTCTTTATCATGATCCTGTGGTTCTCCTGTTATAACCAGATCATGACCAGTGACAAATTTATATACCTTTTCGGCAGGATCATCCCGGCAATGTCCCTGATGCTGTCCATGGCACTTCGGTTTGTACCGCATTTTATCGCACAGCTGAAAGTGATCCGCAATGGACAGAAGTGTGTGGGAATGGATGTAAGCAATGGGAAATGGTTTAAGAAAGTCAGGTATGCCTTAAATATGGTATCAATTCTTGTCACATGGGCGCTGGAAAATGCCATTGAGACAGCAGATTCTATGAAAAGCAGAGGATATGGACTGAAAGGCCGGACTGCTTTTTCTATTTATCGTTTCAATCGGAGAGATAAGATTTTGGGCGGGATGCTGGCAGTGCTTTTTGTGGTTTCCGGATACGGATGTTATCATGGCGCTGCTTTTTCCCAATATAATCCAAGAATCCTTCTGGCAGGGTTTACTATTTTCGGACGTGTCCCGAGGCAGTCCTGCAGTCCGGTACTTGCGGTCATTACGTTTATCAGTTTTGGGATTTTCTGTTTTCTGCCGCTGATGCTGGATCTCAGCGAGGAATACGCTATGAAAAAGAGCCGCAGTCATGTACACAGTGAGATGGCGGTAACCTACAGACAGATTTATGAAGAACTTGCAAATGAAATGGAAGGAGAGCACAAATGAAGATAATAGAAGTGAAGAATTTTTCCTTCCGTTATGCAAATGGGGACAGGGATTCTCTGGAAAATGTAACGCTGGATGTAGAGGAAGGAACCTTTAATGTACTATGTGGTAAGAGCGGCTGCGGCAACTAAAATCAGATCTGGCCCCTTATGGCAGCAAATCTGGACGGATCTGCTATTATGGTCAGAATCTGACTGAGATTGATCACAGACAGCAGAGTCAGGAGATCGGATATGTATTACAGAATCCGGAGAACCAGATTGTAACAGATAAAGTCTGGCATGAACTGGCTTTTGGACTGGAGAGTCTGGGATACGATACGCCGTCTATCCGTCTCAGGGTAGCAGAGATGGCAAGTTATTTCGGCATCCATCAGTGGTTTTATAAAAATGTGTCGGAACTTTCCGGAGGGCAGAAACAGTTATTGAATCTGGCAGCGATTATGGCCATGCATCCAAAACTTCTGATTCTGGATGAACCTACGTCTCAGCTGGATCCGATTGCTGCCTCTGACTTTCTGGAAACTGTGCGGAAGATCAACAGGGATATTGGTACAACTGTAATCCTTACAGAGCATCGTCTGCAGGATGTGATTCCCTGGGCAGACAAAGTATATGTAATGGATAAGGGCAGTCTGCTCACACAGGGAACTCCACGGGAAATCGGAGAATTTCTGAAAAAGGAACATCATGGAATGTTTTTGTCCATGCCGGTTCCCATGCAGATCTATGCGGAAGTAGAAAGTGATCTGCCGTGCCCGCTGACAGTCCGTGAGGGCAGAAACTGGATTACACAGGTGATGCAGAAAGCACGACATGACAAACTGGAACAAGTGTGCCATGACCGGGAACAACTGTTGAATGAGAGTTATCATGACGAAATGAATGTCGAAAAACATGACAGAGCTTTCGAAAAAAATAATGAATTCGAATCTACAAAAACGGATGATTTTACACAGAATAGCTCAACAGATATAAATATAGACACAAATGAGGTCAACTCAAAAAGCAACAGTAAATTACATAAAACATTAAATACTCTTAGAAGTAAGATACCTCATATGTCGAAAGAATTTGAAACTCCTGCAATTCAGGTAAAAGATGTATGGTTTCGGTATGAAAAGGATGGCAGAGATGTGGTGCAGGATCTGAATCTGGAGGTGAAGCAGGGAGAATTCTATGCATTGGTTGGCGGAAACGGAACAGGAAAGAGCACAACGTTATCCCTGATCAGTCGTGTCCGGGCTCCGTATCGCGGAAAAATCCTGTTAAATGGCGTTGATATCCGCAGGTATACAGATACTCAGCTCTACAGAGGCTATCTGGGTGTCCTGCCGCAGAATCCCCAGAGTATGTTTATCCGAAAGACAGTCCGGGAAGATCTGTATTCCATCATCGGCGGGGCAAAAGAGAAGAAATCTCCGGAATATACAGCTTCTATGAAGAAGGCAGAAGCCATCGAAGGGATCGTAAGCCTGACCAGACTGGAAGGGCTGCTGGATCGTCATCCTTATGATCTAAGCGGAGGAGAACAGCAGCGTCTGGCACTGGCAAAAGTACTTCTTTTGCAGCCACGGCTTCTTTTGATGGATGAACCAACCAAGGGGCTGGATGCAGAGTATAAACAGGAACTGGGGGAAATCCTTAAGAAACTTCAGGAGCATGGCATCACGATCTTTATGATCTCCCATGATGTGGAATTTGTAGCAGAGTATGCAGACAGGGTTGGTCTGTTTTTCCAGGGAAATGTGGTGACCAGCAAACCGGCGGCAGAATTTTTTGCAGGAAACAGTTTCTACACTACTGCTGCAAACCGTATGGCGAGACATTACTTTCCTGATGCAGTTACCGGAAAGGAGGTGGCTGCGTGCTTGAAGGAAAGGCTTTAGACCAGTTTATGGATCGATTCTGGGGAGAAACCCGGAATGAACAGCTTTTAAAATCCGGAAAGTCCGTGGTGGAACAAAGTTCTCTGGCAGACACTTCCGAAGACGATCTGGAAGAATATGAGTTGAAAGAGGATGGCATCATTATTCAGCCTATACACAAAGGAAAGATCGAGAAGCGTACCTGGATCGGACTGGTCATGTTTCTGGCATTTGTGCCACTGGTGCTTTTTATCCTGGTACATAAGTTTCATGGCAAACATGATGTTATCATCAGCCTGTTAGTGCTTGCCTATTCCATGATTCCATTTTTTATGGTATTTGAGGGGCGGCATCCACAGGCAAGAGAGATTATGGTCATTGCTGTAATGGCCGCCCTTGGAGTGGCAGGCAGAAGCGCTTTCTTTATGATTGGAAGCTTTAAGCCTATCGCCGCTATCGTAATCCTTACCGGAGTATCCTTAGGCGGTGAGGCAGGATTCCTTTGCGCCTGTCTGATCATGATGATCTCAAATATGTTTTTCGGGCAGGGACCCTGGACTCCGTGGCAGATGTTCTCCTATGGAATGATCGGATATCTGGCTGGAATTCTTTTTCAGAAAGGGATTCTCAAAGCCAGAAAGATTGATCTGTGTATCTACGGATTCCTGAGTGTGTTTCTGATCTTTGGAGGAATTATGAACCCGGCATCTATCCTGATGGCTTATGGACGGATCACTAAGAAAAGTCTGATCGCATTTTATATCTCGGGTGCACCGGTGGATCTGGTACAGGCAACTTCTACAGTGATTTTCCTGTGGATCTTAAGCAGACCTCTGCTGGAGAAACTGGAAAGAGTAAAAAGAAAATACGGGCTGCTGCAGCGGCCCGAAAATAAGGAGGAAAATGAAAATGACAAAGAATAAGTTGTTACAGGCTGTGAAAGGCCTGACTCTGGCAGCCGGAATGGCTGTTGGAATCTTTGCACTTGGACAGACAGATGTCCTGGCAGACACTCTGACTCTGACAGTGGAAAAGAATACTATCGGACAGGGTATGATTCTGGAACCTACACAGGTAGAATTTTCCAAAGGGGAAACCTGTGCAGATGTTTTGCTGCGTGGATTAAGCGAAAATGGGATCACACCCCTTTATGACACAAATTCAAGCTATGGTTTTTATCTCAGGGGAATTGCAAACTGTGACAGTGGCAGCCTGAATACGCCGGAATGTATCAAGAGAGTTCTGGCGGAAACATCTACATGGACAGGAGAGCCCTATAAGCTGACAGGAAATAAATATTCTCCGGATCTGACAGAGTTTTCCTATTGTTCAGCTTCCGGCTGGACTTATACTCTTGATAATGTATTTATGGGTGTAGGCATGGGGGCAAGCCATCCTTCAGACGGAAGTGTACTTCGTGTCATGTTTGCCCTGTGTGGCGGTACGGATATCACCGGCTGTGATCCGTATAACAATAATAAACAGATTTTTGAAGCCGCAGATAAAAGCGAGCTGATCCGTATGATGGGAAAAGCCAATGCGGAGCGTTCCAGATGGTCACAGGCCAGCGGTTTCTCCGGAGCCTATGCTGAGGCAGACAGCGCACTGACTACTCTGGATGCTTCTGCAAACAGGGTTTATGAAGCAACCCAGCTGCTGAAGGCCGTTGAGGCCGGGCTTCCGGCATCACCAAAGCATATTACTTTGAATGCTTCTGAGCTTTCTCTTTCCAAAGGGGACAGCTATACCCTGACTTATACACTCCTTCCTTCTGATTCAGTGGGAACAGTAACCTGGAATTCCTCCAACAGTTCTGTTGCAAGGGTAAATGACGGAGTGGTAACAGCAGCAGGGGAGGGTTCGGCAGTTATCACTGCCAGGGTTTCCGGAAGTGTTTATGCAACCTGTAATATTTCCGTATCTTCCAGACCGGTTGACATTACAGGTATCAGCATTTCCCCGTCAAGCCTGGCGCTTTCAACAAAAAGTGGTTCCAGAACACTGGATTATACCATTTCTCCAAATGGCGCGAAACCTTCTTCCCTGAACTGGGCATCTTCAAATACTGCAGTGGCAGCTGTAGACGGAAACGGAAAGGTAACTCCTGTTGGCACAGGCTCAGCAGAGATTACCCTGACTTCTGATAATGGTACCAAGGGTACCTGTCAGGTAACGGTAACTGCCCCTGCGGAGGGGATTACTCTCAGTGATAAGACTCTGACCCTGGCAATTGACAGTGGGGCTCATGCACTGACATGGACCTTCAGCCCTCAGGGAAGTGGTGGAGAGCTGGTATGGACTTCTGACAATGTACATGTTGCAAAGGTGGATCAGAAAGGAGTTGTCACACCGCTTTCTGTAGGTGAGACAGATATCCGCGTAAAAACAGATCAGAATGTAACAGCTGTGTGCCATGTAGTGGTAAAAGGTACTGCAAAGGATCTTTTTGCAGCAGGAATGCCGACTGTGAAAGCATGCAAGGCTTCTGGAAATACAGTAATGATTACCTGGGATAAATATGATGCTGCAGATTCCTATCTGATCCTCAGACGCAGGATGGGAGAGAGCCGGTTTACACAGATTGCGGAGACAAAAGAGCTTACTTACACAGATGCCAGGACAGTAGGGGATACTCTCTATTATTACAGTGTACAGGCTGTTTCAGGCAAATGGGGCAATGCTGTGAGGAGCAGCTACGACAAGAATATCTCAGTAAAAACACAGACAACAACGCCGCAGCCGACACCGGGACAGACTGTAAAGCTCAAAACACCTGCTGTAACCGTAACAGCCGGAAAGAAACAGGCAAAGCTGAAATGGAAAAAGATAAGCAATGCCCAGGGCTATGTTGTATATCGTGCAACATCCAAAAACGGAAAATATAAAGCAGTCTCAACAATTAAAAAAGGAAGCACAGTTTCTTATACCAATAAGAAGCTTACTTCTAAGAAAACCTATTATTACAAGGTACGTGCCTACCGTGTGGTAAATGGGAAAAAGGTTTACAGTGGTTATTCTAAGGTGAAAGGCGTGAAGATTAAATAACAGTTTGAAAAGGATTATGGAAGGGGCTGTCGGGAAATAGATAGTTCTAAGAGAGGGAGGGTGTGACTCATACCGATTCACATCCTCCCCCAATTTTTTATCAAAAAAAGAAAAAAAATGGCTAACGACAACCATCTTTCTCTCCGTTACATGTTATAATGTAACTATGCTAACAACTAATTATTATAACGATTTTTTTGAGTTTGGGCAACAGAAAATTAACTTTAGTTTCTTCGAATTGAGTTTACCTGACGACGATCCAGTCTATACCCTGAAAAAAGTGATGGAGGAATTAGATTTTTCTGGCTTGTTAGCCAATTGTTCAGATAAGGGAAGAACCGGGTACAACCCAATTATGATGTATGCTGTAGTTACCTATGCAAATATGCGTGGAATACGTTCTGTTGACCGTATTGTTGATCTGTGTGAAAGAGACCTTGCTTTTATCTGGCTGACGCGCGGACAAAAACCGAAACGTGATGCTTTTTATGACTTTAAAAACAGGAAGCTGACATCTGATGTCCTGGATGACCTGAATTACCAGTTTATGCGGCGGCTGCAGAAAGAAGGGCTAGTCACATTAAAAGAACTTTTTATTGACGGTACAAAGATAGAGGCAAATGCGAACCGTTATACTTTTGTATGGCGCGGAAGCATCAATTACCATCTGGCAGGACTTCTGGACTCTATCGACCAGCTTTTTGAAAAATATAATTCTTTTTTGCAGGAGAATGATTATGGAACAAAGTACGAGCTGGGAAATGCACAGATGTTTGTGATCGAAGGGATGGATAAAGTCCGGGAAGTGATCGAAAAGAACAGAAAACGAAAGCTTGTAAAACATAAAAAGCTTTCAAATAACCGTATTATAGAGATCGATAACTGTTCACCGCTTGAAATACGGAAACTCCAGAACAATCTCACGATGATCGCAGACAACGAGGGAATCGAATTCGTTTACGGAAAAGGAAAAAGAAAACCTGCACTTCAACAGCTGCATGAGGAACTGGAACAATGCGGAAAACGACTGATGGAATATAAAGAATGCTTTGAGATCATGGGAAAAGACAGAAACAGTTATTCCAAAACAGATCTGGAAGCGACTTTTATGCGTATGAAAGAAGATCACATGCTGAACGGACAGTTAAAGCCAGCATATAATGTTCAGATCGCGGTAGAGAATTATTTTATCGTACATGGATATGTAAGCAGCGACCGCACCGATTATAATACCCTGATCCCGGTCCTTGAAAAACATAAGAATGCTTTCGGGAGTATTCTGGAAGAAGTAACTGCGGACAGCGGGTACTGTAGTGAAAAAAATCTGCTTTATTTAAAACGGAATGAAATATCCAGTTATATAAAACTGCAGGATCATGAAAAGCGAAAAACACGCGCTTATTCAGAAGATATCAGTAAATATTACAACATGAGGACAGGGATCTTTGAAGATGAACAGTTCTATATCTGCCATGACGGACGTGAACTGCGGCATCTCAGGACAGAGAGCAAAGAGCAGGATGGATATACACAGACCTTTGAGGTATATGGTTGTGCAGACTGCAGCGGATGTGAACATAAAGCGCGCTGTCTGTATAAGTATGATGCGGAAAAAGATGCCGAAAAGAACAAAGTCATGAAGATCAATGAACAATGGGAGGAACTGAAAGAAAGATCGCATGCCAATATCCAGAGTGAACGCGGGATCCTGAAACGCCAGACACGTTCCATTCAGACGGAAGGACATTTTGGAGATATCAAGGAAAATGAGAACTTCCGGCGTTTTAATTACCGTTCGGCAGATAAGGTATATAAAGAATTCATGCTGTATGCTATTGGAAGAAATATAAATAAATATCATCGTTTTTTATACGAAAAACTGAGAAAATTTGAAGGAAAAACTGCCTAGAAAAAAATGCGGCTGAAAAAATCCAAACAAGGATTTTTTGCGGCCAAAAACAGAAAGTATTTATCAAAATAAAAATATCCTGAACAAGTTGCAGAGCCAGAAAGCTCTGTAACTGTCAGGATATTTTTGTTTGGTGCTGTCAGCTCTAAAAAACGTTATTTACCGACAGCTCCCTGTTTTGTTTTAATGATATTTATGCATCCGTACATAATAGCT
>ENA-OPXQ01000885-OPXQ01000885.1-human-gut-metagenome-genome-assembly--contig:-NODE-885-length-18162-cov-5.515436_pt1 | contig 18162 bp, 15 predicted proteins | sample MGYA00241769_ERZ502042 | MGnify/ENA primary metagenome ERZ502042 (study PRJEB25962, sample SAMEA2041934) | human gut metagenome | biome: human gut; feature: human-associated habitat; material: faeces...
TTCGCGGCAACTCTGATATCTTATCATGTCTGTCGCTTTTTGTCAACAACTTTTTCTCGGCAATTTATTCTGTCGGAGCTCAATATCACTTGGCTTTATCCGATCAGAACTGCTCTGCACGAGTCAGCTTTGTTATAATACCACCCGGCTCGAATTTTGTCAATCAGAAATTACAAATTAAATTATATTCAGACAATTTATGTTGTATTCTAAAATTGTTATATCATGCTTTTTATTTTTCACACAATACAAGAAATTCATATAACATAGCCTATGCCTGAATTGCATCCAGTGCCTCCCTGACATTTGTCACCCCGATCAGCTTCATTGCATACTTCTTCCCTACAGAAGGAAGGGATACTTTTGGCAGAATGCATACTTCAAAACCAAGTTTGGCTGCCTCTGCCACACGTTGTTCTGCCATGCTTACACCACGCACTTCCCCGCTTAATCCCACCTCGCCAAAACAGATGGTCTTCTCATCAATCGTCAGATCCAGTTTGCTTGACATAATGGCAAGCACAATTCCCAGATCAATTGCCGGTTCATTCATACGGATTCCGCCCGCGATATTTACATAAGCATCACAATCCGACAACTGCATTCCAATACGTTTTTCCAAAACTGCCATCAGCAGATTCACGCGGTTAAAGTCCGTTCCGGTCGCAGTTCTCCTCGGATTGTTGAAATAGCTGTGACAGATCAGCGCCTGAATTTCCAAAAGAATCGGACGGGTACCCTCGATGGAACATGCCACGACAGAACCGGAAGCATCCTTTGGTTTGCCGCTGAGCATATACTCGGACGGATTCTCCACCTCAACCAGTCCCTCTGTGCGCATCTCAAAAACACCGATCTCGTTCGTGGAGCCAAAACGGTTCTTCACGCCACGCAGAATCCGGTAGCTTTCATGACGGTCTCCTTCAAAATAAAGAACCGTATCCACCATATGTTCCAGTACACGTGGACCTGCCACGACCCCTTCCTTTGTCACATGCCCGACAATAAAGATCGAGATATCCATTCCTTTTGCGATCTGCATAAGAACACCTGTCGACTCACGCACCTGTGACACGCTGCCAGGCGCCGAGGAAACGTTTTCGTTATACATGGTCTGGATACTGTCGATCACCACAATCTGTGGCTTATTCCGTTCAATTACCGTGCGTATGGTGTCCAGACTGGTCTCACACAACAGTTCCAGATGATCACTGAACGTGCCAATCCGCTCTGCACGCAGTTTGATCTGCTGCAGGGACTCTTCCCCGGACACATACAGTACCGAAAGATTCTGCCCGGACAGATTCCGGCAGACTTGTAATAAAAGCGTTGATTTACCAATTCCCGGATCTCCTCCAACCAGAACGAGGGAGCCTTTTACAACTCCCCCGCCCAATACACGATCCAGCTCCGGCATGGATGTGGAAATCCGCTCCTCATCCGATGTCTTTATTGCAGAAAGCGGAACAGGTTTCGCTTCTGTCGCTGGTTTTATTTTTCCGGAAGTACTGAGTGCTTTCCGGTCCACCAGTTCCTCTACGAACGTGTTCCACTCTCTGCATGCCGGACACTGGCCCATCCATTTGGATGATTCATATCCGCAATTCTGGCAAAAAAACGCACTGGTTTTTGCTTTTGCCATATATTATCTCTTTTCTACGCGGATTGCTACCGCATCTGCTCCTTCTAATTCTACGCTCAGGCTTAATTTGCCTCCAAGATTGGTCTTCATTGTTCCTGCAGACTTGCCATCGATATCAATCTCGTACTCTGTCTCTTCTGCCAGCTCCAATGTGATCTGTGCATCTTCCGGTCCCTCTACCGTAAAGCTGACAGTATTCTCATCCTCTGTAAAATTGGTGACAGCTGTACCCGGTACAGATTCATATACAAACAGTCCGTTACGCTCCAGCTTTGTAATCTCCTTGAACGTTTTTACTTTGTATTTATCTCCATGAAATTCGTAGTTATCAAGCTTTGCTTTCGCTCCCAGAGTGTAATCGCCGAAACTAAGGGTTCCGTTTCCTTCCGTACGAATTAATTCACTGATTGCAGCCATGATTTTTCCTCCTGTGTGGTTGATTATTTGGTTCTTAAATTATATCACTTTTTATCTTTTGATACAATGATTTCCTTGTTCTTCGTCGTTACGATCACACGGTCTTTCGCATGGATTTCTCCACGGATCAGTGCGTCTGCCAAACGGTCTTCCACCTCATCCTGCAGTTTTCTGCGCAGAGGTCTGGCACCGTATTTGCGGTCATACGCTTTTTCAACAATAAATTCCTTTGCAGCTTCCCGTACCACCAGATCGATCTGTAACTGTTCCTTACAGCGTTTCTGTAAATCACGCACCATAATGCCGATGATTTTTTTCATATCGTCTTTGTTCAGCGCACGGAATACAATTGTCTCATCAATACGGTTTAAAAACTCCGGTTTAAAAATACGTTTGACTTCTTCCATCACGCTGGCTTTCATCCGCTCGTGATCCTGCTTTTCATCTTCTTTTGCACCAAAGCCAAGCTTCTTCGGCTCGATGATCGACTGTGCGCCCGCATTACTGGTCATGATGATAATGGTATTCTTGAAATCTACTTTGCGTCCCTGGGAATCTGTAATATGCCCGTCATCCAGCACCTGAAGTAAGATGTTAAACACATCCGGATGGGCTTTTTCAATTTCATCAAACAAAATCACAGAAAACGGATTTCTGCGGACTTTTTCAGAAAGCTGTCCTCCATCCTCATGGCCCACATATCCTGGCGGGGAGCCAATCATTTTGGATACACTGTGCTTTTCCATATACTCCGACATATCTACCCGGATCATGGATTCCTCGTTGCCAAACACAGCCTCTGCCAGTGCTTTGGAAACTTCCGTCTTTCCGACACCGGTTGGTCCCAAAAACAGGAACGAACCGATCGGACGCTTCGGGTCTTTGAGTCCCACGCGACCACGGCGGACAGCCTTGGAAACTGCAGATACTGCTTCTTCCTGTCCAATCACGCGCTTGTGCAGTGTTTCTTCCAGTTTCTGCAGACGGGATGCCTCGCTTTCTGTCAGACGGCTGACCGGAATCTTTGTCCATCCAGCCACCACATCGGCAATCTCATTTTCGCCCACCACCGGAACTTTGTTTTTGGATACGCGGCGGTTCTTTTTTTCGAGTTTTTCCCTGGATGCCTGCAGGTTCTCCCGTGTCTCTTTCCATGTGCGGGCTTTCTCGATATCTCCCTCCTGCAGCGCATGTTCCATATCCAGTTCCGTCTGATGGATCTCACGGTTTAACTGCATCATCTCATCCGATCCATGCATCATTCCAAGCCGTGCTTTTGCAGCTGCCTCATCCATCAGATCAATCGCCTTATCCGGCAGAAAACGGTCATTGACATAACGGGCAGATAAACGCACGGATGCTTCCACTCCCTCATCCGTAATCTGCACATGATGATGCTTTTCATACAGCTTTCGCAGCCCTTTTAAAATCTCAATGGATTCTTCCTCTGTCGGTTCCTCCACCTGTACCGGCTGGGAACGACGCTCCAAAGCAGCATCTTTTTCGATATATTCACGGTACTCATCTAAGGTGGTCGCACCGATACAGTGTAACTCACCACGGGCAAGCATTGGTTTTAACAGCTGGCCTGCATCCATCGCACCGTCTGTTTTTCCTGCTCCCACGATGGTATGAAGTTCATCGATAAACAGGATGATCTGTCCATCGGAATTTTTGATATCATCGAGAACCGCTTTCAGACGTTCCTCAAACTCACCACGATATTTGGCGCCTGCAACCAGTGCGCCCATATCCAGTGCAAATAATTTCTTGTCTTTTAATCCCTCCGGGACATCACCGCGGACGATCCTCTGTGCGAGTCCTTCAACAACAGCCGTCTTACCGACACCAGGCTCACCGATCAGAACCGGGTTATTCTTTGTCTTTCTGGAAAGGATACGAACCACATTACGGATCTCTGCATCACGTCCGATCACCGGATCAAGCTTCTGGTTTCTCGCACGCTCTACCATATCGTATCCGTATTTTTCCAATGTATCATAAGTTGCCTCCGGGTTATCGGATACTACTCTCTGGTTTCCTCTTACCGTTGACAACGCCTGCAAAAACCGTTCACGGGTAATTCCATACTCCTTGAAGATTTCCTTCATTGCCTTATTCGGATATTTGATCAGGCATAAAAACAAATGTTCCACGGAAACATATTCGTCTCCCATTGCTTTTGCCTCATCCTCTGCATGGACAAGTACCTTATTCAGATCCTGTCCTACATAAACCTGTCCGCCGGATACTTTTACACGGGCAGCTAAATGGCGCTCTGCGTTATCCACAAAATGTTCTTTCTGGATCTCCATTTTCTCTATTAATTTTGGAATCAGTCCATCCTCCTGACGTAACAGGGCGACTAAAAGGTGTTCCTGCTCGATCTCCTGATTTCCATATTCATAGGCGAGCTTTTCACAATCGTTAATGGCTTCTACTGATTTCTGAGTAAATTTCTGAATGTTCATACGCTTACCTCCCTCGTATTTATCTCTGTGATCTATGTGAAAAAGAAAAACCTTCTGAAAAACTTTCTGATGGAAAGAAAAGACCTTCCCACCTTGCTGGCTGGAACGTCTTCTGTCAGTTACGAAATTTCTTTCGCAGTGGTTTTCCTTTGTTACGAGTATGTTATATCACGAGTTGTTAGCACTGTCAAGAGGTGAGTGCCAATATTTTGTGAAGAAATTGTGAACTGTGGATGGAAGGTAATCTGCGCTGATAATCTCCTCTTATTCTCCGAGCAGCAGCTCCCTGACTCTCTCCATGTCCATTCCATCTAACACAAAGTCTGCATCCGGCATGACCTTCCGTTTTTTTTCAGTGCCATCCGGTAATATGACGGTCTCTTCCGGCAGCTTTGGAGAAATGTTCGAATGAATATAAAAGGTATCGAGTCCGACACTCTTAGCTCCTGCGATATCGCTTATGCCATCGTTTCCAATCATGACGCTTTTTGTTATATCAAGATTATATTTATCAATCAATAATTGAAAAAATCTGCTGTCCGGTTTTTTTACCCCACAGGTTGAAGAGATAAAAATATCGTCAAAGTACTTTGCGATTCCAAGTGTGTGCATCTCATACTCTGTAAAAATGCGCTGTGCGTTCGAAAGCAGATAAATCTTTTTGCCCGTCTTTTTTAATGCTTCTAACAAATCTGTCACTCCGTCATAGAGTTTTACATAATCGGTAGAGAGGATCCGGAAGAACTGCCCTGCATGAACGGCAAGTGTAGGATCTGCCTTCACGCCTTTTTCCTCAAAAAGCTTCTGAAAGACCTCTTCAATCTGAACTTCCGGATGTGCTTCATGAGCATCATCTTTTTTCTCAGATTTCATCTTATACTCCTCGCCTGCAATGATTGCAGCATATCTTTCTTTTAATTCTTCCGATGAATAATCGGCGTCATAATAGCCATAAAAAAGCGCCAGCTTTTTCCATACCAGAGGATCATTCTCCTCGGTATGGATATCAACCAGCGTTCCATATAAATCAAAAATATAATTATCGTAAGCTTTCACGTTATTATGCCTCCTGCTTTGTAAGTTCGATCAACTGCTGCATACGATCCGTGATCTTGTTCAGTACATCCGAATTATCTTCCTGTGCACTCATTGTCTCATTTGCGTGTGCAGATACCTCCTCTGAGATTGCCGAGATTGTTTCAATCGAATGCACGATCTGTTCATTTGCAGTTTTCAATTCCTCAATATTGCTGTTTAACTGCTCCATGTTGCTTTGGATATCAAGCGTATTGCTCTGGATATCCGAAAAATTATTGGCAGTATTCTCAGTGGACTGCTTTTCCTCATTAATTGCACCGATCATCTCGCGCACCACCGAAACCACCTCGCTGATCGCATTGGAAATATTCTCGATCAGCTCTGTAATATGTACCGTTGCCTCTTTGGTCTGTGTTGCCATACCGGAAATCTCTGTCGCAACAACAGAGAATCCTCTTCCGGCCTCACCCGCTCTTGCTGCCTCAATACTTGCGTTTAAAGCTAAAAGGCTTGTCTGCGAGGTAATACCGGAGATCAGTTCCACGATGGAATGCATCTCTTCAATGTATTTGTCTAATGTCTCTAGCTGTCCTGCAACGCTGTCACCTTTTTCTACGGAATGATCTACCTGTGATACGAGCACATCCATATCTTTTCCTGCGCTCTCAAGTACCTGCAAAGTCTGCTGCATACTCTGGTTAATGCGTTCCGCAACACTGCTGACCATCTCAACTTTCTGCTGGATTGCTTCTGTCTGCTGCATCTGTGTCTGCACAGCGTTTGCGGTTTCCGTCGTACCACTGCCAACCTCTGACATTGCATCTTTGGTCAATTTAGAAGCACTGTTGAGGTTCTCAACTTTTCCATAGATATCTTCCATTCCACTCTGCATCTGTTGTGACATATTGGAAATATCGGACAGCAAAAGTTCTGTCTTGCTCTGCGCTTCCTTAATATTCTCCATTTTCTGCTGATTGTTTGCATTCGATGTCTGCGCTGCATAGATAGAATACACTGCGACAAGTATCATGGCTGTCACCTGCACGATTGCCTCATCGCTGCCCTGATAACCGAACTTTCCGGTAAAAGCTCCACCAATCGTCATGATCAGGCTTAAGATAACCGTTCCTATATTGATCTGCACGGAAAATTTTACATCATTAAATACACTTACAAGTAAAATCATCGGTATGACAAGCACATAAATGTTCGCTTCCTCGGTCGTCAGCACCATGAAGGAATACGTAATGGCAAATCCGATTCCTACCGTGTGTTTGATCATACCTGTCTCTCTGTCCTTGAAAAAGAAAAACTGTCCCAGTATGACTGGGATCAGTGCCAATGCCGTGATCACCAGAAAATATCCAAGACTCCGCTCTCCCCTGATAAATCTGCACGCATAAAAGACGACCACGATCAACGCTTCTATGGTATGCCCTGTCAATGCGGTTCTGTTATTCCTCTGTGTATCACTGATCTGTGTTCCATTCATCTGCTCTTGTACTCCCTCTCTCCTGACGCTCTGTCAGTCTGCTATCACTGCCGGTTATTGTTTGAGTTTCCTCCTTTCACTATATCATTGATGGTTTCGCTCTTCAAGATTTTCTTTCCGGCAAATGACGTTATAACTCCAGTTTTGCCCGGAGTTTTGCAAGGATTTTACGCTCATTCCGGCTGATCTGCACCTGTGTCACTGCAAGTATTCCTGCCACCTCGCACTGCGTTTTATTTTCAAAATACCGCAGCCGGATGATCTGCTGTTCTGTCTCGTCGAGCGTATCCATCAGCTGCCTGATCACCATTTTGTTTAAAACAGCCTCCTTCTCCGGCTCCTCATAGACATCGCTCTGATCTCCAATCTGGTCAATGAGTAAAAGTTCATCTCCGTCTGAGCCGCAGACCGGCTGGTAAATGGACTCCACCCCACGGTTAGCGTCCAATGCCATCACGATCTCCTCTGTGCCAAGTTCTGTCATGGCAGATAGCTCCAAAAGACTCGGATCTCTCCCAAGCTCTGTTGTGAGAACTTCTTTTGCCCTGCTGATTTTGTATCCATTTTCTTTTAAACTCCTGCTCACTTTCACCATGCCATCGTCACGCAGGAAACGCCGTATCTCCCCTGTGATCATAGGCACTGCATAAGTGGAAAATGCAAGGTTTAACGACAGATCAAAATGATCGATCGCCTTGATCAGCCCGATACATCCAATCTGAAACAGTTCCTCCCTGTCATGCCCTCTTTTTTCAAATCTGCGGACAATTGCGTGCACCAATCCAAGGTTGTCCGAAACGACTTTGTCCCTGGCTTTTTTATCCCCATCCTGTGCCTGTCTGATCAGTTCCGCCTGTCGCACCATAGGCTAGCCTTCCTGATTTCCCAGTCTTCTTACCATATGTACGCTTGTCCCTTTTCCCGGCTCGGATACTACCTCAAGCCTGTCCATAAACGCTTCCATAAAAGAGAATCCCATCCCGGAACGCTCTAACTCCGGTTTTGTCGTATAAAAAGGTTCCATCGCTTTTGACACATCCGCAATGCCTGCTCCTGTATCCGAAACGGTGATGGAAACCTCATCCCCACAAATCTGACACAGGAGTTCCACTTTCTGTTCCGGTTCATGGTAACCATGAATGATCGCATTCGTCACCGCTTCGGACACGGCCGTCTTGATATCCGCAATCTCGTCTAACGTTGGGTTTAATTCTGCTATAAATGCCGCCACCGCCACCCTGGCGAAACTCTCATTCACCGACCTGGCATCAAATATCAGTTTCATCTCGTTCTGACTGCTCATTTTTACTTCCTCCACTATCTCCTATTCTTTTACCTGAATGATTTTTTTCAACCCGGATACGGTAAATATCTTGTCCACGCGCTCGTTCAGATGGCACGCACTCACATCCCCACCGGAATAGCCTAAGTTTTTGCACCGCCCGATGATCACCCCAATCCCGGAGCTGTCCATAAACTCTGTCTCTGTAAAATCAAACACAAGATGTCTGACATGGTAGGTGTCGATCAGAAGATCTGTCTCCGTGCGGATGCGGTTTGCCTGATGATGGTCTAACTCACGCGGCACATAGACAACTAAACATCCTTTTTCCATAATATACTGGCTTTTCATGCTCTTGTTCCTCTCTTTCCATTCTGCTTATGATTTTCAACAATAGAATGCTCGCTCCGCAGACATTTTATTGTCATGAATAAAAAAAGAAGGAGTCTCCCCGGAATTTCCGGTTCGATCTCCTTCGTACTTTTTAATATCAGTTTGTCTTTTTATTAACGGGCGGTGTCTGTCTCACTCTGATCCAGATAGTTCTGTGAGTTTGCAGCGCGCTCTGTATTTGGATACAATTCTACCACTTTCTGATAATAGATTTTGGCATTTTCCATATCCTCGTTCTTGCGGTATGCCTGTGCAAGATAGTACAGTGCATTTCCATTCTCATAGTTTTCATCCATCTCGACGACTTTGGAAAGTGCACTCACGGCATCATCATACTTTTTGCCGGAATATGCATCATAACCTTCCTTATATAATGCAGCCATGTATTCGGCATTCACCTGTGCATTGATGGTATCATAAATACTCTTTGCATCTGCACTCAGGTCATCCACATTGACACTGCTCAATGCATCTCCTGCCTTCTCAATGTCTCCTGTGGTGTATGTCTCATATGCAGTCAGAAGTTTGTCATAGCTTTCCAGTTTGTTGGCAGATTCTTCCTCGCTGTTCTTCGCATCCGTAATCTGACTGGTAAGGTCATCCACCTGACTCTGCAGGCTTGTGATCGTCTGATTCTTGGAAGAAATCGTATTATTTGCATCCAGCACTTCTGCTTTCGTATTGTTCATCACGGTTCTTCTCACGCCAGGAACCACAAGGAAACAGGTGATTGCAATTCCGATTGCGATTCCGATCACCATGTTAATGATCGTACCGACTGCAGAATTGTCCTTCAGATATTTTGGCTGGATGATTGTCTCATTGCCACTCTGATAGGAAATGAGTTCATCATTCTTCTGCTTCTTGCTCGGATTCTGCTCTCTTAAGGCTGCATTGGCTTCTTTCAGATAGCGCAGTGTCACAGTATTATTGGCATCAATTTTTCCGGCATTCCGCAGTGATTTCTTCGCAAGATCATAGCGTCCTTCCTGAATATATAAAAGCGCCAGAAGCTGATGTCCACTCACCAGCTTTGGATTCAGCGACAATACTTTTTTCAACTGAATGATTGCAAGATCACGGCTGTTCTGCTTGCAGTAAAGCAATGCCTGATTGTATTTCTTGATCGTCTGATTGACAGAATCCAGTCTTACCTGATTCTTCTGCACTTCATCTAAGTACCTGCTCGCAAGATTATCCTTCGGCTGATAATTCTTACTGATCACCCACTCCGTGAGGGCAGTCACCACTTCTCCCATCTCGTAGTAGATCAATCCAAGCAAATTTCTTGCATCAATATTTAATTTATTAAAACGCAGACTGATTTTCAGGCTCTCAATTGCCCCTGACAAATCCCTGACACCGGCTTTCTCCAATGCATCATTGTAATAGGCATTGGATGCCATCAAAATCTTTTTGTATACTTTTACATTCGTTCCGCAGTTCTGGCAGTTATCTCCCTTGCCAAGCTCTGCACCGCAATTATAACATCTCATGAAAAACCTCTCTATCTGTCATGCCACTGTGCATGTGATCTACCTGTTATCTGTTCTGCTGCTTTAATTCCTGCAGCATTTCCTGCATAACATCCGTCATGTCTGTCAGCTCATGATTATAGATTGCCTGCTCTGCCTCTTCCACTTCCAGACTTGGTTTAAAGTTTTTCAATTCTTCTTCAAAATTTATCATATTAATTCCCGTACCTTTCCTGTACTGACTGATCATTTCTTTCTCACTGATTGATTATAATATAGGAAGAATTCACTTTCAATGTCAAATTATGAAATTTCCATTAAAATAAAGTAGTTTTTCGTCAATAATATGAAATATAAAAATAGCATTTCAGGAAAATTATGGTTGTAACCTGTTTCCCCTGAAATGCTATCCTGCTCTTTTTTATTTCTTAATCCTTTGCATGTTACTGTCCGTTAATCCTCTGCTATTCTCGTGCAGATTTTTCCGTTCAGATGATAGAACTCTACGCACTTTGCATTGTTTTTTACATTTAAAATCTGATCCCTGATCGCTATGGATACCCCAGGGAATACATCTCTTGTCACACAGACCGTTGCATTCGCCCCATCTGAAATCATGCGCTCAAGCCGCTTCACTTCGCCCTCATCTCCTGCAAGTGTAGCCGTATTCTGGATTCTGGTACGCAAGAGTGCCACTCTTCGCGGATCTTCCCGATAGCTGACGCCACGCTCCTTCTCCATCTCTTCAAACTTGGCAAGTCCCTGTTCGATCTTATCAAGTTCCATTTTGGTAATATCCATCTTCTTCTTCAGCAGGTTCAGCCTTGCTATGCAATCTGTGCCTACCCCAACAGAAACAGCTGTCCGCATCTCCGCTTCATTTCCGATCGTGGTAGCCCTGATTCCCTTGACTGCGCTGACATCTCCACCGATGATCTTCGCTGTTCTGCCCTGGATCAGAATAGATCCTCTGCACGCAACTGTGCAGTTGAGCAATACGTCTGCCTCCATATCTCCCTCTACCTGGATGACTGTATACTCAATAAACTTTGCATACAGATTTCCTTTGGTTCTGACATGTGCCTTGTTCCCTCCGACCATTCCACTTCTTAAAATGATATCCTTACCGGCTTCCAGATTACAGGCTTCCACGTTTCCATCAATCGTGATACTTCCGGTTGCCTTGATCGTAACTCCGGATTCCACACTGCCGTGGATCACAATATCTCCTGTAAAATCTATGCTTCCGGTAGTAAGATTTGCATCTCCGCTCACCTCATAGATTGGCTGGATCCTGATCTTATCATTCTCAATATCAATCTTCCCATCCATCAGCGAAAAATAGGTAAGGTAATCCTCACTTCGTCCAAAACCGGTTCCGCGAAGTGCTCCCTGTTCTCTGGCCACCTTTGCAGGAATCGGCTTTCCGGAAACTCCGGTTCCGTCTGTTCCCTGTACAGCCGGATGATATATTGCAATGACCTGATCCTTCTGAACCGACTGTACACTGTACATGGACCAGTAATCTACCGATCCGTCCGGCAGGATCTTTGGTTTTTTCTCAAGGTTCATATTCACCTTATATTCATAAAATCCATCCTGTCCCTCTACTGCCGGTACTCCTCTCGCCACCAGTACATCCTGTTCATATATCTCCTCATCGATGATTTTCTGAAGCTGTGCTTCATCAATTCCATAAGTAATCTGGTTCACCCGTAATACATCGTGCAGATACTCGATCGTATAGTGTTCTCCTTCTTCCAGTGCAGGGAGTCTGATCCATGCCTCTAAGTCTTTATTCACAATCTTCACTTTTGGTGTAGAAATACTTGGTAATGCCATTCTTCCAACTCCCTTCTTCCTACAAAAAATCGTATATATACTATATAATACTCGTTTCCAGTCTTTTTTTCAAGCAAGTTTTCTGCTTTTTCGCACATTTTCGCTCTGTAATTTGTGCATGTTGAACAAACCAATGACACACCCTGCCATAAAAATAACCGTCCACGCCACCGGCTAGGGAGACTGGACGGTTATTGTTCTATTTCATCTGTGCAAGACGCTCTTTGACCTGAGCCATCATCTGCTCATAGCCTGCAAGCTTGTCTTTCTCTTCCTGCACTTTTGCTTCCGGAGCTTTGCTTAAGAACTTCTCATTGGAAAGCATTCCCTTAGAACGCGCGAGTTCTTTCTCCAGACGTGCCTGTTCTTTTAACAGACGTTCTTTTTCTTTTTCAAAGTCTACTAAATCTTCCAGTGGAAGGTAAAGTGTTGCTCCAGGAATTACAACGGAAACAGCATCCTCCTCGATTCCTGTCTTATCTGCCTGTACTGCGATCTCGCTTGCACCTGCAAGGTTTACATAAACTTCTTTGTTTGATTCAAACGTGTCTCTGATTTTCGCATCGTCAGATACAATGAAAATCTTTGCTTTTCTTGATGGTGGAACATCCATTTCAGTACGGAGGTTACGAACACCTTTTACAAGGTCTTTGCAGTGCTCTACCATCTCTTCCTCTGCTGCAAAGTTCCATTCTGCTTTGTATTCCGGCCATTTTGCGAGCATAATGGTGTCTTCTTCCGGGTGAAGCGTACAGAAGATTTCCTCTGTGATAAACGGCATAAATGGATGTAACAGCTTTAATGCCTCTGTCAGTACCGTCTTTAAGGTCCAGAATGCTGCATTTGCAGATGCCGGATCATTCTCTTTGTTATAGGTACGAACTTTTGTGATCTCGATGTACCAGTCACAGAATTCATCCCAGATAAAGTCATATACTTTCTGTACAGCAATACCCAGTTCAAATTTATCCATGTTCTCAGTTACATCTTTTGCAAGTGTATTTACCTTGGATAAAATCCATTTATCGGTTACTTCAAAGTCTGCCTCATCCGGTTTGGAAATTACCTTATCTTCCATGTTCATCATGATAAATCTGGATGCATTCCATACCTTATTGGCAAAGTTACGGCTGGATTCTACACGTTCGTTGTAGAAACGCATATCATTTCCGGGTGCATTTCCTGTGATCAGAGTCAGACGGAGTGCATCTGCACCGTACTCATCAATGACCTCCAGTGGATCGATACCATTTCCAAGAGATTTACTCATCTTACGTCCCTGGGAATCCCTTACCAGTCCATGGATCAGAACAGTATGGAACGGTGCTTTTCCAGTATGTGCATATCCGGAGAATACCATACGGATTACCCAGAAGAAAATAATATCATAACCGGTTACCAGTACATCTGTCGGATAGAAATACTTGAAGTCCTCTGTCTCTTCCGGCCATCCAAGTGTTGAGAACGGCCACAGTGCTGAACTGAACCAGGTATCCAGTGTATCTTCATCCTGTGTCAGATGTGTGCATCCGCAATGCGGGCATTTTTCCGGCATCTCACGTGCAACAACCACTTCTCCACATTCATCACAATAGTAGGCCGGAATTCTGTGTCCCCACCAGATCTGACGTGAAATACACCAATCACGGATATTTTCCAGCCAGTTCAGGTAGATCTTACCAAAACGTTCCGGTACGAATTTTAATTCGCCGGTCTTGATCGCATTGATCGCCGGTTTGGCAAGCTCATCCATCTTAACAAACCACTGTGGTTTGATCATCGGTTCAACGGTTGTCTTACATCTGTCATGTGTTCCAACGTTGTGTACATGTTCTTCGATGCTTACAAGGTATCCTTCTTTTTCCAGATCTTCTACGATTGCTTTTCTTGCTTCGTAGCGATCCATTCCGGAATATCTTCCGTATCCTTCTACGATGGTAGCATCATCATTCAGGATGTTGATTTCCGGAAGATTATGTCTCTTTCCTACTTCAAAGTCATTCGGGTCATGTGCCGGTGTGATCTTAACCGCACCTGTTCCGAATTCTTTATCAACGTAAGCGTCTGCCACGATCGGGATTTCTCTTCCAACTAACGGAAGGATGGCATTCTTTCCTACGATATCTTTGTACCTGTCATCGTCCGGGTGTACGGCGATCGCTGTATCTCCAAGCAGAGTTTCCGGACGTGTAGTTGCGATCTCAAGGAAACGTTCTGTTCCTACGATCGGGTACTTGATGTGCCAGAAATGTCCTGCCTGTTCCTCATGCTCAACTTCTGCGTCAGAAAGGGAAGTCTTACATACCGGACACCAGTTGATGATTCTGGAACCTTTGTAGATAAATCCTTTTTCGTGAAGACGAAGGAATACTTCTTTGACCGCATTCGAGCATCCTTCATCCATGGTGAAACGTTCTCTGTCCCAGTCACAGGATACACCTAATTTCTTTAACTGTCCTTCGATAGTTCCGGCGTATTCTTCTTTCCACTGCCATGTTCTTTCCAGGAATTTCTCTCTTCCTAATTCTTTCTTGTCAATTCCTTCTTCTTTTAACTGATTTGTAACCTTAACCTCAGTAGAGATAGCCGCATGGTCTGTTCCCGGAATCCAGAGTGCATTGTATCCCTGCATTCTCTTATAACGGATCAGGATGTCCTGCAGTGTATTATCCAGGGCATGTCCCATGTGAAGCTTACCTGTAATGTTCGGTGGCGGCATTACTGTAGTAAATGGTTTCTTGCTTCTGTCTACTTCGGCGTGGAAATATTTGTTATCACACCATTTTTCATATAATTTTGCTTCAATCGCTTTGGGATTGTAAGTCTTTTCCAGGTTTTCGCTCATAGTTTCCTCCTCATTTCACACATTTTTCACATTTTTTTATTAAATGAAAAAACCCTTTACATCGACGTAAAGGGCGATTGTAGTCGCGGTACCACCTTCATTATATAGGAAGAAATCCTTCGCTATATATCTCATCTTATTCTTTAACGGGAACGACTCCGGGATGAACTAATTCTACTTTATCATAAGTTACAGGTTCATTCATCCGGCTCCGAAGCTACCTTCCGACGTCTCGTATTCCTTAAGTGTCTCTCAGCCGATGGATCACTCTCTCTGGTATGGACGAACTTACGTGTACTCCTCTTCATCAATGCCTTTACGTATAAACTACTGAATATGATAGCCATCGAATCCCCATTTGTCAAGGATTTTAGGGATTTTTCAGAAACTCTTAAGGGTTACACCAATCCGAAACACTTCATGATATAGAGCCATCCCGTCAGGGTAAATGCGCTGCACATAGTCGTCAGCATAACTACACTCGAAGACACAACTCCTTCATGTCCCATATTCTTAGCCATAACATAACTGCTGACTGTTGTTGCCGATCCGAGCATGACTAAGATTGCGATCAGTTTCTCTCTCCGAAACCCGGTTGCCACTGCAAGCGGCATGAACACTGCTACAAATCCCACTAATTTGATAAACGCAGCGATCACGGTCGGTTTAATCTTGCCAAATGCTTTCTTAATGTCAAATGTAGCTCCCATCGCCATCAGTCCCATCGGTGTTGCTACGCCGCCAATACTGCTGACGGCCTTATGTAAGATTACCGGCATCGGAAGTTTCAGTGCCGACCATAACAGACCCTGCCACAATACCGATGATGATTGGATTCGTAATGATACCGATCAGTGTCTTCTTGATCAGTGCTTTATCCATGCCTTTTTGTCCCGGCTTGAAAAATGACAGTACAACCACCGCCATAATATTATAAAGCGGCACACTTCCAATGATCATAAGCGGTGCCTGACCGGAATTACCATAGATATTCTGGATAAATGCGATCCCCAGAAGTGCCGCACTACTTCTGTACGCTCCCTGGATAAATTCTCCCTGAATACTTCTGTCTTTCAACAGGCAGGAGATTCCGATTGCGATCGTGATACTGATCAATGTAATAATAAAACAGAAGATTACAAATTTCGTATCCCACGCCTCTTTAATGTCTACAACTGCCAGATCGCCAAATAATAATACCGGAAGCGGAACACGGAACACGAATTTGTTCACCTTATTAGCAAATTCCTCATCCATCCACCCAATCTTATTGAAGAACAGTCCCAGTATCATCATTAAGAAAATGGGGACTGTTGCATTTAAACTGAATACCAGATTGTCCATTTCTTTATTTCCTCTCTTGTTCCTTTACTCTTATGCAAATATCTTCTTATATATATTATAGTCCTCTTCTTTAAATACGTTGAAAATCACTCTTTCCAGTTTTGAAGAAGACAGATACTTGTCCACCGTCTTCACCGCAATCTCTGCCGCCAGTTTATTCGGGAAATGGAATTCTCCCGTTGAGATACAGCAAAATGCAATCGACTTAAGTCCTTCTTTTTCCGCCAGTTTCATACAATTCAGATAACACGACTTTAATTCTTCTTCCTGCTTTTCTGTCACCTGCATGCCAACAATCGGACCTACGGTATGGATGACATGTTTCGCCGGGAGATTATATCCTTTTGTAATCTTCGCTTTTCCGGTCGGTTCTTCATGTCCTTGTGCTTCCATAATCTGTGCACATTCATTACGAAGCTGGATACCTGCTGCCGAATGGATCGCATTGTCGATGCATCCATGACACGGCACAAAACATCCAAGCATCTGGCTGTTCGCCGCATTTACGATCGCATCTACGGAAAGTCTTGTAATATCTCCCCGCCAGAGAGATATCTTATCCACATTCTTGATCGTCTCACATGGGAATTGTCCACCGATAGTCGGAAGTTGTCCCCATTCTACGATTCCTTTCTGTTCTGCTTCTTCCTTTAGCAGTTCATCCTGGATCCTGGTATACTCCGGATCTGCCTCGCCCGGCCAGCGGACATTCATAAGACTTCTTAGAAGTCTTCTTCTCCCGGTATAATCTACCGGATCTGCAAGTGATGCATAACCTGTATTTTCTTTTTTCAGATAGTCGATCAGTATTCTTACTTGTTCTTCCCGGTTCATATGGCCTAATACGCCTTCTTTCTTGATTCTTACTTATTTAGAAATCTTATTTATTTTCATCGTTGTTATATATATTTCTTAATTTCAGAATATGCCTCGAACAACTGCTCATACGATGTTCTGCAGTTCGCCGGACTCGTAGACGGCAATCCAATTGCCATAATCCCAGTCTTAGGATAGCAAAATTTCTTATATAGTTGAAATGCTTTCGTTCCTGTCGTAAAAATAGCCTTAATATCTGCACATTCAAGGATCTGGCTCAGATCATTCGGCTGTGGATTACGGATACTGCTGTCATCTGCTCCTTTAATATCACACCCCGCCAGCACATCCCAGACTGCAATACCATTTCTTAATGCAAATGCGATCTTGCCTTCTCTCGTCTCCGGATACGCTTCGCCACAGACATCGGATACAACTTTCCAGAATCTGTTTCTTGGGTGTCCATAGTAGAATCCGACTTCTCTGGATTTCGGCGATGGCATAGTTCCGAGCATCAGAATCTTAGAATGTTCATTATAGATTGGCTCAAAATTGTGGATAATGTGTTGTGTTTCCATGTCTGAATTAACTCCTCTGTTTTCTATTGTATTCCATACATCTACGGAAAAAGACATTACTTTTATGATAGCATGCCCCATATAATATTTCCAGTATGCTATCCGTATGTAATGTAAAACACCTATAATCAATCCGATTACTGCTCTAAAAGATACAGGATGTAAAATATAACCTTTCTCATACCTGTTACATTTACATCCTGTTCATTCACTCTGTTACATTTCTATATCTTCTGTATCAAATGTTCCGAATACTTCATTATAAAAATCTGTTACTCATTTACATCTATCCTTTTTTGGTCTTTCCACTTTATTATAAATCCAGCAAGCAGGAATATCACACCCGCCCCGGCAAATATACAGCCCATCCAGAAATATGACTTTAACCCTATATCTACCGTACGCCCCAGCATCTTGTCCGATAAGAAGCCCATAGTCCGGCTTCCCATAACTCCTATAAGTCCGGCAAAAATTCCTCCACAAATCAAACTTTCCACTCCGAGTGAAAATAATCCTCTGTGTCTTGG
>ENA-OPXQ01000927-OPXQ01000927.1-human-gut-metagenome-genome-assembly--contig:-NODE-927-length-17668-cov-2.122069_pt1 | contig 17668 bp, 12 predicted proteins | sample MGYA00241769_ERZ502042 | MGnify/ENA primary metagenome ERZ502042 (study PRJEB25962, sample SAMEA2041934) | human gut metagenome | biome: human gut; feature: human-associated habitat; material: faeces...
CAACGCCGCCTATAATATTTTAAAATTTATAATTATAACTCAGCAAGAAATTGAAAGGAGTAGAATAATATTCTGATCCACTATGACTTAAATTGTCTTCTCTATTAAGCAAATTATCCAGTGTCAGCGAAATAGAGTTTTGTTTATCAGCATTATAGGTAGTTGTCAGACTTGTGAGAAAATAAGGTTTTTCACTAAACGACTGCTTACTGCTAGGAGTCTCAACCCTTTGAGCTAAATAAGTACCTTGTAAACTTGTTATCCATTTATCTTTTGTATAATTAATGCCACCATTCAATTGCCATCTTCCATACTTTCTATCCCAATAGGGCTTTTTAGTTCCCTTAACCTTAGGATCACCATAATTTATGCCCCAATTATAAGTAAATCCATCTTTACCAATAATATCACAAGTTATTTCCACACCTGTATTTTTAAAATCTTCATTAGTATATTTATATTCCGTTTTACTACTATCCCAGGTTGCAGTAATATTATCTGTGATATCAATATGATAAATAGCTGCTTTCCAACTATGATTGTCACTAACCCGCTTCCATCCTAATTCATAATTAGTTCCTTTTTGCGGCTTTAAATCGGGATTAGAGACAGCACTGTCACTAGCACCATACATTTGTGAAAAAGTAGGCATAATAAATGATTGTCCAACACTAGCATACAATGAATCATTTTCTGTTAATTTATGCAAATACTGACCAGACATACTAAAATTATCATAATTCTGGTCTTTATACCCACCAGTAGTCCATGTTTCACGTGCTCCAAAAATAAATTCATTTTTTTCATCAAATTTGTAGTCATATTGCCCATAAACAGCATAAATATTTCTTGACGTTACTTGATCAGAAGATTTATGGCCATCTTTACCATAATCATCATAAAACTCATTTTTATAACTGCTTCCCAAAATCAAATTGGCTTTATTTCCAAACTCCCACTTTTTTTGTATATCAGCTCCATATGTACGATTTTTCTCATCTGTATCATACATTTTTCCAGAATAAGCACCGCTTGTTGTGTAATTAGTATATCCATCTGCCATTAATTTATTCTGGTTATAATAGAAATTCCCCTTAACACTGTCATATTGATATGTCATCTGCATTAAATTTTGCTTTGTTACATATTCTCTATTCTGTTGCAATGCTCCGCCTTTGGGAACGCTTTTATATCCATCATCAAACCATGTATCATATTTTACATTTGTTTCAAAATAATTATATAAAAAATTCCAGTTATCATTAATTTTATAGTTCAAAAATAAATTATTTTTATGAGAACTGTTCATATCTGTATGTTTGTCACCTTTATCATGTGAACGTGAAATTGTATCAACCTTTCCCCATTTTTCCAAGTTATAACCAACGCTTAATTTATCAGCATTAACAGTAGCATTGTATTTTTGTTGACCGTAATTACCAACTCCGGCAGTTACTGAATTTTTAAAATCTTGTTTAGTTATAATATTAATAACACCGCCCATTGCTTCACTACCGTAAAGCACGGATCCCCCACCTTTTACTATCTCAACTTTCTCAATACTATCAATAGGTATAGCATCTAAAAAATATTTTCCTCTCAAATTCATAGGAGATCCATTTAGCATAATCAAAGTACCATTACTTACACCTCTAATGGCTATTTCATTAGCCATTGTCCCCATAGCACCACCACCAGGTGCAAACGTTTTATAAACCAATCCAGGCACACGCCCCAAAGCAACCTGCAAATTCTGCGCACCTGTTGCTTTTAAATCTTCACTAGTCAGGATTGTAGTTGATGCAGGTACATCAACATCTCTTTTTTCTGTCCGTGTTGCAGTTACTACCATTGGATCTAACGTAAATACTTGATTTGGTTCCTCAGCATGTACTGCAGTACCCCCCCAGATGACATTTCCAGTTACCAGTGCTATCATCAAAGCACTTATACCAATACTCTTTTCCAACATACGCTACTTCCTTTCAGAATTTTTTGTATTTATTGAAATAAAAGCATTTTCTATACCCATTCTTTAATGGCCTTATAGTATTTACTTTTATTAACAATCGGCTAATAAAAATAAAAATGCCTCCTGCTGAAAGCAAAAGGCATAAAACAGCTTAACTACAATAGAAAAACTGCTACATTACCTTACTGTCACACGCAGTAGTAACAAATAATCAGGCAGTTCTTCTGACTTAGGTTCAACGTTTATTCAAGCCTTCCCAGATATTTCCAGTGGCATAAATTTGAATTCACTCACCATTACAGCGACGGGATCGTATGGGATTTACACCCAACTTCTCTATTAAGACTAGCGTCACCTGATTTACGAAATATTTAATTTAATTAAGTATAATATAAATCTATTTATTTTTCAATATATACTATCAAATTCATATTGTGTCTTATTAGGGCAATATTTCTGTATTTATTTTCAAGAAATAAGTACTGGATTTTCTGCTGCATCGTTTTATCTACATTTTTTATATTAGTGGTTTTAAAATATTTTATTTATAGTTATAATAGGCAGCACAGTGTGCCGCCTATTAATTTTAGTTTTAGAAAGAATAATTGTAGGTTAGTGTCCAATTGAATGGTAATCCATAATTTTCATAATCGTTCACGACATCTTTTTTATCTAAAATATTATAGAAATTTAATGCTACAGAATTATTCTTATCTGCACTGTATTGTAATGTAGCATTCATTATATTTCTATTTGGAAGAGCATAATATCTATTACCACTAGAAGTAACTTCATGATAATAGCTATCATTCCTGTCTCCTAAGAAAAGATAGTTTAATCCTGCATTAAACTTATTCTTCTGATATCCAATTCCTGCCACAAATTGAAGTCTGGCATTGTCCTGTACCCATTCACCAGAATCATTTATTTCTGGATTAGAATAGGTAACACCAAGATTATATCGCCAATTATCGCCAACTAATTTTGTATATTCAACTTCAATGCCTGTATTCCGAAAATCGCCTTTATTAATTTGTATTTCAGCCTTAGTATTCGTACCTATACCTAATTCTTCTTCGCTTGCCCATCCAAATTTATTACTGATATCCATATTAAACACGGCAAGTTTTAAAGAACTCGAATTAGTTATCTTTTTCATTCCAGTTTCATACGTCCAACCTTCTTGAGGCTTTAACCCACGTGATTTTTTCAAGTTGTGTGCATCTTTATCTGTCGTATAGAATTGGCTGTTCATTGCAGGCATAATAAATGATTTACCTATATTTGTATACCAAGTCAAATTTTCATTAAATTTATATAATGTTTGTAATTGTGGCAAAAATACATTTTGGTCTGTATCAAAATCATTGATGGCTTCCCCACGCAATCCCAAAGTAGCACTAAATTTAGGTGCAAATTGGTGAGTATAAGACGTATAAAGTCCTAAACTTGTTCTATCAGACTTTTGAAAAGTATATTTATAATTTTGATAAAAATCACGTTTAATTGCAATACCCGCAATTAAGCTATCTTTATCTCCATTAAAAGACCAACCCTTCTGAGTATCTGATGTTATATTGAACATTTTATAAGATCCACCAGATACTGAAAATTCTTTTTCATTACTCTTTTTTTGATTTGAAGTAAACCAGCGGCTATTAAAAGAAAATACAGATTTTAATTTGTTACTTGTATCATCATAAACTAAACTAGCTGTGTCACGATTATCGTCATATTTATATGATGTTCCTAGCTTATCAGCAGCTGCTTTAGAACGAGTTATCTGAAATCTATTAAGATCTGATTTTGAATGGTTATAATTTAACGTCAAATTCTTCCCTATATTACCTGTAATAAAAATACTTTCTTTTCTGGATTTTCCTAAAGTATTATAATTATTTTTTTTGCTTCCTGATGAACTTGCATATTCTCCATAAGGAAATTTACGGGTTTGAGGATTAACTTCATCATAATAATCTTTATCATAATAAACTGAAAAATATTCATTTTGATGGCCAACTGACCATTTATCTGTATAATTACCAATAGTTCCGGATATTGTTGTTTTTGCAGAACCAGAAGCTTTTTTTGTTATTATATTAATTACCCCACCCATAGCTTCGGCCCCATACAAAGTTGCATTAGAGCCACGAACAATTTCTATTTTCTCTATGCTGTCCAGTGGAATATTGGATATCGCATTATAATTTAACAAATTCATCGGAGCACCATTTACTAATACCAATGTGCCTTTATCCAAACCACGAATTTTTGTTCTACTAGCTGAGCCACCATATTCTTGCCCATTAGGACCATATGACATTCCATTAAACCCAATTTGTTGGGCTAAAAGAGTATCAACATTTACTGCACCGCTCTTTTTAATTTCTTCTGAAGAAATTACTGTTACAGCAGCTGGTGTATCTAAATCACGCGTTTCCATTCTCTGCGCTGTTACTACCATAGGATCTAACGTAAATGCTTGACTTGGTTCTTCAGCATGTACTACAGTGCCCCCCCAGATGACATTGCCAGTTACAAGCGCTACCATCAATGCACTCTTACTCGTACCTTTTTTCAACATACTCAACTTCCCTTCACAACTTTTTTATATTATTGAAATAAAGACGTTTCCTGTACCCTTTCTTTATGGCCGCACAGTACTTGGCCTTTAATTGCAATAAACAAATAAAAAATACCTCTCACCTAAGGCAAAAGGTATTAAACGACTTAATTATAAAAACAAAAGAAGCCGACACATTACCTAACTGTCTCACGCAGTAGTAAAGTAATCATCAGGCAGTTCTTCTGACTTAAGTTCATAGCTTATCCAAGCCTTCCCAGATATTTCCAGTGGCATTAGTTTGGATTCGCTCACTTTTACAGCGACGGGATCGTGTAGGAATTACACCCAACTTATCTATTAAGACATACGTCACCTGACAATAAGTATTTAGTTATGATACTAGATTATATATGAGATTAAGTATTATTTCAAGTTGATGCACCAATTATTTTTCTTATTAATTTTATATTTAGTTTTTTTGATATTTCATATCATTAATAGGATTTATATTTTAATTTTCGGATGTATTATTCACTGCTTGCAAACAAATTTCCAGCATCGCCTCTGCAAACGTTTTCTCTGGCACAGGGATAAGTTCTCCGTTATTTATTTTAGTTTCAAGCTTCGTTCCTTTGCTGCCATAAACGTCCATTTGTTTTACACCATAGGTCTTATCTGCCACATTAAATTGCATCAGCATTTCACAATACTGAACTTTTTCTTTTTTCGCCAGTTTTTCTGCATAGGTTTTATTCATTTTTTTTAGTAATTCTTTGTCTGTAAAAACAGTTTTCACAATAACATTAACTAAATCTTTGTTTACAACCCCGTTTTTTTCTTCTGGGAAATACAGTGAATCCATGTCATATGCATAAACGCCCATAGTGTTTTCTAAAACAATGGACCAACGTGCTGCTTCTATCTCTTCTTCTGTAGGCTTAGGCATCATACTGATTTCCCAATTCATTGGGTTAGCAGCCTTATTCTCTTCAGCACTAACTACAAATGAAAATAAGCACATCATACAAAGAGCTAACAACATTATTATTTTTTTCATAAGATTACCTCCCACTTTAAACATCCAAATTACGTACTATTCTTAAAATCTGTTCCTGAGATAAACTGCGAAGGCTATAATAAGTTGCTCCCATTGCTTTGGCAACAGCTTTGGCCACACCCAGTTTAATAAAATCTGTTTCAGTATCGATAACAACGGAGGTAATTTTAGCCTTCCGAATTTTTTCAGCCATTTTTAAGGCACTCTCTACCGGATCACCACTTTTTTCTTCTATGGCATTAGCTCTGCCATCAGTTACTAAAATCAGAATCGGTTCTAACTCGCTGTCTTTTTTATTCAACATTCCCAAAGTTACCAACGCAGTTAATAAACCGTCTGCTAAAGGAGTTTTTCCGCCAGTAGGCATTTCTGCCAAACACTTTTGTGCCAGATCAACGCTGCGTGTTATAGGCAGCAATAATTCAGCCTTTTGCCTGCGAAAAGCAACCATCCCAACACGATCACGTTTCTGATATGCTTCCTGCAGCATATAGAAAATAGCGCCTTTTACGGCCCGCATCCGTTCACGAGCTCCCATTGACCCACTGGCATCAACTGCAAATAAAAATGTATTGCCAATACGTTTTTCGCGTACTTTTTGCCGTAAATCTTCACTCTTAATATTCAGGGCGCAACCGTTATCTTCACGCAGACGCTGAAACGGCGCCGCAGCCCTGATTGTAGCATCAAAAGCCAAATCTTCCACTTTTATTTTCGGCATTTCAGCCCTAACATAACGCCCTTGTTTAAGGTCTGTTTTAGTCGTGCTGCGTTTGCCACTGCCACGCCGGACATTGCGATCTTTGCCTAAATCCAGAACCATTTTAGGAAGCTTAAAATTTTTATCAATATCTGCAATCTGTTCTTCCGGTGCTAACTGATTTTTGTCATTGTCAGGACTCTGCTCTTCTTTTTCTTTGTCGTCATCCTGATTCTCATCATCGTCACTGTTATCTTCCTCATCACCATCGTCTTCATTATCATCAAGCGGTGGTGGCGCCAACGGTGACTCCTTTGAGTCTTCATCATTATCCTCGTTTTCATCTTGATTCTGCTGTTCATTCTCATCAGGCTGTTCTTCTTCCTGCTGCTCCGGATTTTCCTGTTGTTGTTCTGGTGGCTTCCGCATACGATGCGGCAGCACAAACATGGCAGCTTCTTCCACATCCTTAGGTAAAACATAATTTCTTTCCGCTAAAGCAGCTATAGCTTTAGCGGCTTCCAAAAGATAAATTTCCGCTCTATGACCGGCACAAAAAGCCTGTGCGCACATTTGTGCCGCCAGCTGCATCATGGCTTCTGATACTTCAATTTCTTCTACAATGCTCCTTGCCAAAGCAATCTTTGCCGCTAATTTTTCTGTTTCATTAAAATAACTGTTTCTGAAGCTTTGTATATCAAAGCCACAGGCAAGAGAACGTCTAATTATTTCTGTACGTATTACCACATCTTTCTCACTTTGGGCATCAACATACATACCAAACCTATCTAATATATGACCTGGCAGAACTCCTTCTTCGGGGTTCATTGTTCCAATAACAGTATACGATACAGAATGAGTAAAAGAAATGCCATCACGCTCAACCTGATTGATACCAGAAGAGTTAGCATCCAAAACTGCAGTCAGCAATTCCTGACGCAATAAATTTGCTTCATCAATATACAAAATATTACCTGTAGCTCTGCTTAATATCCCAGGCGAAAATCTGCGTTCACCTTTACTAACAGCATATTCAATATCGATACTACCAAAAAGCATATCTTCCGTAGCATTAAGCGGTAAATCCACTATCTTCTGTGCGCCAATAATCTCTTTAGCAGCGCGTACCAAGGTGGATTTAGCAGTCCCTTTTTCACCGCCAATCAAAAGGCCACCTGCCTTTTGATTTACTAAAGCGATCTGCAGAGCTTTTTTTAACTGCTCCTGCCCAACTACTGCCACAAAAGGATAAATAGCATTAGTCAGCATTTATAACGCTCCTTTAGCCCCAGAGGACAAAATACTTTCAACCTTATCCCAATCCAATTGTCCTTCTTCAAAAGGACGACGACGCATACGATGCGGCAATACTAATTTGGCAGCATTTTTTACGTCTTCCAGTTCCACTTCTTTGCGTCCATTAAAAGCCGCCAGTGTCAAAGCTGTTTTAATTACAGTAATATCGGCGCGATGCCCGTCAACACCAAGTTCTACAGCTAATTTAGCAACAGTTTCCAAAAGTTCCTCGTTGATATCTACCTGAGGTAACAAACTGCTGGCTTGTGTAATTTTTGCAGCCAGTTCTTCCTGATCATGCTGATAACCGGCAATAAAAGTATCGGCATCCTGCTCATAAGCCAAACGACGTTTAATTACCTCAACACGCTGCGCGGGATCATGCTCACCTGTAACAACTACTGACAAGCCAAAACGATCCAAAAGCTGCGGGCGGATGTCACCCTCTTCAGGATTCATTGTACCAACCAAAACAAAACGAGCCGGATGAGAATATGAAACGCCTTCACGCTCAACTGTATTGATTCCCATTGCTGCAGCATCCAACAATACATCTACAACATGGTCATCAAGCAAATTTATTTCATCCACATACAAAATATTACGGTTGGCTTGAGCTAAAATGCCTGCCTCAAATTTTTTCTCGCCATGCTTAATAGCATGTTCAATATCCAAAGTACCAACAACGCGATCTTCAGTCGCGCTTACAGGCAACTCGACCACACGCATTTTTACGGTATCGGCAACTAATTTATTATCCTCCGTATATTTAGATGCACAATCTTCGCATAACAGATTGGGATCTGCCGGATCACAATGAAATTTACATCCATGTACTGCTTCCATAGCCGGCAGTAATTCGGCCAAAGCACGTACTGCTGTTGACTTGGCAGTACCTTTTTCACCCTTTATTAAAACACCGCCTAATGCCGGATTGATTACATTTAAAATCAAAGACATTTTCATATCGTCCTGACCCACAATTGCTGTAAACGGATACACTGCTGCTCTTTTCACTATAATTCCTCCTAAAAGCTAATATTAGTAACCTATATCCATAAGAAAAAGATCACAAATAACTTACTATATTATACTAAACCATATACCACGTGTATAGTCAAATTCTAAATACTGATAATTTCAAATTTATCCGATAAAATTTTACCTGAATTTTCATCCCATTCAAATAATAAAATAGCCTGCTTACCGTTATAACTCAGCTTGGTTTTGCAATTTTCGATAACAACGCTCTGACCCACTGTCATATCCATCCATTCTGTTACACCAGTCTGATTACACACAAGCATTGGCAGTCCGGTGACTTCTGAACATTTTTCCCATGCTCCTAAAGGATTACCACAAACCGCAGTTGGAGGCCAAGCTGCTATATCAATAATTATTTGAGCTCCTTTCTGCTGCATTTTCTGTGCGTGTTCGCTATACCAGGCATCAGCACATACCAAAGCACCTACTTTAACATTACCGCAATCTACAGGCTCCAGCACATCAGCCCTTGAAGCCCATGCTTCAGCACCGCTCCCATGTGAAATAAGTTTACGGTGTGTTCCACAAATATTCCCTTTAGGACCAAAGATAATACAGGAATTAAAATTACACTTCAAACCATCATCATATTCGCCGCATCCCAAAAACAAAAATAAACCATAAGCTTTGACCAAGGCTAATAGATGGCTTAATTTAACAGACGGCTGTTTATCTACTTTTGCATCAGGGTTTAATTTGTAAAAATAATACCCCTGCACTGCCGTCTCAGGTGTAACTACCCATTTTGCTCCATTATCGGCAGCAATTCGAACTGCATTCTCTAACAGTTCTATATTTTTATGTTCAGGTCCCCGGCTGATTTCTAAATGACATAGCGCTATTTTCATAAAGTCTCCCTTTAATTAAAATTTTCTGGATATACGGCTTTGGCAATATCTTCTACAGCATTAACAGTATATTGTGAAACTGCTAAAACATGAGCTGCTGGAAGCATTATAACATTTTTATTTTTACCAGCTTTTGTAGTTTGATAAGAAGGATTAGATAAAATTTCTGCTTTCATCTGCACCGGGTCATGCTTGCCATCGTAATTCCATACAGGTATCACAAATGCATCTGGATTTAAACGTACAACTTCTTCCTGAGACAAAATACCAGACTGAGTATAATGTAAATCCTCTGTAGCGTCTTTGACATTCGCATAACGGCAAATATCCATAAAAGAACTTTCAGGTCTGTAAAAAACTCCGTTACTTCTAATGAATACAACTCTTTTTTGCTCAGAAGGTTTTATGCTACCAACTTTATTTTTAACAGACTTTAATTTATTATCCATTTGCCTGATTAATTTTTCAGCATTGGCCTGCTCACCAACCAATACAGCAATATCATTAATGGCCTTTTTTATTTCCTCCATATTATTAGGAGTTTTATAAACATATACCTTTAACCCCAAGTCCCTCAATGACTGAATCATTTCCTGCTAAAAAAAATCAGCCGCAATAATAATATCCGGATGCATGGCAAGCAACGCTTCCGCACTATTTCCATAAGCTCTGTTAGGTATTGATTTTACTCTGTCTACTATATTTGAAATTTCAGGATCATCTGCTAAATAAGTAACTGCTGTTATTCTTTTTGAATCAACTAAATCTATAAGAATTTCATCTGTACTTATCGACAGCGAAACTATTTTTTCTGGTTTTTTCTCAAAATTTATTACTGTTCCTGTTGAATCAGTAATACTATATTTATTTCCTATTTTATCATTTTCAGTGTTTTTTTCAATTTGGTTACTGCATCCCATACAAAAATTATAGACGAACACCAGTAAAATAAAACAAATTATTTTTGCTATAATATTTTCATCTTTTTCTAAATATTTTTTTATCATTTAGCATCAACCTTTAAAATTACATATGAACCGAAGGAATTACTTCGGTTCATATGTCTATTTTTAATTATTTAGAATGTATATATATAAGTGACTTTAACATTTCGTGGCATAGAATAATATTCAGTAGATGCAGCACTTGTCCAATTACCTATTATATCCTGTCTGTTAAAAATATTTTCTATATCAAGCTGTACTTTACTATTCTTATCAAACTTATAACTTGTATAGAAATTAACTGGTATCATATTTGGCCAGTCGCCAGCTCTGGCAGCAGTAATACTACCAGTCAAAGCAGCATTCACTTTTTCATTGTTATACTTTATACTACCTGTATATTGCTGTCTGGCGAATTTTCTATTCCAATTTCCGCTATTATCCTTTGCTTTTGGGTTACAAAAATTAGCGCCAAGTTCATAAGAATATCTACTGCCTATTTTTTTATCATAGTTTATTTCAAATCCAAGATTTTCAAATGGTGCGTTTATTATCTTATTAATACTCTCTCCAGTTATTGGGTCAGCTTTACTTTCATATGATATAGAATCGTTATCCATATAATATAATGCAGCTTTGAACATACTGCTATCACTAGCTTTCTTATACCCTATTTCATATGTCCAACCTTCCTCTGGTTTTAGCAATGGATTCGCTTCATAATTAGGTGAACCACTGCCATAAAGTTGCATAAAAGTGGGCATCCTAAAAGATTTAGCAGCATTGATATATACGCTGCTATTCTCATCTAATTTTTTTAACAAAGAAAATTCAGGAGTAAAAGCATCATACGTCTTATTTGCATCTACAAATTGTTCACGGGCCCCAATAGTTGCAATGAAATCATTTCCTAAATTTTTAGTCATTTGTATAAATAATGCATAATTTTTTCTATTGACATCAATATGTAAATTTTTCAATGAACCACTACTCCACGGAGTATCATTCTTATATGATTCCTGTGATATTGTAGTTCCAATAATAAAATCAGCGAATTTGCTATCAATTTTTTTCTGCAAATCTAAACCTATGGTATCGAATATAATATATTCTTCTTTATTCCATTTACCCGTAGACGCCGTTATTGTCTTGTTTTTTCTATTACTTCTATTATAAAACAAATTTCCTGTCCAAGTGTCATCTTTATACTGTAATCTAGTATAATCTTCAATATATACATAATGACCATCTTCTTTTAATTTGCTCCAATCCGGTAAAACATATGAATTAAATTTATAGTCATTGACATTATGCTGATGAGACAATGTTAAATTATCATTAAACTTATAACGAACTAAAACTGAACTTTTATCTGCATCATTCATTCCTCTACCATTATTGGCTAGTTTCTTTATTTCATCGCCCTGCTCAAAAGTTGCAGCCAAACTTAATTTACCAGCTCCAACTGTAAATGCTTCTTTAGCTTTTCCATATTCACCCTTAGTCAAAGCAATAGTATTTTTCATAGATTTTTTAGTAATAATATTAATTACACCACCAGAAGCCTCTGAACCGTAAAGTACAGATGATGCTCCTTTTACAATTTCGACTTTTTCTATTGATTCTACTGGAAAGGTATCTAAAAAATAAGTTTCGTTCATATTTATAGGAGCACCATCTATCAATACAACAGTCCCTTTATCAGCACCTCGCATTAAAATTTTGCCATTCATGCCACCCCAAGCTTGACCGCCTGCACCATACGAATATGAAGTTATACCATTTTGTAGTCTTAAAGCATCAAATAAATTTGCAGCACCAGTTTCTACCAGCTGTTCTTGATTGAGTACTGTAACTGATGCTGGAGTATCAATATCTCTCTTTTCTTCCCTCTGTGCTGTTACTACCATAGGGTCAAGTATAAATGCTTGTTTTGGTTCCTCTGCGTGTACTACCGTGCCCCCCCAGATGACATTAGTACTTGTCAATAAGCCTATCAAAACTACTTTTGCCAAACTCTTTTTGCTACTTAACAATTTACATCTTCCTTCCATTTTTCAAATTTATAGCAAACAGCTCAATCTTTCATGGTCATGCGAAGCTTAAGCTAACGTTCATATAAGCATTTTAAGCAACAAAAGCAATTTGTAAAAACTAAGAGATTAGACCGGAGTATAACTCCGGTCTATTCATTTGATTACTTAAAATGTATATTCCATCCCTACAAGGAAATTACGACCTTCTCTCGTATACCATCTAGCCGGTTCAACTGCGCTAGATCCGGATTGCTCAGAGTAAAGTTTATCGAATAAATTATTTACTTTCACAAAAGTTTTTACATTTTTATTAACTTTATAATTTATACCCAAGTCTACCACCCAATAATTTTTGCATGGGAACATATAATCCGGCTTATCCTCACCTTTTCCAAAAATTCCTCTGCCAACTAAACCAATGTCTAGCTTTTTATTTGTATAATTGGCACCAATATTAATTGAATCTTTTGGCAAGTATCCTCCATTCATATATGTTGTAATTCCATCTTGCGTCTGTTCAACATTCAAATGGGTATAGCCTACAAACATATTGAATTCTTTTGTAAAATTCTTAGTTAATTGCATATCCCATCCAGTTAACTTTTCTTTAGCAATATTCACATATTTTTTTATTGAAGAATCGTATCCAATCTTATTGTCAGTTTCAGTTTTATATACATGTGCCGTAAAATTAAATTTATCATCAAATTTATGGTTTATACCTAATTCTATCGTATCACCTGTTTCTGGCTTTATATTAGGATTAGCATAAGTGCCAAAATAATTATAATATACTGGTGTTACAAAAAACTTTCCATAAGATATATATGCATTTGTTTTATCACTAAAAGTATAACCCAAATTAAATTTTGGGGTCCATTTATCACCAGCTAATGAATGATTATCATATCTTATGCCAGAAGTGAGTAAAAGAGCATCTGTTATATTCCACGAATCTTGTATGTAAAGAGCCTTACTATTTAAAGACTCAGCGGAAGCAGCGGAACTTCCTGTATCATAATAAACATCATGTGTATTATACTCACCACCAATAACAATTGTATTATTATCACCTATTTGTTTAGTATATTGATTGCTAACTATTATAGACTTAACATTATTTTTATAAATAGTTCCAAACTCACCTCTACGATCTACATCACGCTCAAACCTTTTAATGACAAATTGATTATCAGAAGTTTTATCAAATTCATGATCATAACGAATTGTCCAATCCGACGTGTCATGTTTGCCATTAAAAATTCCTCCTCCATAGAAATTATCTAAATACATAAAATCTGATTTATAAGCATCATAAGATAATGTAATATTAGCTTTTTTACTGATATCATTAGTGATTTTAAAACCAAAAGTTTCTGCATTTAATGACTGTGGTATATTTTTACCATCGCCATCTTTTGTGTCACCCATAATCTGTTTATTAGCATAAACATTGTATCCCCATCTATCGCTACGCCCTTCATTAAAAAATTTATACTGTTCTCTTGATGCAGTACCAACTGCAGCTGAAAGTTTTGTACGGTTTCCATCAATTTTTTTTGTTATTATATTAATTACGCCACCTTTTGCATCTGAACCATATAAGGTACTAGCTGTACCTTTCAAAACTTCTATTTTTTCAACATTATCCAATGCTGAAAAAACAGTTGCAGGAAACGTTGCTACATTAGCTTGATTAACACGCACTCCATCTACAAGTACAACAACACTTTCTGAACCATTTATTCTCAAAGCACTAGACATTTCATATCCAGAACGACCATAATCCAAAATTTGAACTCCAGGTACATCTCTTAGTGCATCTTGTAAATTTTCATAATGTTGTCTTTCAATCTGTTCTTTAGAAATAATATTAACATTAGCGTTTGTTTTGAATGATTCAATCGGTGTCCTAGTCGCCGTTACAACATACTCATCCAATAAAAACTGCTGCGGTTCCTCCGCGTGTACTACCGTGCCCCCCCCAGATGACATTAGTGCTTGCCAATAAGCCCATCAAAACTACTTTTACCAAACTCTTTTTGTTCCTTAACAATTTACATCTTCCTTCCACTTTTCAAATTTATAGCAAACAGCTTTACGTATCCAATCTTTCATGGTCATACGCAGCTTAAGCTAACATTATATAAGCATTTTAAGTAACAAAAAGAATTTGTAAAAGCTACAATGTTAGACCGGAGTAAAACTCCGGTCTATTAATTTGTTACTTAAAATGTATATTCCATTCCAACTAGGAAATTACGTCCCGGAGCACTCCACCACTGCTCATCTGGATCACTGCTCCAGTTATATCTAGCATTCGAATGTTCTGCATAGAATTTATCAAAAATATTATTAACTTTTACATATGCTTTAATCGTTTTAGACACTTTATAATTCAACCCTAAATCCCAAACCCAATATGTCGTGGCCGGGAAGAAATTATCAACAGCATCCGCTGTCTGCGGACCAGGTCTATCAATAATACCTTTGCCTAACAATGATGCACTAAATTTTCCCTCATCATAATCTACACCAATATTCCACGCACCTTTAGGAACGTAACCGTCAACGTTGGCAGCTCTTTGGGCAGTTGCATCTACTATTGTATGTGTATAACCTACAAAGGTCGAAATATTTTTATTAAATTGTTTGCGTAACTGCATGTCCCAACCTCTGGCTTTTTCATCACCAACATTAGTATATTTAGGAGCTACGTAACCAATACGATCTTTAGAATTCCTCCAGAACATATGTGCTGATGCAACTAATGTGTCATCAAATCTATGATTAATCCCTATTTCTTTGGTAGCACCAGTTTCAGGCTTTATATTGGGATTACCGTATTTGGAACTATATAAATGCGTTGGCGTAGGAGGGATAAAATATTCACTATAGCTTACATAAACATTGGTTTTATCATTATTAAAGTTATAACCTAGATTTACGCTGGGAGTAGTATGGTTACCGAACCCGGAATTTTTGTCATGACGTAGTCCGGCAGTTAATTTTAATTGGTCTGTGATATTAAATTGATCCTGAATATAGACAGCTTTATTAATCAACTTCACGCCATTGGCAGTAATCACCTTATCATGACTATATTCAAATCCCGCGGAAACGATATGTTTATCATCAAAATTCTTAGTAAATTGATCAGAAATTCTCATAGTTCTGACTTTAGTCAAATATGCGTTAAAATTTGTATCATAATCTAAATTGATAAAAGATAATTGATTTGTAGTCGTATCATCAAATTTACTGTTTAAAATAAATTTATAGTTACTATTATCTACTGATCCAGGTTTTAAACTTGGTTCCCATAATGCGGTATACTTATAATCAGCTTTATATGAATCATAAGTAGCTGTTAAATCATGCTTTTCTCCAAGTTTCTTTGTAATTTTAAAACTGGTACTCGTAGCATTTGAATAGGCTGGAGTCGTTACTCCGCGTCCGTCCTTAAAATCACTGATTTTATTTTTACTGACATAAGCATCCCAAGACCAATCTTTTTCTTTTCCCTGGTGGTTTATAGCATAATTTTCTGTATTAAAGCTTCCTAATTCGGCAGAAATTTTAGTTTTTATTCCCTCAGGTTTAGCTGTAATGATATTAATAACGCCACCTTTTGCATCAGATCCGTACAATGTAGATGCAGAACCTTTTAACACTTCAATTCGTTCTACGTTATCCAGATTTTTCAGCATTACAGCGGATATTTTATTATTAACATTATTTATTTTTACACCATCTACAAGAACAACAATTTCATCAGCACCATTAATCTTTAAATTATTACTGTTATCATAACCAGCTACACTATAATTGCCAATGTATACTCCCGGCACCATACGTAATGCTTCAGACAGATCCTGATAATGTCTTTCTTCAATTTCTTTTTTTGTAATTACGCTAATATTAGCATTTGCTTTAAAAGCCTCAACAGGAGTACGAGTTGCCGTTACAACCATTTCATCTAAAAAGAATGCCTGCTGTTCTTCAGCGTGGCCTACCGTGTACCCCCCCAGATGACACTCCCAGTTATAAGTGCTGTCATCAGTGTACTTTTACCCATACTCTTGTTCAACATACGCAACATTCCCTTCCAACTTTTATTATTTATAGAAAAAATCATCTGTGTCCAGTCTCTCATGGTCACGCAAAAATTGATCTAACAAACAAAAAATGCCTTCCTCCTGCAAAGGAGAAAGGCATAAAAGCACCTGGTAAAAACTCAGGCGTAACCTTCCTATCGCTCGCAGGAATATCACTTTATCAAAACAGGCAGTTCTTCTGGCTTAGATTCAACGCTCGTGCTGCGCCTTCCCAAGATCAATCTCAGTGGCATTTGCAGCAGGCTCATCTTTACAGCGGCGGGACCGCATCGGCTTATACCGATTTCTCTATTAAGCTTTCGCACCTGTTTTTATTATTCAGTTATTAAAATTCTCTACTATTTATTTGTTCTTTTATATGATATACTATCTTATATGACGTTATTGTAAACTATATACTGACTATATTGTCAACATATTTTTCATTTTTTATTGAATATTATTTAAATATTTTATTGGAGCTGTCATAATTATGAGTAAGAATTCTGAAAGTTTTTTTACCGCCGGCGAGCTGGCTACTCTTTTTAACATTCCTAAACAAACATTGCTTTATTATGATAAAATGAATCTTCTTACACCCGAATTTATTGCAGAAAACGGTTATAGACATTATTCTTTAAAGCAATATCTAACGCTTGAAGTCATTGTTAATTTGCGTAAACTTGATATCCCCATTTCAAAAATCAAAGAATATATAGAAAATCGTGATATAGATTCCTTTGATAAACTTTTGTTAGAAAAAGAACGTGAATGTGATGAAATAATTGAAAAAAATCTAAAAATAAAAAACAGCTTAAATACTGTGTTTGCGCAATTGGCGAAAACGCGCAGCAGCCTATTGAATCAAATAACTTTAGAATTTCAAAAAGAAAAGCACTTTTTTATCAGTGATCTTACTAAAACCAGAATTGGTAAAAAAAGAATTGAAATTATGGCTCACCACAACCAGAAAGCTTTTTCTAAACAACATTTTAAAGAAAAAAATATTGGTTGGATCGTGAGCAAAGAAAACTTTTTCAGTAATGATAAAGATGCTACTAATGATGCTTGTGCATTTTTTTCTGCTGTTAGCGCTTCTCATGCAGGA
>ENA-OPXQ01000942-OPXQ01000942.1-human-gut-metagenome-genome-assembly--contig:-NODE-942-length-17539-cov-1.931423_pt1 | contig 17539 bp, 26 predicted proteins | sample MGYA00241769_ERZ502042 | MGnify/ENA primary metagenome ERZ502042 (study PRJEB25962, sample SAMEA2041934) | human gut metagenome | biome: human gut; feature: human-associated habitat; material: faeces...
AAAAATAGATCTTAGTAAGTACTTTGACTCTGTTCCAGAAGATGTAATTATAGAGTTACTGGATGCTATGTCATTCAATGACGGTTTAACAGAAGTATTGAAGAGATTTTACAGCGACAATCGGATTATTGAGAATGGTGTGATAGTGCAGCATTTTAAGTCATTGTGTCAGGGATGTGCATTTTCATCGATACTTGCAAATTTAATTTTGGTAGATGTTGATAAGAGTATGCAGGAGTGCACAGATTACTACGCCAGATACAGCGATGATATTCTGCTGATAGCTGACGATGTTGATGAACCATTTAGAAGGTTGAAAGAAGCTCTTGCAAAGTATGACTTGTCAATTAATGAAAAGAAATTCTGGCAAGGATATGAAGAAGTCGATTTTCTTGGATGTCATATAACTCCAGATAAGATCACATTATCGAAGCATAGGCGTCAGAAAATCAAGAATCATATTAATTCCATTGTTAAGAAATTTGGAAATGTTAAAGACAGGAAAGTGCAGGAAACAGTAACAAGTAGAATAAAAGAATATTTGCTATTGGATGAAGATGGATACTCGCTATTTCAGAATATACTTGCGACCGTTGATGGTCCAGAGGATGTGCGGTGGTTAAATGATCTAGCTAGGCATGCTATACGGTACGCGTACACAGGAAAGCATAACACGACAAAGTGTTTAAGAGATACATCAGAGCAGAAATTGCATGATATAGGATGGTGTGATTTACAGTACTTGGAGAGACTATACAGGCTAGACAGACGTGCATTTATTACAGCTTGCAGGTATGTAATACGTTTAAGAAGCAGTCCTGAGGATGAAAAGAAATATACAGATACGTTGAATCTAGATGAGCTACACAAACTATTGGAAAGTTATGGACAAGCTAATTACTGCTTTCAAGACAAAACCGTAAAAGTAAAGGGAAGGTTCTATAAAATAATTGATACAAGTAGACCTATGCCGGGGCAGATAAAGTTAGTAAAAGATATTATGAACGGTGTAATTTATTGTGATGAGGATATCAGGTGTTTAACAGTTGCTGACTATGAAGAACATGATAGGGATGAAGAGAGATTAGTTGACTGGATACTCACGACTGAAAAACCTAAACAAAAGTTTATAGTAATTGGTAACTGTAGTTTGCCAGGTATAATTTTCAAGAAAGGATGAGAGGCATGTTTAAAAGTGTTGAGATGACTGAACAGATTAAAGATGCAAATGAGATGCTGGGTGCATGTAATCAGCTTAATTCAGAACTTGCAGGTAAGAATTTCGGAGGTGTAGAGTGGAATCCGCTTAGCTTCGGTAGATGGGCACCGTATAAGTTTTCAAAGTATATAGAATGGCTGAAGAAAAATAAGTTTTATTCTGACTGGAGAGCTTTGAATTTATTTATAAATTCAAAGGGTGTGAATAGCAAATATTACGAGGTTTATTATAATTTTTTGAATGAACTTCAGAATAACTTATCAAATGATAACAGTAGTTTTGAACATACGTGTGAAAAATTCATATGTAGTTATTATCAGAAAGTGATCGATAATTCTGAATCCGAAGATGACAAGGAATGCTTTATTAAACGGAAAAGTTTTCCGTTATGCAGACTTTTTGATGATACTATTGCGGGTCGTGCGTTTATACTGCGCACCATGCATTATTATATGACTTATATGTCACGATCTTATGAAAATGTGTTACAGGGTATTGCTGATTTTTATAGTGGGTTGGATCAGAATGTGTTTGCAGCGGAAACTAAGATTTTTTCAGATGCTGCAAAGATTGAAAATGAACTTGATGGTGTTTATTACGCTTGGACACATATGGGATTTTTGTACTATGCTAGAAGTTCTATGTGTATTGGTCAGGGAAAGAATTTTCAGGTTATATCCAATTTTGTAGCAAACAGGCCGGCAAATTTTATCATTGATATACTGGGTGAAAACAATTCTGATAAAGTTAAGAAAGCGTCAGCTTTTTAAGGTATGAGCTGCGGTATTGCGGCATTCTATCTATGCAGATGATTTCAATATCATTAAATGAAGTTTAATGATACATTAAAAGGGTAACTAGCACAGTACAAGATCTGACCGGATAGAGTTTTAGAGGTGAAAAATGAGAGTATACATAAGTAATTATTCGAGCATGAGAGGCAGACCTACTGTACAGATTTCAAAAACTTCTCCAAGTTGGGCAGTGATAAAGAAGAGTATTCCGGAGCTGTTTCCAAGCTGGGATTTGATACAGCTGATAAAAACCACAAAAGTTGGCAGCAGAGAGCGGAGAGAAGCGGAACTTGAATACGTGAAAAGATACACAAGACAGTTGATAATTAATAGGGATAGCATATTTGATCAGTTAGAAAATGATGATGTACTGTGCTGTTGGTGTAAAAAGGGAGATTTCTGTCACAGATTGATAGTTGCTGAGTTTTTGCGTATGAATGGGGTGGAATGTGAAGAGATTTGATGCAGTTAGTTTAGCAGGGAGGGTTGCTATTTTAGCAACCCTCATTTTTTATGTGGGAGCCTTACAATGTAGTGCTCAAACAACAATAAGTGGTGCGATAGTGCATGAGGACGGCACTTCTGAGTTATTCGAGCAGGTAGTACCGGATAAGAGAAAAATAAATGAAAAGTGCAACTGGCAGACAGTCACACTAGGTGGAATAGTACATACAAGTCCATACAGTAAATGGTAATGTGAAAATAATGAAGCTTTTAAGATGATGTATTGAGGATACTGAATATGGGATGAGTGTTCGCGGTTTTGATACTGAAACAGGTAATGTTGTCAGATCAACCGAAATAGTTTTGATTACTTGTAATGATTCAAAAATATTTGTAACTGCTGATAATGAAAAGGCTTACACTGGACAGTATGAGTTTGTGGTTCATTGGTATCTTGATAGAATAATTGAGTCGTTGAAAGAGTTGTTAAAAGATCAAAGTAGGCACGTATCCAACATCCGTATATTTAGATAAGAAGCCGTGTGAGAAATTTGTTAAATGCTTGAAAAAGAAAATATATCAACATCCGATTATTTTACATGGTAGGACAACGAATGGATTTGTGCAAATAGCTATTGAACGGGAGAAGGATTATTCCGATAAGTTATATGTAGACTGGTGGATTTTTGAAGGTGAAGCGGAAAAAATATTTGAAAATTTTCATGAGTCAGAGGAGGTGTAAATATGATTTATTTTAAAAGTGTACCCAAATATGGAGATTTGGAAATAGAAAAAGTTTTATTTTTATTTGATAATATTCCTATGATTTTTATTTGCAGGGACGATAAGAAAAGATATTTTCTGTGTCAGTGTGTAGATGTGATTGATAAATTTTCCTGGATGATCACACAAGTTCAAAAAAGACTGTTGATCAGCATGATGAAAGATGAGATAAGTGTATTATCTGCTTTCAAGGATTCTGGGTATGATATTATTCTTGCAGATGAAGTAAAAAATGAAATAGGTTATAGAAAAATCCAATTTAAAAATATTCCTTTAGATGAATTACCGGATCCGGATGAAAAACTGGAAAATCCTGATTTAAGAGAGTATATAGAACAGTTGCAGCAAGAAGAAATAATATATAAAGTAGAAAAATAGCACTATAAAGAAAGTAAAAAGTTTTGAGGATTGGTGATATGACAGAAGGACATGCTAAAGTGCTGAATAAGGCAGTAAATGTATTAAAATCTGAAAAGTACAGTAGTGTAGTGAAACGTATTTACTTATATGGTAGTGGTGCACGTGGGAAGAGAAATATAACTCAGATGTCGATTTAATAGTAGAAGTTACCAGATCTTTGGCACATGCAGAGTTGGCGAAATTGAGATATGATGTTGAGAATGATGACCACACTTTGCCAGAGGTTAATATCTACACAAAACAGGAAAATCAAGATGTTTCACTATCAAGAGTATTCAATCAAAACTTTGAGAAAGACAAAGTGTTACTTTGGGAACGAATATAAAAAGTAAATAGAACTTAAAGGCAAAAGGCTGTGTATGAATTAATACACATCCTTTTTTCTAATTGGAGGTAATTTATGAATGTAGAGATTAAAGACGATAAACAGAATCCATTTAATTTAGCAAATAGAATGTATTATGTGTTTAAAAGATTGCATGATGAAGACAATCCGTTAGTTAGCTTTACATATTTATTTCAAGAAACATGCAGATATTATATGCTTGGCTTAATTGAGTATGCTGATAAAAAAAGATCGACTTGTTGACAGAAAAGTTAATATACTGTCATTATTTGATTTGAAAGCTTTTATAGTGGCAAACGTGCCAGAGTTCCAATGTGATTGGGAAAAGGTTATAGGAGTAGCAAAATACACAGCAGATTACTGTATTCGGGAATCTTTTTATGAAAGTGATGATGAAATCTGTATGTGTTTGGATGCAGTAGAAACTATTAAGAAAGCAGTAAATGAATTTGTGAATAAAACTGAAGAAACGACTGGTGAGGTTAAGGCATTTTAAAATAAGAGGTGTGGAAAACTTTTGACCGTAGATGGAAAAATAATGTGTTTGTTCGTATGCACAAAATTATTCTAATGGTTAGGAAAGCGGATTACACTCCCTACTGTCAACAATGTAATAAATATAAGTCAGGAGTAAGTGTAATACATAATATAAAAGAAAGTAATGTTGGAAGAAGATACTAGGAGGTGTGTAATGTGGAGGAAATAGAATTTAGTAATTGTTTTACACAGCAGGATCTTTACAAAAAGCATCAGTGCAGTAGATTTGAGTTTGATCAGGATACTGTAAAAGTTACTGAAAAACTTTGTACGCTTTTAACTAATGAACAGCTCCGTGCACTGGACAGCAAATTAGGTATAGTTGATGACTATTTAGGTGTTGCAAGCAAGGCAGCCGAAATGGTATACGGGTTAGATAAATTTGGAAGAGTGGATACTAGCAAAGTGGAAGATGAAGAGCTACCAGTTATCTTAGCAGAGGGTAATAGTGAGACATACGAAATTTTAAAGATGTGCAATGATAGTAGACGCTATACGTTTTATAGAGCACTTGTGAAGCACAATGTCAGAGGAACTCAGATTTGTAAATTACTACAGATAACTGGGTACAAAGAAGGATTAATGGAAGCTGTTTTGGAAAACAGAGATGATTTACTTGAAGCACTAAATCAGAAAAGTGCACAATTTTCAAAAGATACAGGTAGAAGTATGCCAGTGGCAGTAGTATCAGAGAAACAAACAAAGTTCTGGTATGGTAAAGAAGCAGCTAAAGCAGTGATTAGATTTTAGGCAAGTAAAGTAGAAATACATGGCAGTGTTCTGTGATGGAGCTTAGAGATATGTGTTTTAGGCAGTTTACGAAAGAGGTGGGATTTTCTCACCTCTTTTTATTTTTTTGGGGTGCTTGAAAATCAACATAATTCTAGCAAGGTTCTATGCTGTGTGTAGGTGATTGCTGTAGTCAGAAAAATCATAACAATTATGAGAAAAATGCAAATATATAATTAAATGTTAATGAAGCCGTTAGTAATATCACTGTGAATGACAGACCTTTTACGATCATTCTTAATTCTGATGAGTTTACAAGATGAACATTATGAAATGATCGATTTTTGAAAGGAAATTGAAGAGAAAGGAGAAAAGAGAATATGAAACTTATAGAGTCATGAAACTAAGGATTCAAGAAAATGAGTGAAGGCAAATGTTTAAAGTCGATATGAAGGAGAAAGTATATGAAACAGCCAAAGAAACTGACAAGGAATCAGAAAGAGTTACTGATCAAGAATGGAATGAACTCAGATGACTATATGCTCCATTCAGAGGATGACAAAGAGTTGATCCTTTACAACAGGAAAGAAAAGAGACTGGAGGCAGTCGAAAAGTAAGCAGGAGGTACATGACGATTTGAGACTCAGCATAAGACAGAAAAGGGTTCTGAAAAGAGAACTGAAACGCATGGCAGGAGATGTAGTAGCCGTGATGGTTGGAGTAGGTGTGTTTGTATTGGTGTTCATCGCATGGGCAAATGAACCAATGCCGGATTGGGATGAGTACATAGAGGAAAATCATATAGGCATGGTACAGGTGGAAGGTTCGAACATGTGGTTGACACAGGAAGAATATGAGCAGATGTGCAGAGAGCGTGATGCATACAAGGCGCCAGAGCAGGTTATATCATCCAGCAGAATTTTACTTCGAAGAAAATAAGCTTAAATTTTTAGAGAAGTTGTATGATTTTAAAATAGTAGATAATGATGATGTAGCGATGCACATGTCAGGTGTGGTACATAAAATTTACGGAGATGATTTTAGTAAACTAACTAATTGGGATATAGAAGTTATTCATGAAATGATCTTAACATATTTCTTTAGTTTTGAGCACGGTGTGCTACACAGAGAAAACGCAAAAAGATTTTTTGATATGATAAGGAGATAAATTATGATTTATAATTTGACGAATATAAATGGTCTTTTTCGGGATGATGTAAAAGAGATATTACAGTCTTTAGGGATTACAAATGCAAAAATACTTATGCTTCAGCAAGAGCAAATAGGTAGTGAGCTAGATAGGATTTGTCAGTGGAATAGGTACCTTGAAGGTTTGGGCGAGGATACTGTAGTTCTAACAACCACTTATATTTCAACAGATTTGTATCCTGAAAGTGAGTGGCGATTACCTGGAGATTGTGATGAAGCTGACAATAGAAAGGTGATACCAGTCGGAAGTGTACTTGAAAAAGAAGCAGAATTGTTAGAGGCGGTAAAATTTGTTAATGTTAATGATTTTGTTCGATATGAGTATAAAGAAGCTTATGTTTGGCCAAACAATATAGGTAAAAGAGTGGTAGAGTGTATGCAACGTTTGGTAAGCAGAAAGTAGCTTTTCTGATAGGACCCACTGGCTATGAAATATAAATACAATGCAACAACAGTATTTCATGAATGTTATGTTAATGCAATAGGAAATATAGAATGAAACGGAAAAATTCTCAAGAAAGGGATGATAAGCTTGGGCGACATTTTATATCAATACGCTTCTGATGCGTTGGATGTAATAAGCGGCAGAAAGAAAATTATTGGAAACAAAATAGTTTCGTGTAAAAACAACGAATTAAAAGAGATTATAAATCAGGATTTTGGTTGGCTTGCTCCTAACGGAAAGTTTTATCCTGCTGACTTTGGGGAACATCAAGCATGGGCGAGTAAATATTTATTAGAACAATACAAAAATGGAAAAATTGATTTGAAGATTAACGAAGAGCCGGGTGACGTGTTATGTAAAATGGGATTCATTCTGCTTCATAATCCCTATAGATATAATTTTTCTGTGACAAGAGATTGTAGTAAGATAATTACTAAAAGGCAAGAAGATTTCTTGGTTGAGTATTTTGAAAGTCGTAATATGAATGACTGGCTAGATAAATTATATCAAGATGAAATTTAACTTTCCTTTGGCAAATAGAAAGTGGGTAATGTTATGGAAATAAAAGACTATTTACCTAAAAGAATCCGAGATAGAGTCGTGAGAGTAGATGTTGATGCCGATTTTGATTATGAGAAAAATCGAAGCGTTCAACATTATTTTGTCACACTTGATGATGGAATGGAATTTGACGCTACTACAATAAAAGAGTTGAAAGAAATTGTAAAGAAGATTATATAATGTAAATAGTTATGGAAGGAGAATATAAAAATGAAATCAGTAGAAACATATTTGCATGATATACAAGATGAATTGTGTGATAAAATTGTACATCATTGGGAAGATGACCAACGTTTTGCAAATCAAAGAGAAATGCAGCAATATAATTGTGGAGTTGCTGAAGCAACGGAGATTATTAGGAACGTATTGGATGGGCGTGAATTTAAGAGTCCATTATTGCAGTCAATGAAAGAATGCCGGGTAGCGGTGGAGAAGCAGACGGCAAGGAAAGGAATAAGAGAAAAGATAAAGAAAGGATACAATAGAGGAATGCATCACTATTATTGTCCTGTTTGTTACGAGAAGGGAGATTTAAGAAACAAGTATAATGTTGGGTTATATTGCAGTGGCTGTGGTCAGAAATTAGATTGGGAGGATGAAAAATGACAAGAAATGACATAGTAGCAGAATATGTAAGAAAACGTTGTCCTGAGATACTTGAGACTACAGATTTTGCAGCATTTGTTTTTGAAATGGCTTGTAAAAGCTTTGTAGATAATTTTGAAAAAAGTATAAAAATAGATTTCAAAAAGTTGAGAAAAATTTTTGATGACTAGAACAGGATGGAAGGGATAAAAAATGAGCGAAGAACTTAAGCCATGCCCGTTCTGCGGAGGAAAAGCGGTAATCAATGTTATTGAGCCACATAGGCACATCATTTGCAAGATGCCAGTGTATAAAGGTGGAGCATTTATTGAATGCACAGAGTGTGGATGCGCTATCAATGGAGAAACGGAAACAGAAGCGACTAAAAAGTGGAACAGGAGGGCGAACGATGAGACTGATTGATGCAGATGCATTTAAAACACAAATTGCTGGAATAACTATTGCTAATAACTATCCTACAAGTAAGGCGAATGCGATTTGCAAGTTGATTGATGCACAGCCGACCGCCTACGACCCGGACAAGGTTGTGGAGCAGTTAAGCGACAAGTTCAGAGTCGTGCGAACTGATGAAGATTTGGAATGGAACAGGGCAATGGACGAAGCAATTACAATCGTGAAAGGCGGTGGAACGGATGCCGATTAAAACGATTTTGTTCAATACCGAGATGGTTCTGGCGATTCTGGACGGAAGAAAGAGTTGTACCAGGCGGATTATGAAACCACAACTTATAGTACATTATGGAACGCAGTATGCGATGACAAAATTATAAATGTTAATTAAAGAAACGAGGTATAATTAATGAATTTATATGTTGTAAGACATGGAGAGACTGATATGGGAAAGAACCATATAATTGCAAATGAAACCGAACCACTTAATGCCAATGGTATAAGACAAGCTCAAAATTTGCATAATGAACTGGAAAAATTAAGAATAGACAGAATCTATGTATCACCAATTCAAAGAGCAAAAGATACATTGTTCTATTTCCATCTCAGTAAGAACATACCAGTAGAAATTGAACCAAGAATAAAAGAAAGAGATATGGGAAAGTATGCAGGAGTATCATTTTACGATTTAGACTGGGATAATTTTTGGAGTTTTCATTCTAATCAAAAATATCCAAATTGTGAATCAATGGCAGATACATTTTTTAGAGTCTCAGATTTTATTAACGAATTGATTGAAAAAGATGAAAACGTATTGTTCGTAACACATGGCGGTATTTCGAGAGCTATATATTGGTATGTGAACGGAATTCCTGACAATGGATTGTCAAGTGATATTAACGAAAATTGTAAAATTTACAAATATGAATTAAACAAAGACAAATATCCATTGGCAATAGATAGTAAAATTCTTGGAAAACATTTTATATAGCATAGAAAAACATATAAAAACTAAATAAGGATAGTGGTTACACAGAACTAGTAAGTGATTATGAAATATAGAACGGAGGTTGATTGATATTTAGATAATGTGGCAATTGTTAGTGGTAGTGATAGGTACAGACTTGCACCTATTTTGTCAATTGTGATGCGTTCTTTAGTAATTTCAATATCTTCGAATCGTGGTTGGCTTTAGAAGAGTGTTTTGATAAATGTACTGCAAAACAATTTACTGAAAGCTTTATAGTACAATATAGATGTATGGAATCGGCAATAGAGTTTGATAGCGGTACAATCAAATCATTTCTAAGTACTGAACCAGACAGTAGACGTAAGTCAGTACTGTTGTTTTTACTGGATCGGTTGCAACAAAAAAGGAAATAAGTTTAGAGAAGATTTTAAAATATTGAATAAAAGAGATAGTAGATTTTTAAGTTTTCAATAACTTAAAAATCTACTATCTCTTTTTATAATTATGTGAAAGAGTGGTGAATTTAATGAAATTGACAGATTTGTATGCAGAATACTTTGCAAACCTGATAAGTGGTGGTGGATTGATAAATAGAGATAAAATTTCTCTACTTGGGATACGTCCACTTTTTGACAGGTATTTGACAAATCAATATATCACTAAGGCTTGGATGGTGCTCAGTGTACCAGTGCATTTTGATAAGAATCTGACTCAATTGATCAGGACAGAGATGCATGATATACATCCATCCGTAACAACAATAATACATTTGTATAATTCCCCGGTGAATGTAAAAGTTTTTTCAGATTCTTTTAAGAGACATATGAGAGCATCAGCAGATCAGTTTTATAAATACAGAGAAATATTTGATTCATTGTCTGATATTGACAAAGAAACAGGATTGGAAGAGCGAGGAGCTGATGGTGGTAAGTTTCGTATAAATATTGAAACATTGAATAGTATAAGAGATGCGTATGACTCTTATATGTATGTGCATAGAACAGTTGCGGGTGGTAAAACATTTAGCAATACTTACTATTTTATACAGGCGTCGTGTAAAAGTAAAGATGATATGAATAAGTACAGCAAGGACTTGGAGAGAATGTTACAAGGCTTGGGTATAGTTATTCGTAGAGTTAAGGGTAATGTCGGGCAGTATTTGGATAACTTTTGTCCAGCAGCTTATACGCAGGAGAAGTCAGGTAAGTTTAGAACAATGCTTATGTCTCAGGAGAATGTTGCATCTTTTATGCCAACAGTTACTAAAGGGTTGGTTGGTAAGGAAGGTGTTATGGTAGGTGTAGATTGGGATACAAAGTTGCCGTTTAGACTAGATCTTACAAGTGCTGGTGCAGCTCAGGTGATTCTTATAGAAGGTAAATCAGGATGTGGTAAAACGATGCTTTCCTTTGCCATGACAGTTTCATTGATTAGCTTTGGTGTACACTGTTCAGTAACAGATATAAAAGGTGGGGAATGGTCAAAGCTTAAGCAATATGTTGATACTTTAGAGATTGATATGAGTGGTGACAGTGCAAGATTTGTTAATCTTATGAGATTGGATGATTTGAACTGTACAGTGAAGAATAGCATGGAAGCCTACGATCGGGCAATAATGAATACCGTAGGCTTTTTCGAAGTTTGTACGAATCTACAACAAAATGAGGGGAATGTATCTGATCTGCGAAGTATTCTTAATCAAGCAGTTGAGAAAGTCTACAATACAGCTGGTATTGTCAAAACTAATCCAAAAACATTTACAAGAACAAGAAATTTTCAGTACAGTGATGTACTTGAAGTGTTAAGTACTTTGGAATACTCAAAGACTTATACAGAACAACAGAGAAAGATATGTAGATTGATAAAAGTAAGGAGCTCAACTTTTGTAATGGGCGAGGGAAGATACAGTGCAGCTTTTAAAAATGAATTGACAGTTGCAGATGTACTTAATACACCTTTAATAATCTACAACTTTAATAAGAATGTCGGCGAATCTTTAGATATGATTGATAATATTAGAGTTTATATGTCAAGGTGTCTGGATAGTAGAAAACATTTTATGAGGAAGCAACAAGGACTTCATCAGGCAGCATTTTATGAGGAGTTACAGCGCTGTGGTAGTATGGATGTTTTTGTTCGAAATATAAGTGCGGATGTTACTGGTAGTAGATCAAACAATTTAACAGTTTTCCTTTTAATGAATGCAATCAGCACGTTAGATGAGAAAGCATTTGCTGCAATTAAAAGTAATATAACAACGAAGATAATAGGGTTAAGTAATACCCATGATATTAAGAAACTGGTGAGTGATTACGATTGCGGTGATATAGAGGGATATATGCATAAGATTCATGACAATAAAAATGGAGCATACAATAATTGCTTTGCAGTTTCTTACGATGTTGGTAATGATAAAGATAGTTTAATCTTAAAATCAGTATTACCAAAAGATATGTTAAAAGCATTTGCTACACGTGATAAATACGTAATAGGGTAAATTATATGAAGGTAGTAATAAAATATAAAAAGTCGAGAAATAAGCTTTTAGGTGCGATAGCCGCGATACCAATCTGTTTAGGTGTTGGTATCGCGGCTTTTAGTTTTAGTACAGAAGATGATGAAAGTTTTCAATTAAGAAGTTTGGTAGAGCGGGCAAGTTATCAGCAGAACACTTTAAATATGAGTCTGAGTATTTCATCACTTTGGAATGGACTGAATAGCGGACAGGATCAATGGACAAATTCAAGTGCTGATGCTACTAATGAATCAACAATAGCTAATACTGCAACAAATGGTACAGGATTAAATCTGCTTTTGATTAATAATATAGAGACGGAGTGCTTTGTAAAAGAATACTTGAGTATCTGTGCTGAAAATCAGAACGGTGAGCTCGATACCACTGCAAGGACGTCCACTGTTGGTGTACAGGCAATAATAGGAATAAATATATCTGAATCCAAATTTTACAGTGCCGGTGATGGTAAAACATTACCTTGTACAGATTTACCTGCCGGAAACGATGGTGCTCCTATGTGGGATAATGATACTTATAGCTTGAAAAAGTGGAGTAATACGCAACACAGTGTTATAGGTGGTGCATCGGCAGTTGGCGGACCATTTCAGTATACACCTGGAGGTGGTGCGCTAACAGCAATAGCTACAAAGTCTAAATACAATAGTGGGACCAGCACAGGAGGTGGTATAGGCGACTGTTACTTATTTCCAGATGCAGTAAGTGGACTGAATGGCTACTTAGAGACTGGAGAGGCTACATTGAATGTAACATCTCTTACAGTGGAGGAGTCAGCAATTGTTACTGCTATTGCACACAATAGAGGCGGTGGAGGTACAAAAATGTTGTATGGTATTCCATACGATACAATACAGAACAGAAGAGCCTCAGATAATTTTTACAATAAAAGTGCAGTAACTGAGTCTGAAGTGAAGAGTATACTGGATGACTACTACAATGCGTTTGCTGAAATTCCAAATGGTATAGATGCAGTTAGTACAATGTCTGCAGGCGGTTATATAATGGAGTCTTTTCCATTAATAGCAAAGGGTTGGTATTTTAGTACAACAGGTGGTGCCAGTGCTAAAGCTAGGTATTCGGATACAATAAAAGCAGCATGGAATGCATACTTACCTAATGAGCAGGTCAGTAATGCAGCTGAGTTTAATGCAGCAGTAGACAGACACACAAGTAAACTTTCAGTAGCGTTAGGGATGTCAGAACCAGAGTGTGATGCTGTATACGGGACTCAAAATGGAGATTATACAAGATACTTTAGAAATTCACCTGGTGATGTATTTAGAGTGTACGATACAGAAAGTAATGTATACAAGGCAGGTAGTCATAAGTTAGTAACATCTTTAGAGATGATAACGGTAAATCATGTTTACAGTTTGGTTACAGCAGCATCACAAGTATACGCAAAAATGCTTAAATACGCAGGTGTTGATGTAGATCCTACTGATCCATCTACATATATGAGTACATACTCTAAAAATGGAGAATGGGTTCCAACAGGGGATAATGTTGATGTAGGACAAGAGTTAATAGCGAATGGTTTTGACACTTCAAATACAACAGCGGAAAGGACTAAAGTTCTTTTAGCAGCTGCTAAATTAACAGGAATAACTTACAAGCAATGTAGACATTTCGTAGGATGCGATGGCTTTTGCTATGATGTCGCCGGAAATAGACCAACTCATTTGGATTGTTCTACATTTGTATGGAGAGCATTTTACGATGCAGGATTTGATATGAGTCAGTTTCCAACAAACACAAAAAGTTACAAATCTTCGAGTGTTGTACGAGAGATTAGCTATGATGAAGTGAAGCCAGGAGATATCTTAATTAAGAAAGATACACATGCTGAGTTACTGATGGGTAAAAACGGGTCGACTTATAGCTTTATAGAGGCTTTTAGACCTGGCAAACCTAGTGGATATATAAAGAAGGATATATCAGCAATAAGTGGACCGAATTATAAGTTTTACAGGTTTACAGGTTTTTCTGATTAGATAAAGCCAAATCGCTATTTTTTCAGATTTATAATTAAATGTTTAGAGAAAGGAGAGGTACAATGAGAAACAAACAGAGACAGTTACTAATAGAGTTGCGTAGTGTGCTTATCGCAAAGAAAGCAACATTACCATACTGTATTTACACGGATGAAACAATTGAAGATTTACTAGATGCGCAGCCAAAAACAATTGCAGAGCTTGCAAAGATTAAAGGATTTCCAGAGAAGGGAAAACGTGTGAAAGGATTCGGTGAGGCAGTCGTAGCAATTTTCCGCGATACGGATAAGATTGATAGTTTCGATTTAGAAGAAGGGAAAAACTCAGATGTTTCTGTGGGTACACATTTGAAGCGATTATCAGCATTTTGATGAAGCATTTTACCAGAGTAGTGACTTTGATAGGAGCATGCAGCTTAGTAGGTGTTATAGGTGGAGTAAAAAGTGCAGACGTTAACCCACAGAATTACAAAAACGTCGGTATTATTAGTAAGCAGGAAACTATGCAGAATCTGATGAAGTATGAATTTATGCAGGATGCAAAACAAAAGAGTTACTCAGCATTTAAAACAGATGTTGATAAACAATTTGATAAAGTCCTGCTGACAGCATACGATGAATCTATAGAGTATGCAATAGAGGTTGATCAGCTACGTGAGAAAAAAGCAGCAATTGAGAAGCAGCAGCTAGAAGAAGCAGACGAATCACTGAATGATTTGGTTACAGCTCTTGATGCACTTGAAGATGCAGCAGATACAATTTCTATAATAGCTAATGATACACCAGTAGTAGCGACTAGTGTGGAAAACACTGAAGAGTTTAAAGAGGAAAATACAGCTCTTATTGCAGGAGATAGAATTGATTCCAACTACCACGGGCAGAGTGTGGTTTTGGATGCAGAGAATAGAAATACATTAGAAAGACTGGTAATGGGTGAAGCAGGTAATCAGGGATTTATAGGTGCAGCGTTGGTTGCTCAAACGATTCACGATACAATGCTCCATGATAACAATTTTAATGTGAATAGTATTCGAAGCAGTCATGGATATATGGGATCAGTTGATTTAGAACCTAATAACGATGTTAAGAGTGCAGTTGCTTTTATCTTTGATAAAGGTGGTATGGCAGTACAACACAGATTGATTTATTTTTATGCACCAAAGGTTACAAGTTCTGATTTTCATGAGAAACAGAAGTTTATTGTGAAATACGGAGGTCATAAATTCTTTGATAGTTGGGAGTAAATAAATATGCCAGATTTACAAAAATTGTTAGCAGTTGGTGACACGTTTGAATTTAAGTGTATGCTAAATCTGAGGAAATGTATGCCAAATGCGATGATACTACATGATCTTAGGCTGGACAGCACCTACTTGGGAAAAGAGACACAGATAGATCTGGTAGCAATAGACGATAGCGGTATTTTTGTGATCGAAGCAAAGAATTGGAAATTCTGGATTCGTGGTGATCTTGATGATAGACAGTGGACTGGCCTATCATCAGATCGAAAAGTTATGACAGTGTTTAATCCATATGATCAAAATATAATTCATGTTCGAGCACTAAGAAATGCAATACGAAGAAGAGGTGGGAAACCAGTAATATTTCATAATTTAGTGGTGTTGCCAGATGGCACAGAGATTTACAGTGATTGTAAAGATGTTGTGAATAGTTCACAACTGCCAAAAGCGATAGCGAGGATGAAAAAGAGTGCAGATGTGAACTTAGATAAGAAAGCTTATATTGAAATGATAAGAGGTGTAACATGCAGTTAGTTGAGAAGAAATTGGTGAGTGAAGGATACTGCTTTGTCTGTGGAAATAACGGATTTCTTGATAAGGATTGTCCATCGTGTGGAAAACCAGCTAGAAGAAAATCTTTTAACTTGGAAGATGAGAAGCATGCCAGTGAATTTATCGAGAAAGTAAGTATCACAGATATTCCGGAAAGGTATATGGGAGTGATCTGGGATTCGGAGATTTTAAAAGAGAGTAAATCAGAAAAGGAAAATGATTTCTCGTTTAAGTCATTTGTTGAGCAGTTAGAAAAGATCAATGGAGTTTTTGCCGGAGGGCAGGTACCTGCAAAATCTGCAATAATAATTGCACCTGCAGGATACTCAAAAATGGTTTTTGCATACAGTTGTATGCAACATGCAGCTACGGCAGGATTTAGTGTTGCTCCAATTTTAGACACTGTAGAGTTAAAACGGTTTCTAACATTAGCCGGTGATAATCCACAATATAAACTTTACAATAAGCTGACATACGAGGATTATATAATGTCAGATGTTCTCTTTGTTACTGTTACAAAGTTGCCGGCACATGAATGGGCTTACCAGTCAGTTGAGGAGATACTTGATCGTAGGACAAGAAAAGGATTAAGCACTTTTGTAATTTCAAGATTTTCATTGGCAGAGATAAGCAAAAAAGATTATTCGAATCAATTTTCTGCAATTGCATTAGCAATGTCGGCTGATAGTATGAAATATCCAGCAGTAATACGATACAGAGAGCCAAATAATTACGCAGAGGATATTCATGATTAGGTATGATGGTATTGGTAATAAATATTGAAATAAGTTCAGAGGTTTATTAAATGAAGCAATTAAAGAGACTATTGATGCTACAGATAGTGACAGTAGGAATGACAGTTATGGTAGTAGGGTGTGGGAATGTTACACCATACAATGCAACAATAATGGAAGGATCAAGTGAGTTAGCAGCTGAGGTCGCAGATTTAAGTACAGGAAATCGGTATAGTTACGAGGAAGAACAAGGGGAACTTGGTATTGGAGATGCTGACACAGAATTTGTGAATTCTACAGAGTCTGTTGGAAGAGTAGATATAGACGATTCATTCAACAGTTATTACCATGTAGAAGGTGGTACCGCAGTAGCCAATACAGGATCACAAGAGGTAGAGGACGTTGCTAAATCTGAAGATCTTTCAAAAAGCAGTAAGGACTCAGATGATGCTACAGAGTCAATGACCGAGTCCAAACAGACCGGTGAACAAAAAGGTGAGGAAGAAACGGAAAAGAAAGCAGTTATAAAATTTGTAGACGAGAATGATAGTCAGAGTAGTCAGAGCAGAGCGACTGTAACTATGATACAAGCAACTGTTGATTCCGTAAATAAAACAATCCCGTTAGTTAACAGTAGTCAAAATGAAATAAGATATCAATTCGAAGAAAATGGAGAGATAATTTACGATACGGGTTTGATCAAGCCTGGAGAAACGGTGTACTGGGATGCATACAGTTTACTAACGGATGGATCTCATGAATTGACATATCATTTTGAGCAGATTGGTAACGGGGTGACAATAGTAGAATATCAGGCAGTTGCTAATATACAAAGGAGTGAATAGAGATGGTAGAGGTGTGCGTACTTAAAGGACTTTTTGTACTTAGTTTAGTACTTTTAGTTGTAGCTATTATAGTTTTTCTGAATGATGTAAGACATAAGAGATACAAAGCAATGGCAGGTGTGCTTTTTGTAGGAATTGCAATGACTTTTCTTATTCTTTTTGCTAAAGAGAAAAGAGATAGTGTTGTA
>ENA-OPXQ01000961-OPXQ01000961.1-human-gut-metagenome-genome-assembly--contig:-NODE-961-length-17286-cov-2.448204_pt1 | contig 17286 bp, 10 predicted proteins | sample MGYA00241769_ERZ502042 | MGnify/ENA primary metagenome ERZ502042 (study PRJEB25962, sample SAMEA2041934) | human gut metagenome | biome: human gut; feature: human-associated habitat; material: faeces...
GGGTTTTATTAATTTTGTTTACACTGATTAATCTATATTCTTCTTTTAAAACAAAAGGGGGCGACCCAAAAGATTTTTTTAGAGTTCGGTCTCTTTTTCTTTTATAGAAACAATAATCGGCAGCAACCTGAAAATTGCAACCGATTATTGTTTTTTCTTTGACAAATCGCCTTTTTGCGAGCTACATGCCGGTTATTGGCATCGGTATGAAGCGATATTGACTACCTATATTGTAGCATAGGCATGATTTCGCCCCATCATCCGCTTTGAAAGGATCGCAGAGTACTTCCTAAGGTTGTGCGCAAGCGCAACGAGGCCGAACTCAATCCTCACTTTCCTGTTTGACTTCAGCCGGAAACGCCTGAAGCCGTGATTGAACTTGATGTCCCCAAAGACGGCCTCAGGTTCGATGGGCCTGCTACTTCGGAGCATCATACCGCGTTCGCTGGTGAGCAGTTCCCTTGCGTGCTTCTTGAAGGAATCGGACCGGTGGTTTACCTTTATGCTCCTACGGTCAATGACCGAACTGTAGCACATTCCCCTGAGCGGGCATCCCTTGCAGTTGACGGCTCTATACACATCCACTTCCGACCTATAGCCGAGATCTGAAACGGAGTGCTGCTTGCCGCACCTCTCCATGTGCTGCCCCATCGGACACACATAGTAGTCCTCACTGGCGTTATAGTACATGTTCTGGACGAGGAAACCATTGTTGGCATACCTGCGTTTCGTCTCGGCATGGAACATGTTGTACTTGACATAAGCCTCTATCCCGTTACTCTCCATGTACGCATAGTTCGCTTCGTTACCGTATCCGGAGTCTGCCACGACCTCATTGCTCTGCGTCCCGTATCTCTCCCTGAAAGAGTCCAGGAAGGGTATCATCGTACCCCAGTCCGTGGGTCTCCAGTAAATGCCGTAGTTGGTTATGAACTGGTTCTCCGTCGCTATCTGAACGTTGTAACCGGGCTTGGTCTGGCCGTTGTTCATCGCATCCTCCTTCATCCTCATGAAAGTGGCGTCGGGATCAGTCTTGCTGTAGCTGTTCCTCTCACCCATGATTTCCAGATGCCTCTTGTACGACACCAGTTTCGGAAGGGACTCGTCCTTCACCTTTTCTACGCTCCTACGCAGTTTCCTGTTGCTGATGCCCTGTTCGTCCATCTTCTGGAGTATCCTTTCTGTACGCGCCGAAAGGTCATCCATGCTAGGCTCTTCCGCAGAACATTCTTCGTTTTCCTCCGCCAGGACCGACTCCGCAGCCTTCAGTACCGCGTCAACCTTGGCCTCCAGTTTCGCCTTGTTCTTCTCGATACTGCCCTTCCAAACGAAGGTGTACTTGTTCGCTACGGACTCTATCTTCGTGCCGTCTATGTACTGGACTTTCAGCGACACCACTCCTTCCTCGTTCATCATAATCACAGTTTGGCGGAACAATTCCTCAAAACGGCCGTCACACAGGCGCTCGCTACGGAAGCGGTTTATCGTACGGAAGTCCGGACGGGACATCCCCGAGAGCCACATGTAGTTCACGTTCTCGTGCAGCAGACGCTCCATCCTGCGCCCGGAGTAGACGTTGCTCATATACGAATACACGATCACCTTGAGGAGCATCCGCGGATGGAAGCTGCTCGTGCCGCCCCCCTTGTAAGTCGACTCTATATCGGAGATATCAAGCCTGTCTATTATTGCGCTGACTGTTCTCACCGGATGGTTTTCAGGGATAAGTTCGCCCAATGACGGAGGAAAAAGAAGATTATCGTTCTGATTGTAGGATTTATATACTATCTTTGCACACATGGTAAATGATTGATTATCTTTTTGTTTCACACCTTAAATATAATAAATCCTTACCATAAAAGCAACGGTTATCTCCTTTATTTTCAAGAGGATAACCGTTATTTTTTGTCTCTTAAGGAAATGCCCAAAGATAATGAAAAAGGGTGACCCGTTCAGTCGTTATTGACTTTTGGGTCACCCTCTTTATATAATTATTAAATTCTGCAAAATTATTTATATAGTCCCATACATTCTTGTTACTTGTATGAAATATATGAGCTCCATACTTATGTACCTGAATGCCTTCCACTGCCTCCGTATAAACATTTCCTGCAATATTCGGTCTCTTATCAATTACCAGAACTGACTTTCCTGCCTTCTTTGCTTCATGTGCAAAAACTGCTCCATAAAGTCCTGCACCTACTACTAAATAATCGTATTTCATATTTATCTGCTCTCCTTTGAAATTTATAAAACAATGAATTTATTGCTTCCGCTTCACAATCCCTTTATGAATCAAATGCGGACGAGATTACAAGAGAAAAATGCCGTGCCCGTGAAAACTATATATGCCTTGAGCGTACTCTGGCAGAACAGGAAAAAAGATTAGCTGAGCAGGAAGTTGAATTAGCTAACAAAACTGCTGCATTGGCTGAGCAGGAAGCTGAATTAGCTAATAAAACTGCTGCATTGGCTGAACAAAAAGCTGCACTTTCTGATAAAGATAAGATTATCGAAAAACTTAAAAAACAGCTTGCTGAAATTCAGTCTGCTAATTAATATTGTTGGATTAAAATCCCACCACCTTGAAAGTGGTGGGATTCTAACTCTTATGTACATATATATTTTCTTCTAAAATGCAATAATTCTTCTAAAATAATCCTGTGGATCATAAACTATAAAATCAATAACCCTATGAATATGCTTCTAAAATGACTTCATATCCCCAATAATGAATATTTCAATTGATCCTAATAATAAATCCAAGCGTCATCGGTCCACTAAAAAAATAATTCGGGATACTTTTTGTGATATTATCGTTGATTACTACAATATTTTGAAATCCTTTATTTAATAAACAATTACCTTATCACTATCATAAGATGGACTCATTACTTTATCATTTACAGCTCTTACTGTATAATAATATGTTTCGCCATCCTTTGCAGTTACATCTGTATAACTTGTATCAACCTCATTACTTGACAAAACTATCCAGTTCGTGCCTAACTGTTTTCTATATACTTTATATAATTTTGCTCCTTCTACTCCTTCCCATGAAATTTGTACACCATTATCTGTATTCACGAAACCTTTTAGCTCTACATTATTCAGTTTCTTTACACACTCAATATTTTTACTACCATCAAATGATGGGCTCATTACATTACCATTTATTGCTCTTACCGTATAATAGTATGTCTCTCTATCTTTCGCTGTCGTGTCCGTATAACTGGTTCCCATTACATTATTAGACAATACCACCCAATTTGTTCCTGATTGTTTCCTATATACTTTATATAATTTTGCCCCTTTTACTTTTTCCCAATTAATTTGTATTCCAGAATTTGTATTAATAAATTTTCCTAATTTTACATTATCTAACATCAACACTTGCGCTGATAAAATATTTACTTCGACATCTGGTGAAGCATAATAATTTTTTGTTTCCTTAAATCTTACAAAATAATTACCTGGTGAAAGATTACTGATTTCCTTTCCATCAATATCTTTGTATAATATTTCATTTTCACCACGAAATTCCATAGTAGAATCTACATCTTTAATTTTTCCGTCATTAGCACCCACAGATGACTCATCAACTGTTGAAACTTTCGGTAAATCTCTTTCCGCTTTGTTTATTGTGTAATTTACAATTATATTTTCATTAGGCAATGCATAATTTCTATTAGTTACATCAACTGCAATTGCTTCATATGTTCCAGCATCTGTTTGTTCACCATCAACAATAACATCACATTCTTCTCCATCTGCAACTCCATTTGCTATCGCTTTCGGCAAATGTGCTTTTCCATCGTATGTAAACATTGTATTTTCCCATTCGACTTCTATAATCTTTGGTTCAAATTCAATTGTTTGATCATAATAATCATTACATTTTTTGCAATAAAAACGAAGTACGCCTTCTTCTCCATATGATGGTTTTTTTATTACCTCGCCATTGTTCCATTCATGACCAATAGGTTCTGTATAATCATGATACTTTGTTTGTGAGCAGATAGCACATTGCTCTTTTGTATAACCATATTCAGTACATGTCGGTTCAACTCTACTCGTTATCCATTCATGTTGCTCCACTTCCATATACTTTTCTAAATTGTATAAATATTCTGCCCAATTTTCTATTTCATCAATGTGTTTTGTCCAACTGTCTTTTCCGTCCAACCATGTAAGATAATTCAAAATATTCGAAAAATATGTATTATCTGATATTGCAAACTCATTATAATCCATCACTGTTCTAAAAATTTCATCAGATGAAGATTCATAATCCCCTCTATTTTGCAGATAACAATTAAAATAGGATGATCTCCCATTTACATCCATATTTAGCACATATAGTCCCGTTTCAAAACCAGCCACTACATCATCTACAAAATTATTAATCTTTTCTGGAAGCGAACTAATTGAATCTATCGTTGAAATCACTAAATAAGCCTCATCAAATATTTCATCTGTTATTTTTATATCTGTGTACTCCGATACATCAGAATTATACAATTCTTTCAAATATTTTTTTAAAATATTCTCACATTCTGCTTTTATATCTTTGATAATCAATTCTTCATCTGATTGATCAGCATATTTATATATCAAATACTTTTCCAAATCATTTGATATATATTCAAGATGATATTGTGATTCTGCTGATTGATTATTCAACATACTTCTTGTAAAAGAAGAGAAACTCCAAATTCTCTGCTTCACTTCATCAGCATTATCTACTTCATTTATGATATTTCCCGTAATAAGATTATAATAATCATTTCCATCAAGATCTGCTTTTTGTATGCTACTACTATTATATATAAATGCCAAAAAATTTCTTGCCTCACTTTCCGGTAAAGTTGGCATATTATTCATCCACTTATAAAATTCTGTTTTTTCATCTCCATAGCTTTCGTCTAACTCATATGATAATCTACAATTTGCTAGTCCAAGACGCGTTCCCCAACCCGTGTATTCATTATCATGAAAGTATATTTTTAATTCATTTACACCTGACACATTAACTGCAACCTTGATGGGAAGATCTGTTGCCCTAAATTCATAGGAACCCAATAATTTACCATCACCATAAAAATCCAAAATAGTATCAAAATTTGTTGTATTATTACTTGGCACTAATACCAGATCACTTTGTAAATATTCGTACTCATTATTTATATTATATTTTACCCAAGCCCAACTTTTCTCGTGCCCTGCATTCCATCTTGCAATCCAAATTGCTAATCCTCTTTCATATTCATTTCCATATATATCATTTAATTTACCACTTGGTCTAATATAACTATCTCCCATATTCCCAGTATATCGGTTGCTTTCAATTATCGTGTACTCATCTAAATAAGCACATTCTTGCTTATTATTTTCAACTTCATCTGCAAATGTAGTCACACAATTCTGCAAAATAATAAACATTATCAGAACAGTTGCTAAAACCTTTTTCATAATTTATAAGACCTCCTCTTCCCCCATAATTGGCATAGTACTTATTTTCTCTCATAATATCTTGTACAAACTTCATTTATCGAGTTATACACAAATTATCATTAACAAAACAATTTAAAAAAATCCTATTTTTCACTTTATAGCTATATTGTTTTTCTTCTGTAATTCTCATCTAATGCATAAAATCTGTCTTCATTCCTAGCAACATTTTCTTTTGACCATGCTACATTTTTTTTAACTACTTTAGCAATAGTCCCAGCAATTAAGCAATTATTGAGTACTTTTCCTTTTACTACACTCCTATATGCACATATACTTCCACTTCCAATTTCAGTATTAGGCAAAATAGCAACTTCTCCACCTAACCAAACATGATTTCCGATTGTAATAGAATCTCTAAGCTTACCATCTGTATTATTAATACATTTTCCATTCGTAGTATCCCACAACAAATGTCCATCATGTCCTAAAAGAACTACATCCCATGAGAACATACAATCCCTGCCAATACATATCTTCTGATTTCTTCCAGTTCTTATCTTTCCAGTTTGCATATTAGTTTTACTTCCAATTGTCAGTATCGAAAATTCATTAATAAAAATTTCCATTCCATCAATAAATACATGGTCTTCTATTTTTAGTACAGAATTATTTGCTAGTTTTAGTTGCTTTGCTTGTAATATACAATTATTCTCTATTTCTATTTTATTGCTACTTCCTACCACAATCTTAGAAATTTTGACATTCTCTCCTATTACTACTCTATTATCAGAACCACATATTTGTATCTCCACTGTAGAATATGTCTCAATATAGTTTCCAAAATTATCACTATATTTTCCAGCTTTTAAAATCATATTTGAACAATTATTATATTCTAAATGATGTACCCCCTCCCCTGATAAATTATTAACAATCTTTTTTTTGCTATCAACTCGCTTCGCATATGCATTACTTAACCAACAAATTCCACGTTGAGCTTCCCTTTTAACTCTTTCATTAATCAAGTCATAATTGATATCATCAGGAATGCAGTAATTACTTATATCAAGCAATATCCTATCTTCCAATCCCAATAATTTTGCTATTGTAAAAAATCTATCTATTCCACGTTGACGATTACCTATTGCCAAATATTGTTTATTTAAAATAATGCTCAAACATACACCATGATGCGAGTCTGTAACAAAAAATGATGATCGGTTTATGTAATCTATAAATCTTTCTATAGAAACATCCTGTAAAAGTTTTCCCACATCCCATGTATCATGAAATGTCCAATATTCTCTCATTCCTAAAATTGAAATTATTTTAAGCCCCTTAGTTTCTGCAATTTTTTGAATTAAATCTTTCTTTTCTTGAGACGGATCTAAAATATAACACAAAAGATATTTTTCTTCTTTTATTGCTTCACTTTCATCTACTAATCTCGTGTATTCTTCCTTATCAAGCCAAAATATTGGATCAATTATCTGTTCGGTTTCAATTCCAAATATTTCTTTACATACCTGTATACCACTTTCTTCTCTAACACTTATTGAATCAAACCTATTTAAATATTCCTTTGCCACCGAAATCATCTGCGGATTATTGCTAAATTTACCAGCCCCAAAAGATGGTGCAACAGCTATTTTTTTCTTATTTCTATCTACAAAGTCAAGGAAGAACGAATATCCTACCAGCCTTGTTGTTGATTCAGTCCACATTTGGTCTGATCCCAATACAAATGAATCGCAAAATTTATTATATTCCTGCATATGATTAATATCACGCTTTTTCGCAATCATAAAATGCTTTCCGATAAAGGCTTCCACTCTCTCTGTTTCCTTATCCCACGGCTTACCACTAAGCATAGGTACAGGAATGAAAATAACATTTTTCCCCATCTTTTGAATGATTTTTGCAAGTCCGAAATATGTTAATGCACTTCCAAAATTTGATGCAAACCACCAACCAACTATTCCTGAATCCCAACGTCGATTTCTTCCATACCATAATGAACGATTATATCCATGCTCATCAAGATGACTAAAGAAAAATTTACGTCCTACATTAAGTTTTTGCGGATAATTTAAATTTCCATTATACTGTCTAATAATTTCAAATGGAATTTCTTCGCACAATTCCATACTTTCCTGCAATTTATCAAAAAAACTCTTTCCTTTTTCTGTATTTACTGTTACAAGTGATGTTCCCTTTCCATCATTTAATTTTGAGTTTATTTTAGATACCTGCCATGCATCTCCCATAGTAATATCTGCAACTCTATTACCTTTTGCATAATAACATTTAGAACAGTTTTCTCGTATTGTAACACCTTCTAAAAATCCATTATACCAAGTACAGTCTGCATAATTTTTTCTTACTACACTTCCATCATCTAAATATGCTGTAGCCGTTGTAGACCATCCGAAAACACTCTTATCACGAAAATCCAATTTTGCAATTTTCTTTCCGTTTACAAATTCATCAAGCCATTTATTATATGCCTTGATTGAATTTCCACCATGGCAAATGAAATCTGCCGTATATAAATTATCATATTCATGACATAAATATTTTTTTAACCCAGCCACTTCACAGGGCGTTCCTGTAAACAAAACAACTCGACCATTTTTCAAATAACTCTCTGCTCTTTTATATGTATGGCAAGTTTCAGCAAAAACATACTTTGAACCTCTCATTTCAACTATTTCTTCATTTGAATCCGCTTCTGCTAAATATACCCTCCTATAGTCTTCAGAATATACAGCTCCAAATATTACACCACCTTTTCGTACAATTTCATGAGCCATTAATGTAAACATTCCACCAGAAGAACTTTTTAACCTTATATCATCTTGTGCCCAAACCGCGTATGCTTTCGGTTCTTCATTTAAAATAGGTGCTTCATTTGCTTGACAGACGTTTATACACATACCACAATTTATACACAAATCAGATAATATGTTTGGATATAAAAAACCATCCTCATCGTATACCATCTCTATGGCATTAACAGGACATTTATTTTCACAACTTCCACAACCATAGCACTCCTCTTTCAATATACTATTTACAGTTCTAACCTTATCTTTCTTTTGCATTTGCGGATCTCCTAATAAACTTATATCTTTATAGAATTATTCTATCTTTCTTTCGAGTTAATTTTGTTCCAAGCTTAAAAGCTTTTGATTTTAACGTTTCATCAATTTCATATTTTTCTCTCTCTGTCTTTTCTGCAAGGGTTTTTAACTCATCCTCAACTGTCAAATCATTTAAAGCCCACTCTTTTATTTCTGCTAAATGTCCTTGCTGGCTCTCCGCAATAAGATATTCCCTGACTTCATATTTTTGAATTAAATTTAAAATTTGTTCAGAATATTTTCTTTTAAATTCTGCTGGGAAATCACAGATTGTATAGTATAAAAACTCTATAACCCAAGACCACAGTGCATCTTGATTCAATTCATAAAATCCTTGTTTTTTCCATTCATTTATTATTTTTTCAACAATCAAAAAATGACATTCTGTTTTTTTTATGCGTCGGTTACTATACAATTGCATTAAAGATGTATTTTTAGCAATTCGATAATTATACAGTTTTAAATCCAGAACAATAACATTTTTAGCTCTTGGAATATACCCAAACTGAAATATCTGATCTTCACCTAAATTCAACTCCTCATCAAATCTTAAAATCGATGGTTCTTCTAATATTTTTCTTTTTATAAAATGAAGCCATAAAAACGGACGTGCGGCTTTCTCTTTAAATACAACCTCATCAACTTTATTATTAACATATGTTTTACAAGTCGTTGTAAGCTTATCAGCTATATATTCATTTTTTTCACCTATGACATTTCCACCAAAAATTATTAAATCCCAATTTTCTTTTTCTACTGCTACCTTTGAAAGCTTTTCAAATGCATTTTCTACTAGGTAATCATCTGCATCTACAAAACTAATATAATTACCACTCGCATATTGTAATGCTTTATTCCGCGCAGCTGCAGGTCCTGCATTTTCTTGAATAAATACTTTAATTCTGTTATCTTTCTTCTCGTAAAATCTTAATATATCCAATGAATGATCTGTAGAACCATCATCTACACATAACACTTCAAAATTTGTATAAGTCTGGCTAATCAGCGAATCCAGGCAGGTTTTTAAATATTTTTCTGCATTATATACAGGAACAATTACAGAAATAAAAATATCTATTTTTTTTCCATCTGTTTCATTATTCTTTAATTTCATATACATTCTCCACTATATCTTCATTTTTAAAAATTTCTTTATATTCAAACCATTTTTAAATTCTTCTGAATTACGAACCAGTAACCATTTTTTATGTATTTCTTCATATTCTTTTTTTTGGCGGTACATGCCGTCTTCTATATAGAAAAGTTTTGGAGAATCAATAATTCTATTCATTTGTGCTAAAACCCATGAATCTAGCATTTCAACATGTATCTTAGGATTTTTCAAATCACTTTCGAATTCCTTACTTACTCTCTCTAAAAATTCCAACCGAAATTCGTCAGCTATTCTATGATAAGAATGTAAATAATTAAAAACTTTTTTCTCCAAAAACCGTTTATGATATTCTGCATTAAGTTCATCATGTTCATCAAGGAATTTACCTATATACATATACTCATCGCAAATGCAAAACACTTTCTTTTTACTGTTTATTGATGAGTTTGGATTGTCCTGACGATAATAATAAAAAGCTTCATTTATAAATACAATCTTCCTTGCTAACGAAATTACTTGAAACCAGAAACCGTTATCTTGAAAACTCGCTCCTGGTGTTTCATTATGACGGATATTATTTTTGCGCAAAAAATCTGTTTTATAAATTCCAGTCCAATTCATCATTGTAAATGTAAATATTTCCGGACAAATTTGCGAATTTAGTACTCTGTTATAGTATTGAATTGGGCATACCCATTGATATTGTGCTTCAGATCTCCCATTTTTAGTTGAAAAAATATAGTGGTCTGATTTTACAATTTCAGTTTTATATTGTACTGCTGTGTTATATAATCTCTCAAACATATTTTTTTCAATGTAATCATCAGATTCTACAATACCAATATACTCACCTATTGCTATATCCATCCCTACATTCATCGTGTTACCATATCCAGAATTTTGTTTCGTAATAACTTTTATACGAGTATCCATTTTTTCATATGTACGTAAAATACTCAAAGATGCATCCGTTGAACCATCATCTACACAAATTATTTCAATATCTTTCAATGTTTGATTAATAACACTATCTAAACATTCCTTTAAATATCTCTCCACATTACATATTGGTATTACAATTGATACTTTGATATCATTCATTTTCAAACTTCCTCTACCCTTCATTCATCTTCCGATAAGCCTCGCAAACCACCTTCGGCTCACCGTACATTTTCATTTTTCCTTTTTCGATCCAGACCACCCGGTCACAATTTTCTAAGATCGTACCCATACTATGCGACACCAGCAGCACCGTACTTCCTCCGTGGATCATCTCTTGCACACGTTTCAAACTCTTCTTGCGGAAAAATTCATCCCCGACCGAAAGCACCTCATCTAAAATAAGGATCTCTGCGGTTTCGCCGATCGTTGCGATTGCAAAACCGAGACGGCTGACCATACCGGAGGAAAAGTTTTTTACTTTCTCTTCCATAAAACCTTCAAGTTCTGCGAACCTGACGATCTCGTCATATTTGGAATCAATAAATTCTTTGGAGTAACCGATGATAGCGCCGTTTAAGTACACGTTTTCCTTTGCGGTCAGTTCCACATCAAAACCGGTTCCAAGTGTCAGCAGCTGTACTTTCCGGCGGTCGCACTGCACTTCGCCACTGCTCGGTTTTAAGGCTCCGGACACTATTTTAAGAAGTGTACTTTTACCGGAACCGTTGGTTCCGATGATTCCTACCACTTCGCCCTTGTATACATTGAATGACACATGATCTAACGCAAGCAGTTCCCGGTAACTGATTTGTTTTTTCAAAAGCTGGATCACATACTCTTTGATACCGGAGACATTGTTCATCGCAATCCGGAACTGCATCGTGACATCCTTCACAGCAATGACCGGTTCTTCTCCTGCATGTTCTTCCGGCACAGCCGTATTGGAATACTTTTCAGCAGCATTTTGTCCATCAGAATTCTTTTTATCGGGTGAATTATCATCTCCGGCAGACTGTTCCAGTTCCGCCCGCCATGCGCGGATCTCCTCCTCAGAGATATCCAGTGCCAGATCTTCTATCTCAAAATCATCTGCCGCATTTATGTCAGAGGAAGTTTCGGATTCTCCTTGTTTTAATTTGTTTTTTCTGGTTTTAATCCGATTGTTTGTTTTCCCGGATACAGATGTACCATCCTGCCTCTGTTTATTTTTATCCATATGGATAACCAGAAGAATTGCAAGAAGCATGATCACTAATGTCACAGCCAGAATGATGATCAATATTTTCATCTGATTCTGAAAGTTCTCCTGCCCTTCATTCGGATTCCAGGTTTCCAGCTTATTTCCGGTCGTGATCTTATAAAATCCGGTCTGACCTTCCAGATCCATCGCATAGACGATCGATTCGCTCTGGATGATGTCAAGTGTCAGTTCCTGTGGCCACTCGCTGCACACATACGGAGACATGAAGTAATATTTTTCTCCGTTGACTGTGATGGAATTGCAGGGATACAGTTTATCTTTTTCACTGCTATAAGCGTACAGGTAAAGGTTTTTTTGACTGTCCGCCAGATACACAAAACTGATGTCTCCATTTGCTGACAGATATGCAGCTACTTCTGTTCCCTGATAGGTGATGGTTCCGGTATCATACTGGAAATCGATGTTCTCCGGCGTGTACTGGGAGAGATCCACCAGATAGTAGGTCTGCTCCTCCACCGGCACTTCCATCACTGTCGGAATATCCGAAACCGGATTTTCTTCTCCGGTTTCCGTCTCCTGACTTTCCTCCGGCGGAGCGTCCCCCACCGTATCTTCACCGGAAATCGTGACATAGGTTGATGCCAGAGTTGCCACATCAAACTCTTCTTCATTCTCTCCTGCAGTGTGGATCACTGCACTCTCTATTTTTATATCTGCCGTTCCACCGCTTCGCGTCTGGAACTTTAACATGTATTTGACCTGCGCATTGACTCCGGTTCCACTTAACGTGATAACTCCGTTTTCCTCGGAATCACCACCTCCGGTGTACTCCAGACGCCTGTTATCGTAGGATATTTTGACCTCATAGGTTCCAATCCTCGAATCCCCGTTCAGGTATACGCCGATTGGAAATGTCTCATTGTCGGTTGCCGTATAATAATTAGATCCGAACGTGACAGCTGCATTTTCCGCACGGATTTCCCACGGTATTCCTATTGCCAACACAAAGAATGTGCCCAGGAGTATTATCCTTTTCCATTTTTCCCAGATTTTTAATCTCACTTTTGTATCTTCACTCCAATCTCTGCTTTTTCCTTGTACTGTTCCTTCATGGATTTTATCTTCTGTATCTAACCATTATATTTTCTGCATCACATTGTTTTCTTTTTTCGAGAACACGTAGTAACCGATCAGAAAACTTACAATGCCCCACAAGATCATTTTGATCCATAGATCCGTCTCCGGCCATTTCTGATACATGACGCAGTCCCTCGCAAATGCAATGTAGACAAACACCGGATTGTTTCCGATGACTTTCTGCATCATCAGCGTTGTGCTCTCATACGGATAAAAGATCGCCGACATGTACATCCAAAGTGTCAGGACGATTGAATACAGATATTTGATGTCCGCAAAAAACACGTATAGGATTGAGAGTACGTACCCGATTCCCATGGAGAATAGCAGGCAGAAAAATACATCGATCGGAAACAGTAACATCGTCGGGCTGATTTTGATCTGAAACACGACGAGCATGAGCACATAGGCGACACAGGTGTATCCAAAGTTAGTCAGTGCGGTATAGATCCTTGCCAGAACAAATGTCTGTTTCGGAAGTTTTACTTTTAACAGCAGCGTCCGGTTATCGACGAGCGCCGTCATTGCGGAGTTTGTCGCACCGGAAAAGAGCTGCCAGAAAATCGTTCCGGTCAGATAGTAGATTGGATAGTTTTCAATCGTACGTTTAAAGATTGTGCTGAAGATCATGGACATAACTGCCATGGTCATCAGTGGATTTAACACACTCCAGATCACACCGAGAAAAGATCTCGCATATTTTCTTTTAATCTCTCTGTCTACAAGCTGTTTGATGACAAAGTAATATTGTTTCAGTTCTTCCTTATTCTTTCTCACGACTGTAATTTCCTGTCTGTTTTTTCTTCTCTATTTTCTTTTGAGCTTTATCTTCTAGACTTTGCGGTCAATTTCTTCTGCAATCTGATAATCTGATTCAGGCTGTAATTTACCTGCCATGAATCATATTTTGTTTTATCCATTTGCGGATATAAATGATGTATTTATAGAAAACGGCATGCAAACGGTTTCTCACTCTGCCTCTCTCATTCAGTGTTCCGCACGTTGCGATACTGCCCTCGATCCACGCGCTCTCATGGAGTACCTTTTTCCGGACGCCTGTCATGATGAGCAGACGGTTGAGCAAATGATGGTTTTTGATTTCCTGCTCCGAAAAATCTGCGGACACTTTCTGATTGTCATCCTCTCTCACATCATCTGAGAAAAGCAGGCTTCCGTATGCCTCTGCCTCAAACTGTGTCGGGTTTCCCATAAAGGGTGATAGAAGTTCCTCCACATACCCGCTGTCCGCCTGCGGCAATGATTGCTTTTTCTCCTGCAGAAACTCTTCCAGCCAGCAGATATACCGGCTGATGCGTTCCCGGTTCAGGTTCTCCCTGCTGTCTGTCACCGGAACATAGATGATTTTATCCTTCTCGCCCTCTGTCCTGTAGGATAATGTCATGCCCTCCGGTGCAGAAAACACTGCCTCAAACAGGCTGTTGCTGAAATGCACTTTTCTTTTGATCTCACCCCACGGCGTGAAGTAAAAACTGTGATATTTTTCCCTTCCCTCCCCTTCCGGGATCTCATACAAGCCAAAATAGTATCCTTCGAGCTTTCTGTCCGGCTGTTTCTGACGGAGCAGATGTTCAATGCTCTGCTGGATCGTACCGATCCAGCCGCTGTCTACCAGTGCATAAGAAACCGGTTCCAGCAGTCCTTCCTGTGTGAGATAGCCGATTGCCGTCCCATAAGCTTCCTTCGAATGGCTGTCTATATAATGAAATAAGAGCGGTATCTTTTTTAAGCAGTCTTTCAACTGCATGACCTCGTGATAATTGATGACTTTTCTGTAATTCTCCGTGTACCCGGCAAGCGCTGCGATCTCCTCTGCCTCTTTGTCTGTCAGTGCTGCACGCTGCATGATTTTTTCAAAGGTCACATCGATCCCTCCGACACAGATGCGTTCCAGACAGCGTTCCCCGAGAAGATGATATTCCGGCACACGCACCGCATATCTCGACACTTTGAGATATCTGCACTCGATGTCCAGATCATATTGTTTACAGAGCTGCTGTGCGGCAAGATACATCTGATAACCGTCCCTTGCCAGAAAGTAAAGCCGTTTTTTTCTACTTTGTAATGCCTCCTGCAAAACCCACAGCACAAACTCATAAAGTGTTGGTGCAAGCACACGCTCATAGATTTCTTTCTCGGATCTGGCTTTTTTATAAGATTGTAGTCTCTGTTCTCTGCGGTCGGTCGGATTCATAACTGCTATACTCCAATCTGGCATTTTCGGGTAACTGTTCTTTTTTGCACTTCCACCACGTCTCACCGCGTTTTAATAACGCAACGATCCCCGGCGGGATCAGACCGCCCACAACCGGACGGATCACATAGAGCCAGCCCAATGGAAACAACAGATGCATGGCTTTAAAATTCCGGTAGCGGAGTTTTGCCTCGTTGATCCGGAAGTGAAATCTTCGTTTCTGAAAAGACTGCTTGTCCTCCCGGTACGCAAACAGATATTGCTGAATGTTGTACCCCTGATAACCGAGCTGATGCAGACGCATGAATATCTCATAATCTTCACAGCGCAATGTTTCCGGAGAAACATGATAGCCCTCATTTTTTTCAAATAGTTTTCTGCGGTACATGACTGTTGGATGTATGAAGGGAGAAAACGGCAGATAGTCTTTATCGGACGGAAGTTCCGGCATTTTGCGTTCTCCCCAGACACCGTTTTCATCAAATAATCTCGTATTGCAGCCACACCACGCATACTCTTTGTGCTGCTCCATAAAATCATACTGCACCTGCAGACGCTCCGGCAGTGCGATATCGTCTGCATCCATGCGGGCAATGTATTTTCCTTTTGCAGCGCCAATACACATATTTAAGGAAAAAGCCAGACCGTGATTCTCCTCTTTTCCAATCAGGACAATCCTCTCGTCAAGCTTTTCTAATTCTCTGATATAACCTGCCACCTCCGGATCAGAACCGTCATCGTAAATGATGAACTCGAAATCCGTGAGTGTCTGGTTCAATATGGACTTTACTGCCTTTTGCAGTGCCTCTCTGTTCCACTGGTTGTAAACTCCCATGATCACAGAGACTTGTTTTTCAAACTCTGCCCCCATACGCTTTTATCGCTTTCTTTCCTGCGTCACGCTGATTTCCTGATAGACACGGCGCATTATTTTATCTGTTGCCTCTATGCTGAATCTTTCTGCTGTCCTTCTCCCATGCTCTCCCATTTCCCTGCGTAGCTGCCCGGACTGTCTCATACGGCAGATCGCATGCATGAAATCTGCCACTTTATCTGCCTGACAGACAATGCCATTTTCCGTATGGCACATGTACTCCCTGCTTCCGCGGTTATCTGATGCGATCACCGGGACTTCACATGCCAGCGCCTCGATGGCTGCAATCCCAAGTCCCTCTCTCTTAGATGGAAATGCAAAGCAGTCTGCACTCTGCAGAACATCCTGCACATCATTGCGGTAGCCTAACAGTCTGACCTGTTTTTCCAGATGATGTTTCTGGATCAGATGTTCTAATGTTTCCCTGTAAGGGCCTTTGCCACAGATACTGTAATAAATATTTTCGTCATGTAACCGGGCAACTGCCTCGATCACGACTGCATGATTTTTATTTTCCACAAGTTCTCCCACCGAAACGATGTGAAATCCATCTGGCGGGATGTCCAGTTCTTTTCTTTTTATTTCTCTCAGCTCCGGTTTTTTCCGAAACTTCTCTATATTCACACCGACGCCCGGAATCTGTTCCACACATCCATGCTCTTTTAAACGAAAGCGGTTTGCTCTCTCATAATCTTCTCTGTTGATTGTAATGATCCGGTCGGTAAATGCTGCCAGAAACCTCTCTGCCGTATAGTAGAGCAGCCAGTTTTTCTTCGGTGCCCCCTCATAAAAATGAAACCCATGTGCCGTGTATACAACATATGGTTCTCTTCCGGAAGCTTTTGCGGCAAGCCTTCCCACCACGCCACCCATTGGATTGTGGCAATGTACCAGACTGATCTGTTCTTTTCTGATGATCTGTTTTAACTGTAAAAATGCTTTTGTATTTTTTGTGATCTGAAACGGACTTTTTCTGATATCGATATGATGTAAAATCAGTCCGTCTCTTTTCAACTGGGTTTGATCGATATTGTAAATCGGATTTTCAAAATCGGATGCATAATGAACCGTATAACCATTCTCCTGTAAGATTCTCACATCATTCATTTCAAATTGCGGTACGAATCCGCTGATGGTTGTGATTATTAATGCATGCTTCATTTTACTTCATCCTGTCAGTTCTTTTTCCGGCGGTCTGCATGACACAGA
>ENA-OPXQ01000982-OPXQ01000982.1-human-gut-metagenome-genome-assembly--contig:-NODE-982-length-17039-cov-2.775789_pt1 | contig 17039 bp, 10 predicted proteins | sample MGYA00241769_ERZ502042 | MGnify/ENA primary metagenome ERZ502042 (study PRJEB25962, sample SAMEA2041934) | human gut metagenome | biome: human gut; feature: human-associated habitat; material: faeces...
TGCAAGCAAGCTTGCATCGGCTTTCTGACCTTTTGACCCTGGTATCATCATTTTATTTATGAGTAGTAAAAACGGGAGGATTTGTATGAATATGAAAAATTATACGAGAGAAGATATCCTGAATCTTGTCGAGGAAGAAGACGTGGGATTTATCAGGCTGCAGTTCACCGATATTTTCGGAACAATGAAGAATGTAGCGATTACAGTAAGCCAGCTTAAGAGAGCACTGGATAATAAATGTATGTTTGATGGATCTTCGATAGAAGGATTTGCCAGAATCGAAGAATCGGATATGTATCTGCACCCGGATCTGAATACATTTGAAATTTTTCCGTGGCGGCCGCAGCAGGGAAAGGTTGCAAGATTTATCTGCGATATTTACAGACCGGATGGAACAGCTTACGAAAGCGATCCGAGACATGTTCTTAAGAAGGTACTTTCCGAGACGAAAGAGATGGGATATGACTTTAACGTAGGACCGGAATGCGAATTTTTCCTGTTTGAGACGGATGATGCGGGAAATCCGACGACGATTTCCAATGAACGTGCAGGATATTTTGATCTGGGACCTTTGGACCAGGGAGAGAATGCAAGACGTGATATTGTTCTTACAATGGAAGATATGGGGTACGGTGTGGAGGCATCTCATCACGAGATGGCACCGGCACAGCATGAGATCGATCTGGAATATACAGAGGCGATGGATGCAGCAGACAATATCATGACATTTAAGCTTGTTACCAAAACAATCGCAAAAAGACACGGGCTTCATGCTACATTTATGCCAAAGCCAAAGGATGGTATCCATGGCTCAGGAATGCATCTGAATATGTCTCTGTCAAGAAATGGAAAGAATGTTTTTGCAGATGAAAAAGATCCGAATGGTCTGAGCAAGGAGGCTTACTATTTTATCGGCGGACTTATGAAACATATCAAAGCGATCAGCTTTATCACAAATCCGATCGTGAATTCCTATAAGAGACTGGTTCCCGGATATGAGGCACCGGTATATATTGCCTGGTCAGCGAATAACCGGACTCCTCTGATCCGTATTCCACGGGTATCAGGGGAAAGCACAAGAGTCGAACTCAGAAGTCCGGATGGGGCAGCAAATCCATATCTGGCACTTGCCGTATGTCTGGCTGCCGGAATGGAAGGAATTAAAAACAAGATCCTGCCTCCGGAGAGTGTAGATGAGAATATTTACGAAATGACAGATGTGGTGAAAAATGCACTTGGAATTGAGGAGCTTCCGGCAAGCTTAAGAGAAGCAATCACAGAATTCCAGAAAGATCAGTTTATGCAGGAAGTACTGGGAGAAGAACTGTCACAGAAGCTGATCGAGTCAAAGCGTGCAGAATACAGAGCATACCGCACTCAGGTTACAGAATGGGAAATTAATGAGTACTTACAGAAATTCTAAAGAAACTTTCCAATTCTAAAGGCAGGAGGCTGGTATTATGAGCAGTATTATTGTTGTATTTCCAAAAAAGGAGATTGCAACCAATATTCGCAATATACTGGTACGAAATGGATTTGACGTGATTGGTGTGGGGGTAACCGGAGCACAGGCGGTTCAATTGGCAGATAATCTGGATGATGGAATTGTAGTTTGTGGTTATAAAATGACAGATATGTTATATAATGAATTGAGAGATTATCTGCCGAGTACGATTGAGATGCTTTTGATCGCATCGCCGGAGAAATGCAGTGACAGGACGCCGGGAGTGATCAGCCTGTCGATGCCATTTAAGGTATTTGATCTGATGAACACGATCGAGATGATGGCACAATCGATTGGCAGGCGGAGAAAGAAAAGAAGAGCAGAGCTTAAGAACCGGAATCCGGAGCAGCAGGCACTTGTAAAAGAGGCAAAGAGTCTTCTGATGGAACGTAATAATATGACGGAGGAAGAAGCGCATCGCTATCTGCAGAAATGTAGTATGGAGAGCGGTGTCAATATGGTGGAGACAGCTCAGATGGTACTTAGTATTATGGCGGAATAAAGGAGATTAAAGAGGCAGGATATATGATTTTTACAAAAATGCATGGTCTTGGAAATGATTATGTGTGTATAAACTGCTTCAGAGAAAGGGTGGAAGATCCACCTGGATTTGCAAGAACACTTTGTGACAGGCATTACGGGATCGGAGCGGATGGTCTGATTCTGATATGTCCGTCAAAGGTGTCTGATTTTAAAATGGAGATATACAATTCGGATGGCTCTGTTGCCGGGATGTGCGGCAATGGCATCCGATGCCTGGGAAAATATGTATATGATTACAGACTTACCGGAAAGGAAACGCTCAGTATCGAGACGAAATCCGGAATTCGTAACATGCACCTTCATATTCAGGATGGGAAAGCCTGCGGTGCTATGGTAGATATGGGTGTTCCAAGACTGAACGCACACAGCATTCCAATCCTGAGCGAAAAGGATCTGGTGATCAATGATCCGATTGAGGTACAGAAGAAGAACTACCGCATGACCGGGATTTCGATGGGAAATCCGCATGCGGTAATCTTTTCAGAAGAGATAAACGGGATTTCTCTGGAAGAGACAGGAAGGGAGTTAGAATTTCATCCGAGATTTCCGGAGAGGGCAAATATCGAGTTCTGTCATGTGACTGCGAGGGACCGGATGGAGATTCGTGTGTGGGAGAGGGGTGTTGGTGAAACGCTTGCCTGCGGAACCGGAGCATGTGCAGCAGTTGTGGCTTCTGTGCTGAATGACTTGACAGATGAGGAAGTAATCGTTAAATTATTAGGTGGAGAGTTATCTGTCAGATGGGACCGTAAGGTGAATCATGTATTTTTGGAGGGACCTGCGGTTAAAGTATTTGATGGTGTACTATAAAGATCAAATCACAAAGGAGACGACATATGTACAGTGTAAATGAAAACTACTTAAAGTTACCGGGAAGCTATCTGTTTTCCAATATTGCCAAAAAAGTTGCAGCGTTCTCAGCAGCGAATCCGGATGCACCGATCATCCGTTTGGGAATCGGTGATGTAACACAGCCGCTTGCACCTGCGATCATCGAAGCGCTTCACAGTGCAGTTGATGAGATGGCACACGCAGAGACATTCCACGGATATGCACCGGATCTTGGATATGAATTTTTAAGAAGCGCGATTGCAAAGAATGATTTCCAGGCAAGAGGATGTGATATTGCTGCAGATGAGATCTTTATCTCAGACGGAGCAAAGAGTGATTCTGGAAATATCCAGGAGATCTTTGGACCTGACTGCAGAATCGCAGTAGGAGACCCGGTATATCCTGTATATGTGGATACAAACGTAATGGCAGGACGTACCGGAACTTACGATCCAAAGACAGAAACATGGAGCAATGTAATCTACATGCCTTGTACAGCAGAAAATGGATTTGTACCGGAACTGCCAAAAGAAGTACCGGATATGATCTATTTATGCTTCCCGAACAATCCGACCGGAGCGGCTATCACAAAAGATGAACTCCAGAAATGGGTAGATTATGCAAATAAAAACGGGGCAGTGATCATTTATGATGCTGCATATGAAGCATATATCACAGAGGAAGATGTACCACACAGTATTTTTGAATGTGAAGGAGCAAGAACCTGTGCAATCGAACTTAGAAGTTTTTCTAAGAATGCCGGATTTACAGGAGTACGTCTTGGCGCAACAATCATTCCGAAAGACCTTAAGTGTGGAGATGTGATGCTTCATTCGCTGTGGGCAAGACGTCACGGAACAAAATACAATGGAGCACCTTATATTGTACAGAAAGCCGGAGCTGCTGTTTATACAGAGGCCGGAAAAGCACAGATAAAAGAGCAGATCGCATACTATCAGAAGAATGCAAGAACGATTTATGAAGGTCTGAAGAATGCCGGATACACAGTATCCGGAGCAGTGAACTCACCATATGTATGGTTAAAGACGCCGGATAACATGACTTCATGGGAATTCTTTGATTTCCTTCTTGAAAAAGCAAATGTAGTTGGAACTCCGGGATCAGGATTTGGACCGAGCGGGGAAGGATACTTCCGCCTGACAGCATTTGGAAGTTACGAGAATACGTTGGAAGCGATCAAGAGAATTGAGAATATTTAATTGAAAATCTGGCTGCAGGGACGGGCGTCGGATCACGGTGTGGATTTGGCGGTGGACTCTGGCGTGAACAGCCTGTAACATGAAAAGAAAGAGAAAAGTGTGATACCAGACTCATTCGACGGAAAATCTGATGATTTTCCATCTCAGGAGTCTTCGGAATTTCGTACTTGGGGTACGAAATCCGATCACACTTTTCTCTTTTTTTCATTAACAGGCTGTAACACGCCGCCATATACCGTCAAATCCACACCGTGATCCGACGCCCTGGGCGCTGCAGCCAATTTAAAATGATACCTGGCTTTAAGCTTTATTCAACCGTTATGTGTGTCTATACCAAAACAAAATCACTCATAACATATAAGTCAGAACAAAAGTAAATATAATAAGAATGGATTTCAATTCTGAACAAACAATCCTTCCATCCACAGCGAGGCGCATCTATGATGCGCCAATGCGGAAGCTTTGAATAACGTAAGGGTGAAGTGGGGACGAGGTGACGGTTTCACGCCATTCGTAAGAGCCGTGCAGTCTGTTAATTTAATCGGGACGGAAATTGTGACCAGATTTCGTACTACAAGTACGGAATCTGAGGACTGCCTGAGCCGGAAAATCATCAGATTTTCCAGCGAATCAGTCCGGTGTCGCAACTTCCGTCCCGATTAAATTTTACAGAATGCAGGCGATGAAGACCGGCGTGAAACCGTCACCTCGTCCCCACTTCGCCCGTAGCCTTATTCCAAACTTCCTCTAACCGGTATGAGACTCCGCTCCAATACCCCTTTCAGGTGAGCAATAGCGGTTCCGTAGTTCGTGATCGGTACGCCCTGATCTTCGGCGCATTTGAGGCGATACTGCATTTCGCGTTCGTTCAGGGTGCAGCCACCACAGTGAATAATGAGTTTATAAGGTGAGAGATCTACCGGGAATTCGGTTCCGCTTGTGAATTCAAAGTGCAGGTCTTTATTTCCGGTATGCTGGCGGATCCAGCGAGGAAGCTTCACTGTTCCAATGTCATCACATTGCCTGTGATGGGTGCAGCCTTCACAGACGAGAATTTTGTCACCATCTTCCAACTTGTCCAGCATCTGTGCGCCTTCGACCTGAAGCTTCAGATTTCCTTTGTATCTGGAAAGCAGGATGGAAAAAGAGGTCAGTGGAATATCTTCCGGTGTATCGGCAGACACTTTGGCAAATGCCTGGCTGTCGGTGATGACAAGGCGTGGCTTTTTGCCAAGAGACGAAAGTGTTTCCTTCAATTCTGTGTCACGGGTTACAATAGAGATTGCACCAGCCTCCAGTACATCGCGGATGGTCTGCTGCTGCGGGAGGATCAGACGTCCTTTTGGGGCGGCAGAGTCGATCGGGACGACCAGAACGACAAAATCATTTGGATTTAAAAGATCGCGGACGAGATATTTATCCTGATCTTCTTCCGGAGCCTGGCTTGCAATCAGTTCTTTTAATTCATGAACATGGTATCCGGTTACTGTGCTGACTTCGATACTGTTGGAAGCATCTATATGAAAAGAAGCATCCGACATAGAATCCAGATTCGGACAGACTGCGCCATTTTCAGCAGAAGAGCAGAGGTCAGATTTATTTTTTACCACAACGTAAGGGATCTTCTTATCCTGTATTTTCTTTAAGATGGATAAATCTTCTGGTGTCATGCCAAGAGAGGCATCGATTACCAGAACAGCGATATCTGTTTTGTTTAAAATCTGGTAGGCTTTTTTGACACGCAGTTCACCGAGTTCTCCGATGTCGTCAAGCCCCGGGGTGTCAATGATCACGACAGGTCCGAGGGGAAGAAGTTCCATTGCCTTTGGAACCGGATCGGTAGTTGTTCCGAGAACATCAGATACAATGGCAAGATTCTGTCCGGTGATAGCGTTGATGATGCTGGATTTTCCGGCATTTCTGCGACCGAAGATACCGATATGTACACGATCTGCAGAAGGGGTGCTGTTAAGACTCATAGTTTTTGTAATCTCCTTTTTTGTATTCTTTTTGCGCAGGAATTCCTTTGCAGTCAGTTTGGATCTGAAAATAGTGTATCACATATACTATAGAAAATCAATTTTGTGAAAATTTACTTAAAAGAAACATATAAAACTGGCATTTTTGGATAAAAGTTTCATTGACTAAAGTGTGAAAGTACGGTAAAATAATCACAAGTTCATAAAGAACAGAACAGACAAGGATGTCGCATCAGATGCGGCATCCTTTTTGTATTTCAGAAAAGAAAGTAATCAGAAGTGCAAAGTAATTTCTCAAACAATCCCGGGAACGAGAGAGTGTCTGCGGACGGAAATGCAAGGGCGCATTACAAAAGAATTTGTGATGCGCCCTTACGTTTTCACTACACAGTTAAGGAGGATTATTATTATGAAAAAAAGATTAATAGCAGTTTTAATGTGTGCAGCAATGGTAACAGTACTTGGAGCAGGATGTGGAAGTAAAAAAGAAGATACAAAGGAAACTTCTGATACAAAGAAAGAATATACAGAAGACGAGCTGAAGGACAGCATGAAAGGTGTCAAACTGAAAGTCGGAACAACCGGACTTTTCGGACCATTTACATACTATGATGAGGACGGAAAGACGCTGATCGGATATGATGTTGATCTGTTAAATGATCTGCAGGAGCTTCTGGGATTCGAAATCGATGGTGGTCTTCAGGCAATGGATTATTCGGCACTTACTACTTCACTTGCTGAAAATAAACTGGACATCGGAGCAGCAGCACTTTGTGCAACAGATGAAAGAAAAGAAGTTATGGACTTCAGTGATATCTATTGTGATTCCGGTCAGGTCGTTATGGTAAATAAAAATGACGATAAAGGAATTAAGAGTGTTGATGATCTGAAGGATAAAAAAATAGCCGTTGAAAAGGGAACCGCATCTCATACTTATGCAAGCAAGAACCTTACAAGTGCAACTCTCGAAGTACATGACACGATCACAACTGCATATGAATCTTTGGAGCAGGGAAAAGTAGATGCTGTTATTCAGGATGGACCTGGAGCATATTTCTATATTAAGACAACATCGGACAGCAACCTGGAGGTAGTCGGGGATGAGTTTAATCAGGGCCAGGCACCGTATTGCGTAGCAATTTCTAAAGAATGCAAATATTATGATGAAATCAATGCAGCTGTAAAGGTACTGATTGATAATGGCACAACAGATGAACTCTATGCGAAATGGTGTGAATAATCAAAGAACAGACAGCAACTAAAAAGAAGATAGGATGAGATAGTATATGGATATGACTTTTTTGAATGTTTTACTTCCAATGATGTTTGAGGGATTAAAACTTACGATTTTAATTGCTGTTGTCGGTATCACAATTGGCTTCCTGATCGGAAGCCTCTGTGGATACCTGCTTCAGTCGAAATATAAAATAGGGAAAGCAATTGCAGAAGTTTACATTTGGATCATTCGTGCGACACCGCTTATGGTGCAGGCTTTATACGGATATTTTGTAATTCCGAAGCTTTTGGGTGTCGATATTGGAAGCACTGCAGTGGGAATTGGCGTTATCGCACTGAATTCCGGTGCATTTATTTCAGAAATTGTAAAAGGTGCGTTGATGAGCATTGATCCGGGACAGAAAGAAGCAGGTGCATCACTTGGACTTACAAGTGCACAGACGATGATCCATCTGGTTATCCCACCGGCATTTAAAGCGGCACTTCCGGCATTATTTAACCAGTTTATCATTTCTGTTAAGGATACCGCACTTTTATCTGCGATTGCGGTTAATGAGATCACGCATCAGGCACAGGCGTATGCAGCGTTGAGCTTTAAAGCAATTCCTACATACACAGCACTGGCAGCGTTTTATCTGGTGATACTTTCGGTACTGATAATTGTCCAGAAACAGATAGAAAGGAAAATGAGGTGATTGGTATGATTAAAGTAAATCATTTGTCGAAGAAATTTGGGAACCTGGAGGTATTAAAGGATATCAATCTTGATATCAATGAAGGTGAAGTGGTCTGTATCATCGGACCTTCCGGATCGGGAAAGAGTACTTTCTTAAGATGCATCAATCAGCTTGAAAGACCGACAGGCGGAACCGTACAGTATGAGGGAAAGAATCTTCTCGATAAGAATTGTGACATCCGCAAATTCCGTGAGGAAGTCGGAATGGTTTTCCAGAAATTCAATCTGTTTCCGCTTAAGACCGTTGTTCAGAATGTTATGATGGCACCAATCCTTACCAAACACATGAATAAGGAAGAAGCGCATGCAAAAGCACTGGAACTTCTGGATAAGGTAGGATTAAAGGATAAAGCGGATGTATATCCGAGTACACTTTCAGGTGGACAGCAGCAGAGAGTTGCCATTGCAAGAGCACTGGCAATGGAACCGAAAGCGCTGTTGTTTGATGAGCCGACATCGGCGCTGGACCCGGAACTGGTAGGAGATGTACTTGATGTTATGAAATCTCTTGCGAAAGAAGGAATGACGATGATCGTTGTAACACATGAAATGGGCTTTGCACGTGATGTGGCAGACCGGGTCATCTTTATGGCAGACGGATATGTTGTTGAAGAAGGCAGACCGGATGCAATTTTTACAGCACCAAGAGAGAGAAGGACGCAGTCATTCTTATCCCGTGTTCTTCCGGCAACTGCATAAATAAGACGTTTTGTAAAAATTATTGATATACTACTCATAAAGGGGCAGGTGAGAGCCTGCCCCAGTGTAAAAAAGATCAAGAAAATGAGTAAAATACTTCCATTGACTTTCCCATATCCGATTGTTAAAATAAGAAGAAAGCTAAAGAAGGGACCTTCGCCATACGGCGGAGGTGTTTTTGGCTTATAGGAAAATATAATTTCTATATTATGATGTAAGTGTCAAAAGTATCAATTGCGTTTGTGCTCGCACAAATAAGCAATTGATACTTATTGACACTCACATCATATTATTAAAAAGCTGGAGATGGTGTGTATGGAGACACCACTGTAAAAGGAGTGTAGAAAAGATGGAAAAGAAGAGGAGTAATTTTACCGGCTCGATCGGATTCGTGCTGGCGGCTGCGGGAAGTGCAGTCGGGCTGGGGAACATCTGGAGATTCCCGTATCTGGCAGCAAAAGGTGGAGGCGGAGTGTTTATTCTGTGCTATGTGGTACTGGCACTTACCTTTGGGTTTACGTTGCTGACAACAGAGATCGCGATCGGACGTAAGACAGGACAGAGTCCGCTTACTGCATATGAACAGATGCATAAAGGATGGGGAGGAATCGGTGTGCTTGCATGTGCAGTACCGGTTATCATTCTTCCATATTATTGCTCGATTGGTGGATGGGTACTCAAATATTTGTCGGCATTTCTCACAGGTCATGGGGCGCAGGCAGCAGAAGACGGATATTTTACAGGCTATATTACACAGGTCGGACAGCCGATCATATGGATGCTGATCTATGTGTTTATTACGGCAATGGTTGTTTATAAAGGAGTAAATAAAGGAATTGAAAAATACAGTAAGATTCTGATGCCGATCCTGTTTGTACTGATTGCGGGAATTTCTGTATTTTCCCTTACCCTGAAACATACAAATGCAGATGGAGTGACAAGAACCGGTATGCAGGGACTGGCGATTTACCTGATCCCGAATTTTAGAGGGATGACGGTTAAAAGTTTCCTTTCGGTTGTGATGGATGCATTGGGACAGCTTTTCTTCTCGATCAGCGTGGCGATGGGAATTATGGTTACTTACGGATCCTATGCGAAGAAAGAGACCAATCTGATGAAGTCGATCAACCAGATTGAGTTTTTTGATACGCTTGTAGCGCTTCTGGCAGGACTTATGATCATTCCGGCTGTTTATACTTTTATGGGAACCGAAGGAATGTCTGCAGGACCGGGACTGATGTTTGTATCTCTGCCAAAAGTATTTAAAGCAATGGGGGCAGCAGGAGTGTTGGTAGGAATTGTATTCTTTCTGATGGTATCTTTTGCAGCGGTTACTTCTTCTGTATCTGTTATGGAGGCAATTGTATCAAGCATGATGGATAAATTCCATGTATCCAGAAAAAAAGGAACGATCCTGACTACTTTATATGGAATGATCGTTGGTGTGATCGTATGTCTTGGATACAACAAGCTTTATTTCGAACTGAAACTTCCGAACGGCACGGTAGCGCAGATTCTGGACGTGATGGATTATATCAGCAATAACTGTCTGATGCCGATGGTGGCACTGCTTACCTGTATTCTGATCGGATGGGTTGTAAAACCAAAAGTGATCATCGATGAAGTGACACTTGGCGGATACAGGTTTGGCAGAGAAAAGCTTTATGTTGCAATGATCAAGGTAATTGCACCGTTGATGCTTCTGATTCTTTTAGTGCAGTCCGTAGGATTATAAAAAGAAAATTTCAGAAAAGGCTTGACATTTAGTGGAAAATAAATTATTGTAAGTTACAGATTTTGGTGTGTAACTGTACGGCAGGCATTAACCATACATAGATATTATTTTGATATTTGTGTGGGGTTAGTGCCTTTTTTGCGTCAAAAATTCGGATAAAAGGCTTCCACGAAAGAAAATAATATCATAGGCATAAGCCAGGTAATTAAAATTTCTTGAGGAAAAGGAGTACATGCAATGAAAGACAAAATTTTTGGCGTATTGCAGCGAGTAGGAAGATCCTTCATGCTTCCAATCGCGATTCTTCCGGTAGCGGGTCTGCTGCTGGGATTCGGTAGCTCGTTTACCAATGCTACCACAATCCAGACTTATGGTCTGGAGAAAATTTTAGGAGACGGAACCATCCTGAATTCGTTACTCATTATCATGAACAAAGTAGGAAGTGCTGTATTTGACAACCTGCCACTGATTTTCGCGGTTGGAGTTGCAATCGGTATGGCAAAGAAAGAAAAAGAAGTAGCGGCACTTTCTGCATTGATCGCATTCTTTGTTATGAATGTTGCAATCAATGCAATGCTTGTGATCACAGGAGAGATTACCGCAGATGGAACGATCGCTTCGAATGTACTGGAAGGAACCATCACTTCTGTTTGCGGAATCCAGTCCTTACAGATGGGTGTGTTTGGTGGTATTATTGTAGGACTTGGTGTTGCTGCTCTGCATAACCGTTTTCACAAAATCGTTCTTCCAAATGCGTTATCATTCTTCGGAGGATCCAGATTTGTTCCGATCATTTCTACACTGGTGTACATGTTTGTTGGGATTGGAATGTATTTTGCCTGGCCGGTTGTACAGAATGGAATTTATGCACTTGGCGGACTGGTAACCGGAAGCGGATATCTGGGAACCCTGATTTTTGGTATTATTAAGAGGGCTTTGATTCCGTTCGGACTTCATCACGTATTTTACATGCCATTCTGGCAGACAGCAGTCGGTGGAACAATGGAAGTTGCGGGACAGATGGTACAGGGAGGACAGAACATCTTCTTTGCACAGCTTGCTGATTCTGCAAATATCGCACATTTCAGCGCAGATGCGACCAGATATTTCTCAGGTGAATTTATCTTTATGATCTTCGGACTTCCGGGAGCGGCACTTGCGATGTACCGCTGTGCAAAACCGGAAAAGAAAAAACAGGCAGGAGGACTTCTACTTTCTGCAACACTTGCCTGCATGATGACGGGTATTACAGAGCCGCTGGAATTCTCATTTCTTTTTGTTGCACCGGCACTTTTTGCTGTACAGGTAGTGCTTGCAGGTTCTGCTTACATGATCGCGCATATCCTGAATATAGCAGTAGGACTTACCTTCTCTGGTGGTTTTCTGGATCTGTTCCTTTTCGGTATCCTGCAGGGAAATGCAAAGACAAGCTGGCTTCGGATCATTCCGGTTGGAATTATTTATTTCTTCCTGTATTACTTTATCTTCAGTTTCCTGATCAAAAAGTTTAACTTCAAGACACCGGGACGTGAAGATGATGATACAGAGACAAAATTATATACAAAGGCAGATGTAAATGCCAGAAAAGAAGCAGGAAAAGAAACAGCAGGGAATACAGGGACCGCAGATTCGGTAAGTGAGGCAATCACACAGGGGCTTGGCGGAAAGAAAAATATCAGTGATGTGGATTGTTGTGCAACAAGACTTCGTATCACAGTTCATGACGCAGCCCGCGTAAATGATGAGATCATCAAGACAACAGGTTCCAGAGGAATCGTGAAAAAGGGACAGGGTGTCCAGATCATTTATGGTCCGCAGGTAACTGTGATTAAGTCTAAACTGGAAGATTATCTGGAAACAGCTCCGGATGAATATTATGAGAGCGCTGCTGTGTCAGAAGAGAATTCAGTTGAAGAAAATACAGATACTGTAAATGAAAATAATGAAACCCAGGAAAAAGTGGTAAATACAATTGTTGTATCCAGTCCGATCACCGGTATGGCAGGCGATATTACAACCTGTCCGGATGAAGGATTTGCAGGAAAAATGATGGGTGACGGTGCAGTGGTGACACCAACAGAAGGTACTGTATATGCACCTGCAGACGGTGAAGTTGAGTTTATTTTTGATACAAAACATGCTATAGGTTTCCAGACAGATTCCGGTATCCCTATGCTTCTTCATATGGGAATCGACACTGTAAAACTGGAAGGAAAAGGCTTCGAAATCCTGGTAACAGAGGGTCAGAAAGTGAAAAAAGGTGATCCGATGATGAAACTGGATTTGGAGTTCTTAACTGCTAATGCTCCGTCTATCACTTCCCCTATCCTTGATACTGAACCGGAAGACAACCAGAGAATCAGACTTCTGGCAAACGGTGAGATCAAGGCCGGTGAACCGTTGTTTGCGGTGGAGACACTGGAATAATATTGTTATAATATAGAAATAACGAAGTTAAACATGTCAAAAAACAGTTGGATGATCAAAAGAGATGATATCTTGATTATCTGACTGTTTTTTTACGCACGTGAATTGAAAAGGATGACTTTTTTGCAGGAGGGATCTTGGAATCAAAAATGTAACAAATTTGTGTGACGGGTAGGATTCTTATTCAAAATATGGTAAACTATAGCAGTCTTATGACCAAAGGGAAAATTATTATAATGGCAATAAATTTTTATAGAGGGGATTACGACAGAGATGTACAGAGTTAGCAAGGTATTAAATAATAATGGTGTTATAGCCATTGATATGGATGAAAATAAGGAGTATGTGATTCTTGGCAAGGGTGTTGGCTTTGGAAAAAAGGTCAGCCAGCGTTTTGATAAGCCGGAGGGATGCACTACATATCGTCTGGAACAGGAGACAGAGCGTGGATCTGCGAAGGAACTGGTAAAGGGAATAGAGCCGGAGTATCTGGAGATTGCAGATGCAATTCTGACAGAGTCACAGAAAGTGTTTGGAGATTCCATAGACAGAGGGATTCTTTTTCCACTTGCTGACCATATTTCTTTTGCAGTCGCAAGAATCCGCAGAAATGAGCAGATCAGCAATCCGCTGACAGAGGATATCAAGGTTCTTTTCTACAGTGAATTTAAAGTTGCGGAAACACTGAAAACAATTCTGAGAGAAAGACTTCAGATAGAGATTGATGATCATGAGGTTGGATATGTGGCATTGCATATTCATTCTGCAATTGGTGACGAGAAGGTATCTGTTGCCATGCAGACTGCGAGAGCAGTGAGAGAGTGTATAGATATGCTCGAGAAAGCAACAGGTAAGCCAATCGATGTACTGTCACTGTCCTATAATCGCCTGATGAACCATATGAAGTATATGGTAGCGCGTGCATCTACAGGAGAGAAGCTGAATCTGGACATGAATGAATATATGCTGGATCAGTATCCCCAGGCCTATAAGGTTGCCACTGACATCTGTAAAAACCTGGAAGAATGTATTGGACATAAGCTGGATGAAACAGAGACAGGATATCTGGCAATGCATATCCAGAGAGTGTATAAGGATGCGGTATGATAATCAGTAAAGAAAGAAATTCCCTGCTCGGCCGGAAATATTTTATTTCTGGTCTGAACAGGGAATTTTTTATAATTTTGGCAGAGTATCCTTATATTTCACATATTCACCTTCGGTAAGTAACTTTTCATATGCATTGTAAGCGGCTTCTAAAGTAGAATATTTTTTTCCTTTTTCAAGAATATTCTTAAAAGCAGTACCAGAATTGAGGTGATTCGAAATTGCGATATATTCATTTGTGGGGCTGCCAGGATTGCGATCACGACTACAAGTTCAATCAAGGTAAAACCTTTGTCTTTTCTTTGTATATATTATACCTGTAAATAAAAATGTTAAATAATAGTTATGCCAGGGGTAAAATATATACTACTTTACCCCTTAAGCTTTTTTAGCATGATAGCACAGAATCGGTTACTGTGCAATATTTGCGAAAAAAATATTTCATTACAGGCATAGAGCGATCGTATGAATCATTTTTTCTACATCCAGTGGTTTGGCCAGATGTGCGTTCATGCCACAGCCCAGTGCGTGGCGGACATCTTCTGCAAAAGCATTGGCGGTCAGTGCAATGATGGGAATGGAAGAAGCGTCGGCCCTGTCAAGCTTCCGGATCTGGCGTGTGGCTTCGTATCCATCCATCAGAGGCATCATAATATCCATAAGTATTACATCAAATGTCCCCTCAGGATGACTGGAGAAAAGTTTCACAGCTTCCCTGCCATTGGATACTGCAGTTACCACAGCACCCTCCTCTTCAAGGAGTACCTGTGCCACCTCTCTGTTTATCTCATTATCCTCCGCCAGCAGGATCTTTATGCCCTGAATGGAGTTTCGCTCAGCTTCCGTCTCAGAAGAGATATCCCTTTCTTCTGCCTCTTCAAATGGCAGTGTGATCACAAAAGTACTTCCGATACCCGGAGTACTGGTAATCTCAATGGTACCGCCCATCTGCTCAAATAATGCTTTGGCAATGCTCATACCCAGTCCGGTGCCATGGTATACACTCCGGGCATCCACGTTCTCCTGAGTAAAGGGTTCAAAGATCTTTTCCAGATATTCGCTGCTGATGCCGATTCCCGTATCAGAGATCGTCCATCTGCAGATCAGTTTATGATCATGGGAAGGGAGAGCATCAACCTCCGTATGGATTGCCCCATTCTCTCTGTTGTATTTGATACAGTTACTGTAAATATTCATCATGGCACGACGGAGGTGCAGAGGGCTTCCGTATACAAAGGGATGTTCGTATATCTCCGGTGCGATATGAACGGTGAAATCAATGCCGTTTTTCTGTGCCTGCATATCAATCAGCATCTGTGTCTCTTTTTCATATCTGATCAGATCAAAAGGTTCATGGTTGAGTACAAGTCCGCCTTCCTCGATCTTGGACATATCCAGCACATCATTGATGAGAGAGAGCAGATGACTGGCTGAAATGAATGCTTTTTCACGATTATTTTTAAGGAATTTAACATCATTTTCATGTTTTTTATCAATTTCCAGCAGACCAATGATCCCATTCAGCGGCGTACGCATATCGTGTGACATGCGGGAAAGAAAATTGGACTTCTCTGCGTTGGCTCGTTCGGCAGTGTCAAGAGCTTCTTTAAGGAGCTTCTGGTGCCGGATCTCTGATTCCACCACATCGTCTACATTCAGAAATCCCAGAACAATGATACCGGAGTCTTCGTTTTTGATAAAGCGGAACTGATAGTAGTGGATACCATCCCTGTCATTTATCCGGTAATTTCCCTTGTATTCGGACTGACCGGACAAAACACCCATTACATTGCCCAGGTCCAGGGATTCTTCCAGCATTGTACGGTCATCAGGATGTACACGCTGCCGGATATAGTCTGAGAGGAAAAGATCATAGGGGTATGTATCCTTGTGTTTTTTGTCCTGATCAGGGACATCATGGTCTTCCTGCTTGATCACAGAGAGAGTTTTTTCTCTGGGGTTGATCAGGTATACGTTCAGGTAGTTGCTGCTCAGTGTCTGGACAATACTTACCTGTGTCTCATAGGCTTCCTGTGTTCTGGTGACATCTTCACCGTAGAGGATTGCTTCCAGATGGTTGTTGGAAGGATTGAGCAGCAGTCTCGCCACATATTTGGAAATTCTGATTATATCGTCATCGTAGAGGCAGCGGGAAACCCTGGTGACCTCCACCTGACCGTCCTCGTAGCTTTTCATCAGGGAACTGCGACAAAATGCGTTGATGAAATCATTTCTGTCCTTTAATACCGGGATGAAAACAGAAGTCTCTGCGATAAAATGGTCAATAGAAGCGTCGGCATCCATCTTATAGGCCAGGGCAGAGGTGCCTCCGATCTTCAGAATCTTATCATCTGTAAGGTCGAGATGAAAGTAGCCGGCAGCATGGGTAATGGATGCCAGGAGAGAGTGGAGCTGATTTTCATAAATCTTGCGTGCTGTCACATCATTGTCTTCACAGGCCACTGCAATCACAAAATCCCGATAGTCGTCGGCATTTCCGTTTCTGGCAATGAGCAGATAATAGTAATGGACAGTATCTGTGACAAGCCTGAAATGGAATTTGAAAGAGGCTTCCTGAGAGAGTCTTTCCAGCAGGGTTTCATAATTCAGGTGTCTGGACACATAGGAACGCTCATCCGGATGAACATATTTCTGAATGAGAAAATCAAATGACAGTTTATAATCTGAATTATCTTTAATATCGAGATCCGCAAAAGCATCAGTAAATCTGGAACGATATACGGAGATTTTCCCGGTTTCCCGGTTTACGCCATAAACAGACATATAGTCAGAAGCAAGCAGGTTGATGGCACCCAGCAGACGGAGAGAGTTCTCACCTGTGGGAATAGACTTTGACAGGCTTTCTCCCTCGGCTACTGTGCTGAATACAAGTGCATGTCCTCTGCTGCCATCGGGCTGTACAGTCTCTACTGCATCAACTGTTTCATAAATATGACGGATCGGATCCAGGTAAGTCTTTGGTCCCTGTATCCCCAGTGCTACAGGGCAGGGCGGGCATGGG
>ENA-OPXQ01000993-OPXQ01000993.1-human-gut-metagenome-genome-assembly--contig:-NODE-993-length-16937-cov-6.487975_pt1 | contig 16937 bp, 17 predicted proteins | sample MGYA00241769_ERZ502042 | MGnify/ENA primary metagenome ERZ502042 (study PRJEB25962, sample SAMEA2041934) | human gut metagenome | biome: human gut; feature: human-associated habitat; material: faeces...
AGGACACCCAGGGACGGTACAGGCGGACCTTGATGATACCGACCTTCTCGCCCTTAGCGTTCAGGTAATCGATGACCTCGTCAGCAACGTCGCAGACAGAGCCCATAGCGATCATGACGCGATCGGCATCGGGTGCGCCGTAGTAGTTGAACAGGTCGTAGTTGGTGCCCAGCTTCTCGTTGATCTTGGCCATGTACTTCTCGACGACTGCGGGCAGTGCGTCGTAGACAGAGTTGCAGGCCTCACGATGCTGGAAGAACACGTCGCCGTTCTCGTGGGAACCGCGCATCTTGGGGTGCTCGGGGTTCAGAGCCTTTGCACGGAACTCCTCGACAGCCTTCATGTTGCACATTTCCTTCAGGTCGGCGTAGTCCCACTTCTCGATCTTTTGGTACTCGTGAGAAGTACGGAAGCCATCGAAGAAGTTCAGGAAGGGAACCTTGCCCTCGATCGCTGCCAGATGGGCAACAGGGGACAGGTCCATGACTTCCTGCACGCTGCTCTCGACCAGCATTGCGAAGCCGGTCTGGCGGCATGCCATAACGTCGCTGTGATCACCGAAGATGTTCAGGGACTGGGTAGCAACGGTACGTGCAGAAACATCGAACACGCAGGGCAGCTGCTCAGCAGCGATCTTGTACATGTTGGGGATCATCAGCAGCAGGCCCTGAGAAGCGGTGAAGGTGGTGGTAACAGCACCTGCACCCAGAGAGCCGTGCACAGCGCCTGCAGCGCCTGCCTCAGACTCCATCTCGACGACCTTGACCTGGTTGCCGAAGATGTTCTTCTGGCCCTGAGCGGACCACTGGTCCACAGAGTCAGCCATCGGAGAAGAGGGGGTAATGGGGTAGATGGCAGCCACGTCCGTGTAGGCATATGCTACATGAGCGGCAGCGGTATTGCCATCCATGGTTTGCTTTGCTCTAGGCATTTTTCTTCCTCCATTCAGAATTTGGTACCTTCTGCGCGGGGCAAACGTCTTTTTACCGGAGCCGGAGAACTCCTTTGAAAAACGTATTGCTCAACTGATAAGCGCCGCACTTCGCCGGAGCCGGAGAACTCCACAAAAGCACACGCTCATCAAGGGCAATAGCCCTGCCCGGGGCCGGAGAACCCCATGAAGGCACTATTGCTCATCTAATATAATAGCAAATTCCGCCGGTAAAGGCAACGCAAACCGACTGTAAAAACACAACAAAAATTCAAGAAATTTTTTAGCGCTTTTTTACAGATGTGTTCTTTGCTGCATCCATGACGGTGTTATGCTCCAAAATCCAGTATCCATGAGGCTTTTTCTTACAAAATTCTAAATTTATAATTGACATTTGTACAGATTCTGCCGTAAACTTTATCTATAGTATCATGCGCTGCACAGCGCAGGGGAGGACAGGCACAAAACGATGGATGCTGCACATTTTGAAAAGACGCTCTCGAGCGAAGTTCTCTTTGAGGGTCGGGTGGTCACGCTGACCAAAGACGTGGCTCTGCTGGAAAACGGTGAGACTTCTATCCGGGAAGTGGTCCACCACCACGGCGGGGCCTGCATCGTACCGTATTTTGAGGACGGCACCCTCTGCATGGTGCGCCAGTTCCGCTACGCCATGCAGCAGGAGCTGTGGGAGCTGCCCGCCGGCAAGCTGGAAAAGGGCGAAGACCCCTTCGAAGCCGCCAAGCGGGAGCTGGGCGAAGAGTGCGGCCTGACCGCCGACCACTACACCCCGCTGGGCGAGTTCTACCCCACGGTGGGCTATGACACCGAGATCATCTATATGTGGGTGGCCACCGGCCTGCACACCACCCAGATGCATCTGGACGACGATGAGTTCCTGACGCCCGACCGCATCCCGCTGGCAAAAGCCTACGAGATGGTCATGAGTGGCGAGATAAAGGACGGCAAGACCATCGCGGGCGTGCTCAAGCTCAAGGCACTGGTGGACGAGGGCAGGCTGTGATACTCTACGAAGATACCGCCCTCGTGGTTCTGGACAAGCCCGCCGGACTTTCCAGCGAGGACGGCGTACCCGCCGCCCTTCGGAAACTCTGGGACAGGCCCGACGCCTATGTGGGCGTCATCCACCGGCTGGACACCGGCGTGTCGGGTCTGATGGTCTACGCGAAGACCCCGCAGGCAGCCGCCGTCCTCAGCCGGCAGGTGACGCAGAGCCAGCAGGTTTATGCCGAACAGGATGGCCGGGCCGAGCCTGACGCCGGCACACCGGCCGCGCCGCCTTTCGTGAAACAATACCGCGCCCTCATCGCAGGCGGGCCAGACGAAAAGCTGCCCGCCGAAGGCGTCCTGCGGGACTACTTATTCAAGGACAGCCGGAAAGGCCGTGTTTTTCCGGTGAGCCGTCCGCGCAAGGGCGTGAAGGAGGCTGTGCTGGAATATCGCATTTCTGCCTCCGCCCCGGACGGCAGCACCAGCCTCGCGGACATCACCCTCCACACCGGGCGCACCCACCAGATACGGGTGCAGTTCGCGTCCCGCCGCCACCCGCTCTGGGGCGATGGCAAATACGGCAGCCGCATCAAGGGAGACATTGCGCTTCAGAGCGCACGGCTCCGCTTCATCCATCCCGACACCGGAAAGGTAATGGACTTCCGCCTCCCGGTGCCCGGGACATGGCCCGCTTGGGGCATCAGACAGGAAAACGACAATGGAACAACAGTATAAAACAGATTCTGAAATATACGCCGTCCTCGAGCGGGAGATCATCGATTTGACCCTCCGGCCCGGCTGTTCGCTGAGCGAAAACCCGCTCTGCACCCGCTTCGGCGCGCCCCGCTCCCTCATCCGGGTGGTGCTGCAGCGCCTGCAGGAGAACGGGCTGGTGAAGATCGTGCCTTACAAAGGCACTACTGTCACCCGGCTGAACAGGGACATCGTGGACGAGCTGATTTATGAGCGCATCGCGGTAGAGGCCCGGGTCCTGCGGGACTTTGCGCCCCACTGCACACCGGAGCACCGCGCCCTCATCCGCCAGCGTGCCGCCGCCTACGACGAGCTGGCCAAGGCCGAAACGCTGGACTTCAACCGTCTCTACGAGGCCGACACCCGGCTCCACGAGACGTGGTTCTCTGCCATGGGTAAGATGTACCTCTGGCGCACCTTGCAGAACGCCCACGCCGACTACAGCCGCTTCCGGATGCTGGACACTCTGACCACCGGCGGGCTCGCCGAGGTGGTGGCCGACCATCACAATCTCATCGACGCCATCGAGCGGTGTGACCTCGCGGCCTTTGAGCCGCTGGTGGAACGCCACCTTTACGGCGGCATCCGCCGTCTGGGCTCCAAGCTCACCGAGGAATACGCCGATTATTTTGAATGATGTTCCATGGGGAACAAAAAAGCGCCTCTGCACAAATGTGCAGAGGCGCTTTCTCATATCAGTTTATTGGAGATTTCATCCGACTGTTAGTCGTCATCTTCCACCAGTTTGTACTGGCTCAGGATCTTCTCGAAGTTCATGTAGTTTGCGTCTGCGTAAGTGTCGTATCTGGTGATCTGGCCTTCCATGACAGTCTGGACAGCAGTCTCACCCTGCACTTCGGAAACGCCCTTCACGATCATATACTTCGGCTTGCTGCCGTTGAAGCAATAAATCATTGCGACCGTCACAGGCACACCATTCTCAGTTTCCGTAAAAGCAATGCAGTCTGCCGGATACTCGGTAGAGCCGACCTTGTAGTAGCCCTGCATGATCTTGTACTTAGTGAAGTCTTCGATGACCGTGTTGTCGTCGTCATCATCAGGATTCGTCGGATACTTGCTCCAGTCAGTGACAGTATAAGTACCCTCCATGCCATCGATATCCCAGCTCTTTTTCTGAGCCTCATCGCGCAGGTTAATCTCATCCTCATATCCCGGAACAAGCGTTCTATTGTAACTCTTGTTTCCGTCAGTAGACTGGACAGTCTTCATGCTGACCGTCACGCTGCCCGCCAGCATCTTCACGTTCATCTCAAGAGTATACTTCTCAGAGTTCATGTTCTTCAGATAGCTGCTCGTGAAAGGAACGACCTTGACATTAGTCATGCCAAGCTGCTCTGCAATGTTTTTATCAGTCGTCGTGCCGGAAGAGCTGGAGCTGCTGCTCGAAGAGCTGGAAGAAGAGCTCGAAGAGCTGCTGGAGCTAGAGCTGGAGCTGCTGGAAGAGCTGCTGCTCGAGCTGGAAGAATCGCTGCTGGAGCCGCCGTTTCCGCCGCCGCCACCACCGCCGCAGGCGGTGAGCATCGAAACCGTCATAGCCGCAGCCAGTGCGACTGCCATTACCTTTTTTGCTAATCTCATGGTAAATTTCCTCCCACATTTTCAAAATCGACAGCGGAAATCCTCGTTCGGCCCCTCTGTTTCTCTAAATTTACCCCCCCCTGTATCGATTTGTCAAGTAGTTTTGATAAATTTGTGTTATTTAATAAAATCCTCCCTGAAATTGCATCAATTTGACAACAAACATCGTTTCAGTTTATCCCGGCATACAAGAGCCCTGTTCAACAAAGAAGCGGCACATCCACCGCAAAGGAGAATGTTCCGCTTTTCTATATTTTTTCTCAGCCCATCATGCCGGAGATGAAGATTTCCAGACCGATGCCGATGAGGATGACGCCGCCGAGGACGGAGGCTTTGCCGGAGAGCTTGGTGCCGAACTTTTTGCCGATGGCAAGGCCGGCCTCACAGATGAAGAAGGTGACGATCGCCACGATGAGGGAGCAGACCAGCGCCATGAACCAGCCGTACTCCGAGATGGTGAAGCCCACCGACAGCGCGTCGATGCTGGTGGCCACGCCCTGCATGAAGAGTGCGCCCGCGCTCAGCTCAGCGGCTTCCTCGGCCTCTTCGCCCTTGATGCCCTCGATGAGCATTTTACCGCCGATGTAGCCCAGCAGGATGAGGGCGATCCACGGGATGAACTTTTCAAACGAAGAGAACAGCTCCACGATGGTGTGGACGCAGACCCAGCCCGTCATGGGCATGACAGCCTGAAAGATGGCGAAGGTGCCTGCGATTTGGACGCCCCTGCGGCGGGACATCTGCGGGTCATGCAGACCGTTTGCCATCGAGACGGAAAACGCATCCATGGCAAGGCCCACGCCCAGCAGGGCGCTGTTGAAGAAAAACAAAAAACTCCATTCCATAACGATGCCTCCTGATTTGACCGGAATTGGTGGGCAGACAAAAGACCCGGAATCGGCGCGCATTTCGCCAATTCCGGGTCGGATTTTTACAAACTGACTCGATGTGGAATGGGCGTGGTACTCGCACCAAAGCACATGAGTCTCGCAAATGAAAGCAAGCCAGACAGCCGCCCGGGCCGTCATTGTGTTGACTTGCTGCGCTGCCTGCAAAACAGCGCCTGCTACTCCCCCATGAGGATTTTTCTTGTTGTCTGGCTATAGTACCACACAAACAGCGGATTTGTCCAGTATAACCGTGATTTTTTGCAAAAACCTGCGGGAGAGCACCGCAGAAAGCGTGTACTCCCCCGCAGGGTCAGTTTATGTGTGGAAATAAGGTTTATTCCTCGTCGCCGGTGTCAGCCTCGGGAGCTTCGGCGGCCGATGCCTCATCGGCTGCTTCCATCTCCGCCAGCTGCTCGGCAGTAGGCTCGTCCTCGGTATCGGCCTCGATGCTCTCGGTCTGTGCCTCGTCGTCGTGGTCGGTGCGGGCCAGCACCATCACCTTATCGTTCTCGCCCAGACGCATGACCCGGACACCGGAGCCGTAGCGGCTCTGGACGGGGATCTCGTTGGCGTGCAGGCGGATGATGATGCCCTCCTGACTGCTCAGCAGCACATCGTCGATGTCGTCCACGATTTTGACGGCTGCCACCTTGTCCTTGGAGGCGTCGTAGTTGCGGATGCCCTTGCCGCCGCGGGCAGTGATGCGGTAGGTGTCGATGTCAGAGCGCCGGCCCTTGCCGTTTTCGGTGACGGTGAGCACCGTGCCGCCCTCGCGGCAGATGCAGACGCCGACGACCTCGTCGCCCTCGGCCAGCTTGATCGCGCGGACGCCGTGGCCGCTGCGGCCCATCGGGCGGGCATCGGCCTCGTTGAAGCGGATGGCCTGACCGTTGCGGGTAGCCACGATGAGCATATCATTGCCGGTGGTCAGGCGGGTCCATGCCAGCGCGTCGCCCTCGTTGAGCGCAATGCCGATGAGACCCGTCTTGCGGATGTTGGCGTACTGCTCCAGCGGGGTGCGCTTGATGAGGCCCTGCTTGGTGACCATGGTGACGAAACCGCCCTTGTTGTCCTCGTCCTTGGGGTAGCAGAGCATGTTGGTGACCTTTTCGCCCTCGGCCAGCTGCAGCAGGTTGACGATGTTGCTGCCCTTGCTGGTGCGGCTGCCCTCGGCGATGGTGTAGCCCTTGATGCGGAAGAGGCGGCCCTTGTCGGTAACGAACAGGACATAATCATGGGTAGAGCCCACGAACATCTCCTGCACGATGTCCTCTTCCTTCCGGGTCATGCCGGAGATGCCGCGGCCGCCGCGCTTCTGGGCCTGATAGGTGGCCTTGAGCTGGCGCTTGATATAGCCGGCCTCGGTGAGGGTGTAGACGCACTGTTCCTCAGCGATGAGGTCTTCGATGTCCACTTCGCCGGTGACGGACTGGATCTCGGTGCGGCGCTCGTCGCCGAAGCGCTTCTTCATGTCCAGCAGCTCGTTCTTGACGATTTCCAGCACCCGGGCGTCGTCGGCGAGGATGTCCTCCCAATCCTCGATTTTTGCCTGCAAGCCGGACAGCTCTTCCTCAATTTTGAGGATCTCGAGACCAGCCAGACGGCCCAGCTGCAATTTCACGATAGCGTCGGCCTGCGGGTCATCGAAGCCGAACTGCTCCATGATAGCAGCCTTTGCCTCGGCCATGCCGCCCTTGCAGGCGCGGATGGTAGCGATGAGCTCATCCACGATGTCGGTGGCCTTCTTCAGACCCTCGAGGATGTGGGCGCGCTCCTTGGCCTTCTTCAAATCATACTGAGTGCGGCGGCGGACGACTTCATCCTGGAACTCGACGTACTTCTGTATCATCTGTTTCAGGGTCATGACCTTCGGCACCTTGTGGTCGATGGCCAGCATGATGACGCCCACGGTATCCTGCAGCTGGGTGTACTGGTACAGCTGGTTCAGGATGACCTGTGCGTTGGCGTCCTTGCGGATGTCCACCACGATGCGCATACCCTTGCGGTTGGTCTCATCGTTCAGGCCGGTGATGCCCTCGATGCGCTTTTCCTTCACGAGGTCGGCCATGTTCTCGATAAGACGGGCCTTGTTGACCATATACGGAATTTCCGTAATGATGATCTGGGTACGGCCATTCTTGGTCTCTTCGATGGTGGCACGGCCCCGCAGAGTAATTTTGCCGCGGCCGGTGGCGTAGGCGGCGCGGATGCCGCTTCGGCCCATGATGATACCGGCAGTGGGGAAGTCCGGTCCCTTGATGTGCTCCATCAGGCCGGGCAGGTCGATGTCAGGATTCTCGATATAGGCCACGCAGCCGTCGATGACCTCACTGAGGTTGTGGGGCGGGATGTTGGTGGCCATACCGACGGCGATGCCCTGACTGCCGTTGACCAGCAGGTTGGGGAAGCGGCAGGGCAGGACGCTGGGCTCTTTCTTCGTCTCGTCGAAGTTGGGGTCCCAGTTGATGGTGTCCTTGTCGATGTCGGTCAGCATCTCGACCGCCATGCGGCTCATGCGGGCCTCGGTGTAACGGTAAGCAGCCGGAGGGTCGCCATCGACCGAGCCGAAGTTACCCTGACCATCCACCAGCGGGTAGCGCAGGGAGAAATCCTGTGCCAGACGGACCATGGCGTCGTAGACGGAGGCGTCGCCGTGGGGGTGGTAAGAGCCCAGCACCGCACCGACGGTATCTGCCGACTTGCGGTAGGGATGGCTGGGGTCGTTGCCGCGTTCGTGCATGGTGTAGAGGATGCGGCGGTGGACGGGCTTCAGGCCGTCACGCACATCCGGCAGGGCGCGGGCCACGATGACCGACATGGAGTAATCCAGAAACGCCGTCTCGATCTCCTTCTTGACGTCCCGGATGATCATCTTGGTACCGCTGCCCGGTATCATCACATAATCTTCTTCCATTTGTTCCTCCGAATTATAACAGATACCACTTTACTGTACTTTTGAATATTTCCATGTTGCAAAAAGAAACTGTGGAAATAAATATTGATTACTTTCGCTGGTTCCCCCAGCATTAACAAACAAATTATAAAGATGAATCATCCCATTAGTTAATTCATCATTCATTATTAGGGTAAAACTCTCATCCGAACCCTCTAATATTACTTCTACTGGTTCACCTTGATTATCTCTATTTTCAGCTATATCAGCTAACATTTGTATAGATACATCATCTAAGCTAAAAATAGCTTCTTCTTCATACTTGCCACTGGTCGTACTATATGGATAATTAAGTGTTGTATAAATATCACTAAAAATATAATTTACATTTCCTATGATAAATATTACCTGTTTTAAGTTCAAAAAACGATTTGAAGTAAATTTTATATTATAGCAATAAGTCATTGAATCACTTGTTTTTCTTGCAAATATAATAGGCGTAAAAGATACGATACTACCATCTTCACTATAGTACACATCATTATTATTTTTTGCAAGTGAACTTAAAGCATAAGCTGCCAAATCATCTCGATTGCTTTCTGCGTATTGAATATCTTTTCCCTTTCTCAGTACATTTAAGTCCAATCCACTAGAAGCCATTACAGTAAGAATACATGAGCATACAATAAAAGCTGAAATAATAAGTGAAACAACACGCTTTTTCATATAATAGCTCCTTTCTAACCTTTTTTGTTTTTCTTTTCATGGAAGCGTTTGCCCGTGTTCCTTAGATGTCCAGCTTTGCGTACTGGGCGTTGGTCTCGATAAAGCGGCGGCGGGGCTCCACCTGATCGCCCATCAGGATGGTGAACGCCTCATCGGCCTTCTCGGCATCCTCGATGGTGATGCGGACGATGACGCGGTTTTCGGGGTTCATGGTGGTCTCCCAGAGCTGCTCCGGGTTCATCTCGCCAAGGCCCTTATAGCGGTTTATCTTCGCGCCGGGCATCTCCTGCGAGAGCAGGGCCATTTCGGCGTCGTTGTAAGCGTATTTGATGGTGCTGCCCTTCTGCACCTTGAACAGCGGGGGCTGTGCCACATAGACATGGCCCTGCTCGATGAGGGGGCGCATATAGCGGAAGAAGAAGGTGAGCATCAGGGTGCAGATGTGAGAACCATCGACATCGGCATCGGCCATGATGAACACTTTGTCATACCGCAGCTTGGAAATATCGAACTCGTCGCCGATGCCGCAGCCCAGTGCCAGCACGACAGGCATCAGCTTGTCGTTGCCGTAGATACGGTCGGCGCGGGCCTTTTCGACGTTGAGCATCTTGCCCCACAGGGGGAGGATGGCCTGAATGGCCGAGTCACGGCCCATCTTGGCCGAGCCGCCTGCAGAATCACCCTCGACGATGAAGATCTCAGTGCGGGTGGGGTCTTTTTCGCGGCAGTCTGCCAGCTTGCCGGGCATCCGGCTGGTCTCCAGCGCGCTCTTGCGGCGCACCAGTTCGCGGGCCTTTTTGGCGGCGGCGCGGGCGCGGGCGGCCTGCGTGGCCTTTTCAAAAATGGCCTTTGCCACGCCGGGGTTCTCCTCAAAGAACTCCATCAGCTTGGAGTAGACCATGTTGGAAACGAGGGTGCGGATCTCCGTATTGCCCAGCTTTGCCTTGGTCTGTCCTTCAAATTCGGCCTCCTGCAGCTTGACCGAGATGACGCAGATCAGACCCTCGCGCACGTCTGCGCCGGACAGGTTCTCGTCCTTGTCCTTCAGCAGGCCGTGGCTGCGGCCGTAGTCGTTAAACACGCGGGTCAGGCTGGCTTTGAAACCCTCTTCGTGGGTGCCGCCGTCCGGGGTGTTGACGTTGTTGGCAAAGCTCAGAAGCAGCTCGTTGTAGCTGGAATTGTACTGCAAAGCGATCTCCGCCACGCCGCGGTCGGTCTGCCCCTTGAGGTAGATGACGTTGGGGTGCAGCACTTCCAGCTTGCGCTTTTCGCCCAGATAGGTGACAAAGCTCTTGATGCCGCCCTCGTAGCACATCACCTCGGAGCGGTAGCAGGGGTCGCCCTCCTGCCCATCCTCCAGCACGGGGGTGTACAGCTGACGCTCATCGGTCAGGGTGATCTTGACACCGGCGTTCAGGAAGCTTTCCTCCCGCAGGCGCTTTTCCAGCGTGTCGAAGTCGTAGACGGTGGTATCCTTGAACATTTCCGGGTCGGGTTTGAAGGTGACCCGGGTGCCGGTGACGCCCTCGGCTACCGTGCCGATGCACTTGAGGTCGCCGTCCGGGTCGCCGCGCCGGAAGGTCTGCTCGTACTCCTTGCCGTCGCGGCGCACATTGACAGTAAGCCACTCGGAGCAGGCGTTGACCACCGAAGCGCCCACGCCGTGCAGACCGCCGGCCACCTTGTAGCCGGAGTTCTCGCCGCCGAACTTGCCGCCGGCGTGGAGGATGGTATAGACGACGGTGACGGCAGGCAGACCGGTATCAGCCTGGATGTCCACGGGGATGCCGCGGCCATTGTCCGTGACCTGAATGATGTCGCCCTTCAGGATCTTGACCTCGATGTGGTCGCAGTAACCGGCCAGAGCCTCGTCGATGGCGTTGTCCACGATCTCGTACACCAGATGGTGCAGGCCGCGCTCGCCGGTGGAGCCGATATACATACCGGGGCGCTTGCGCACTGCCTCCAGGCCTTTCAGGACCTGGATCTCGCTGGCGTTGTATTCATGGTCCGTCGCAGTTTCTGCGTTGGTACTGGTAATGATTTCCTCTGCCATTTCCTTTCTCCCTTTTGTTTTGTTTTGTTTTTTCGTTACTATTTGTAAAAGCGATAAGTCGCTGGTTGGCTTATTCCAGTTTCATCTCCGTGCGCCGTTTGAGCGCAGCCGACGACAGCTCCGAGAGATAGATCGTATCCACCGGCGAATCTGCCAGCACATAGCTCTGGGGCAGCTCATCGGACAGACTCACCACCGCCCCGTTTTTCTGGGCGTAGTTCAGAAACTCCCGCCCCCGGGGTGAGATGGTCGTCGTTTCCAGATTGAAGATGCCGATGATGTCCCGGTCGTTCAGGACATAATCGCGGCCAAGGTGTACATACATTGCATCACACTTTCGTCAGCACGCCGCCGTTCATCCGGTAGACCTCGCCGTCCGTTTTGAGAAAAGCGGTGTCGTCGCAGCTGGTCACGAAGGTCTGCTTTTCCCGCATCCGGGTGAGCAGATACTGCTTGCGGCCATCGTCCAGCTCGCTGAGTACGTCGTCCAGCAGCATCACCGGGTGTTCGCCCGTGATGGAGGCAGCTGCGGCGGCTTCGGCCATTTTCAGGCTGAGCACGACGCTCCGTTGCTGTCCCTGACTCGCATACACTTTTGCAGGCTGACCATCCAGAAGAAGGTCCAGATCTTCCCGGTGAGGGCCGCAGAGACTCTGCCCGGCCCGCAGCTCTTCGGGCATCTTCTGCCGCAGAAGCTGGGCCAGACTGCCCGGCTCGAACTGGGCCGCATACCGCAGACTCAGTGTTTCCGCCCCGCGGGAAAGCTCCTCATAGTTGGCACAGGCCAGCGGGGAGAGAGCGGCGAGATAGGCTCTGCGCCGCTGCTGGATGGCCTCGCCCTGCTGGGCAAGCTCCACATTCAGCACTTCTAATAAGGCCCGCTTTTCAGCATAAGGCCGCTCAATGCCATTGGAAGAGCGCCGAAGCAGCGCGTTTTTCTGCTGCAAAGCCCGGACATAGCGGCGGTAGAGGGTCAGGTAGCCGGGGTAGAGCTGGCAGAGGGCAGCGTCCAGAAATTTCCGCCGCCCTTCCGGCGCGCCCTTCACGAGACTCAGGTGTCCGGGGTCGAAAACCACCGCCGGAAAGCTGCCCGCAAGGCTGGCCGCCCGCTTGACTGCGCCCCCGTTCACCGAGACTGTCCGGCCCGGGCGGGGAGAGTCCGGCGCACCCACCGTCAGGCGGACGCGGTTAGGCTCTTCCTTTTCCTGCTCTTCCTGCTGTGCGCAGAGGGTGGACGCTTTGAGCACGGCGAAGGGTTCGCCCCGGCGCACCAGCTCTGCGTCCTTGCCGCCCCGAAAGCTCTTGCCGCCGGTAAGCAGCCAGATGGCTTCCAGGAGGTTCGTCTTGCCCTGGCCGTTGTTGCCGCAGATGACAGTCAGCTCCCGGCCCGGCGTCAGGCTGGCCGAGGCGATGTTCCGGTAATTTTCGACTTCGAGAGAGAGCAGCCGCATCAGCCGCCCATCCCGATCTCGATGGTCTGGCCGTCCAGCTCCACGGTATCGCCCGGGCGGCACTTCTTGCCGCGCATGGTGCAGACTTCGCCGTTGACCTTCACGGCCCCGCCCTGAACGAGCTCCTTGGCTTCGCCGCCGGTCTCGCACAGGCCCGCATATTTCAGCAGGGCGTCCAGCTTGATAAATTCGGTATGGATGAGGATCTTTTGCATTTTATTACGCCTCTCAGTCGTTTTTGAAGCGGACGGGCAGGACCAGATACAGGAAGTCATTGCCCTCCACCGGCAGCACTTTCACCGGGCTCAGCGGGCCGCTGATCTCCATCCGCACTTTCTCGGTGCGGGCATTGCGCAGCGCGTCCAACAGGTAGCGGTTGTTGAAGCCGATCTCCACCTCGTCGCCCTCGCACTCGGCATTGAACTCATCGACGACGCGGCCCAGATTGGTCTGGCAGCGGACAACGACTTTACCCTCTGTAAAAGTAATGCGGAGGGGATTTTTTAAACGCTCTGTAATAATCAGAGAAGCGCGCTCGATGGTCTCGATGAACTCCTTGGTGTCGATGGTCACCCGGGTGCGGCTGCCTGCCGGAATGACATTGTGATAGTTGAGGAACTCGCCCTCAATGAGGCGGCTCATGATGGTGTAGCCAGCGGTCATGAACACGACGTAGCGGCGGTTGGCACAGATGTGGACCGGTTCTTCGTCGTCGTTGGGCAGCAGATGAGACACTTCGGTCATGGTCTTGCTGGGGACGATGATGCGGATGTCCTTGACGGCAGTGACGGGCCGTTCCACGATGGCCAGACGGTAGCCGTCCAGGGCAACGATGGTCATTTTATCCGGTTCTATCTCAAAAAGTTCACCGGTATGCGCAGGTTTTTTTTCATCCTGGCTGACAGCGTAGAGGGTGCGGTCGATCATATCGCGGAGCACGCCGGTCTTGATGGTCAGGGTCTCCTCGGCGCCGGTGTTGGGCAGCTCGGGGAAATCGGTGGCCGACATGGACTGGATCTCGAACTGCGCCACGCCGCTCTGGATGGTGGTTTTACCATTATCGGCAGACTGGATGGTAATCTGGCCTGCCGGCATCCGGCTGATCATGCTGCTGAGCAGCTTGGCATTCAGCACGATCTCACCGGGTTCTTTGACATTGGCTTCGATGGTGGTCACGATGCCCATTTCGAGGTCGTAGCCGGTAAGGGTCAGCTGGAAGCCTTCTGCCTTCAGTAAAATGCCCTCCAGTACCGGGATGGTAGAGCGCAGAGTGACTGCTTTGGATACGCCGTCAATGGCTGCACTCAGAAGAGTTTTGTCGCAGATGATGTTCAAATCTTCTTCTCTCCTTTTTTGTGTCTGTTTTGCTGTCGTTCCTCATGGGATCTGATGCAAAAACCTGTTTTCTTTATTGAACTTGTTGTAGTAATCGTAGTAGGGGGTGGGGAAGATGTGGAAAACTCTGCAAACCCTTGCCGGGATGCGGGGATTTGGTTTTCCACGGAGATGTTGAGAAACTGTGAATGGAATGTTGAATCGGGGAGAACGGTGGTTCTTTCCACATCCGCTGTGAAAAACGGAAGTTGAATGTTGAAAACCATGTGGAAAGAGTGGAAAGTTTCGGCCTTTCACCACAATATCTAGGTCTATTTTCCCCTTTTTGTTCCTCTTTCTCCCCATATTTTGGGGTTTGGCCCCTGAATGAGTATGACTTTTAAGCTTGCTCCGGTGCGTTAAGCCTTCACATTCTTGATGATGTCGCTCACCGTCTCCCGCAGGTGCTGGTCGTTCTTCATGTCCCGCTCCATGGTTTTGAGGGAGTAGACGATGGTGGAATGGTCACGACCCGAGAACTCCCGGCCGATCTCCTCCATGCTCATGCCGGTGACCTCGCGCAGGATGTAGATGGCCACACGGCGGGCGGAGGCCACATTGGCGTTCCGCTTGGTGCCGCGGATGTCGGCAGGGGAGACGTTGAAGGTGCGGGATACCTCGCCCACGATCTTCTCGATGGTGACAGGCACGGGCTGGGTCTCGTTGAGGATGTCCTTGATGGCGTTCTGTGCCACGCTGATGACAGGCTGGATGCCCTCCAGCATGTAGTAGGCGTTCAGCTTTTTCACTGCGCCTTCCAGCTGGCGGATGTTGTTCTTCAGGTGGTTGGCGATGAACTCGGCCACATCCTCGGGCAGATCCAGGTGCAGCAGCTCGGCCTTGCGCTTGACGATGGCCACGCGGGTCTCGAAGTCCGGCGGCTGGACATCGGCGGTCAGGCCCCACTCAAAGCGGGTGCGCAGGCGCTCTTCCAGGCTCTTGATCTCCTTGGCCGGGCGGTCAGATGCGATGACGATCTGCTTGTGGGCATCGTGGAGGGAGTTGAAGGTATGGAAGAATTCTTCCTGGGTGGACTCCTTGCCCGCGATGAACTGGATGTCGTCCACCAGCAGCAGGTCGGCCACGCGGTACTTCATCCGGAAGTCCTCGGTGCTGCCGGCGCGGATGGCCGCGATCAGCTCGTTGGTGAACTGCTCACAGGTGACATACATAATGACGAAGTCGGGGTGGGTGCGCTTGATCTCGGTCTGGATGGCCGTCAGCAGATGGGTCTTGCCGAGGCCCGAGCCGCCGTAGATGAACAACGGGTTGTAAGCACCGGAAGGGTTGGCCGCAACAGCCTGCGCCGCAGCAAACGCAAACTGGTTGGATGGGCCTTTGATGAAGTTCTCGAAGGTGAATTCATAGTTGCCCTGCGGGGAGGCGGGGTTCGCCTCGTACTGCTGGGCCAGCACCACTTCGTGGGGCGGTGTGCTGGGGACGACGAGGGTGATGTCCACGTCAAAGCCCAGCACCGTCTTGAAGGCCTCTTTGAGCAGGCCGAGATAACGGTCCGTCACGATCTTGCAGATGAAGTCGTTGCGCACCGAGAGGGTGATATGGCTGGAGTCCTCAAAGCTGATAGGCTCCAACCCGTCGATATAGAGATTATACGTCGGCTCCGCCATCTGCGCCTTGCAGTAGCTCTGGGCAGCCTCTAAAACGTCCTTGAAAGAATCCATAGTACATCCACTCCATTGAAGTTTTCAACAATGCTGCTGATACCAGGTTAGTATACCACAAAAATCCCCCTGCGTCTATATTATATAAGGTAATTTATAATACATAAAAAAGACATACCTGCGTCTGGGAAACGGCCTTGTGTCCAAGGCGGAGAAAAGCCACAAGATATTGTGGATGAAAAGTTTTCCACGGGAAACGGGTGAAAAAGTTGAAAGTTTCTCCACAGAGGTTTTTCAAAAAAGTTTGAAGGAAAGCGAAAAAAATGCTTGACAGAAGGCCATAGTGTGCGATATACTGTTGAATTGCAAGCCTGTCCCCATTTTGGGACCAGAATAGACCCCATACCGGGGACGAGTTTTTACGGAGGAAATACACCATGAAGAGAACTTTTCAGCCCAAGAAGCGTCAGCGCAAGGAAGTTCATGGCTTCCTGACCCGCATGAGCACCAAGAACGGCCGCAAGGTCATCAACGCACGCCGTGCTAAGGGCCGCAAGAGCCTGACCGTCTGATCCTGAGCAGTATGCATCGGGTCCGGCGCAGAATGGAATATGCGCAAAAAGGCCGCTGATATTGGATTGGCGGTCTTATTTTTTTACCCGGCATTCGGGAAAAAGGCCGGAAAGCTGCGGTGAATAGTCGCATTGCCTAAAAAAACTGTCAAAGATTTGGCAGAGAAAACGCCCGGATGAGCTTTTCATGTCGGCGTTTTTTTGCTATACTGAACACTGAGCATTGCTTTTTTCCGGGCGGTGCTCCCACATCACCTGAAGGGAGGCGCACAGGATGCGCTATCGTCCCATCCGCCGCAACGGCGAGTTTGGCCGCGTGTATGCCCGCGGCAAGTCCTATGTCAACCAGGCGCTAGTGCTCTACGTACTCAAAACGCGGAGCAAGCGCACCCGGGTGGGCCTGACGGCCACCAAAAAGATCGGCCACGCCGTGCAGCGCAACCGCGCCCGCCGTGTTATGAAGGCCGCCATCGACGAACATCTCGACTACAACATCGGCGGCTACGACCTCGTTTTTGTAGCCCGGGGCATGACCCCCCGGCTCAAGAGCTGGCAGCTCAGCGCCATCGTGGCAAAGCTCTTCGCCCAGGCCGGCCTGCCGGATAAGGCAAAGCAGCCGGGCGCAAAGCCCCCAGCCACCCTGCCGCCGGTCCGGAAGCCCGAGGCGTGAGCATCTTTCAGAAAGCCCTCTGCGGGCTCATCCGGCTCTACCAGAAGTTCATCAGCCCGGGGCTGGGGCGGAACTGCCGCTTTTCGCCCTCCTGCAGCCAGTACGGCATCGAGGCCATCCGCACCCACGGCTGCGTCAAAGGGCTGCTGCTGACGGCGTGGCGCATCGCCCGGTGCAATCCGCTGGGCCGCTGGGGCTACGACCCCGTGCCGGAAAAGGGCCGCTGGAAAAATCCGGCCCGGCATCTCTCGGCCTCGGCTTTGTTTTCCACAAGACACGAAAAATAAGTGAAAAACCTCTTCGTCAATGCTCTTTGGAAGAGCGCTGAAGCGGGGAAGACCTCTCCGTCAATGCCCTTTGAAAAAGGGCGGCAGAGGGGAGGAAAACCTCTC
>ENA-OPXQ01001005-OPXQ01001005.1-human-gut-metagenome-genome-assembly--contig:-NODE-1005-length-16770-cov-2.527430_pt1 | contig 16770 bp, 16 predicted proteins | sample MGYA00241769_ERZ502042 | MGnify/ENA primary metagenome ERZ502042 (study PRJEB25962, sample SAMEA2041934) | human gut metagenome | biome: human gut; feature: human-associated habitat; material: faeces...
ACGATCCGGTGTTTCTGGGTATCAAAGATATTTACGAATGCTCCGTCTGCATCAAGAAATCCTTGAAGCACTTCAAAAACACGGGACAAGGATTCCTCTGCATTAATAGAGGAGTTGATCGCTAAGATTGCCGGGAGCTGGAGGTCTTTATTCACGATATTTAGTAACTCACGATATTTCATATTATTTTAACTCACGAAATATCGTTAATAATCTTTACGTATTAATGCGTAAATTAAAATTGTCTTAAATTTCAACTAGTTAAAAATTTCTAAAAAGTTGGCACGGTCTTTGCGGTGAGATTAATCAAAAGCAATTCACTCACTTACATCCATTGGAGAAAATATGAAGACCACACCTTCTCGCCGTTCTTTCCTGAAATTAGCGGCAGCCTGCACAGCTCCGGCTTTTGGAAGTCTCGCATTCGCAGCTCCTCAAACCAAACAAAAATTTGACAAAGTTGCTGACGTCATCGTCATCGGCAGCGGATTTGCCGGTCTGGCCGCAGCTCTGGAAGCCAAAGAAAAAGGCGCCTCCGTCATGCTGCTCGAAAAAATGCCGGCTTACGGCGGCAACTCTGCCATTAACGGCGGTGCTTTCGCAGTCGCAGGTTCTCCTCTCCAGGAAAAAGAAGGCATCAAGGATTCTCCTGAACTGATGCTCCAGGACATGATTAAGTCCGGCCGCGGTTTAAGCCACGTCGACCTTTTGAAGAATATCGTCTACGGTACTCGCCCAGCTTTTGACTTCACCGTGAAGTACGGCGTGAAGTACAAACCTTTCGTTCAGCATTTCGGCGGCCACAGCGTTCCCCGTATTATGCAGACTATTGAAAGTACCGGCGGCGGCATCACTCGTCCTCTGGTTGAAGCAGCCAAGAAACTCGGTGTTGATATGCACTTAGGCTGCGCTGTCACAGACCTCGTTCTCAATGACGAAGGCCGTGTTATCGGTGTCAAGGTTCTTGAACGCCACGATTACCGCAAAGAAAATTCAGGTGTTCCTCAGGTTTACGGCGCCAGAAAAGGCGTTGTCGCAGCAACCGGCGGTTTCTCTCAGAATGTCGCCTTCCGTATGCAGCAGGATCCGACACTCGGACCGAACCTTGAATCCACCAACCATCCCGGCGCCACCGGCGAAGTTCTTCAGAATATGCTGGCCATCGGTGCTCTACCGATCCAGCTCGACCAGATTCAGCTCGGACCTTGGTCTTCTCCTGACGAACGCGGTTTCGGCTTAGTTTCTCAGTTCAACACGATTGCCGGTTTCCCGAAAGGCATCATGGTTGACAAGCGCACTGGCAGACGTTTCGTCAACGAACTCGCTGACCGCAAGGCTCGTTCCGACGCCATCCTTAAGCAGCTCGACGAAAACGGAAAACCCGTTTACCCGATTTGCTTCACCGACAGCGTCGGCGTCAAACAGGCTCAGACACTGAAGAATGGTCTGAAGTACGGCGTCATCAAGAAGTTCGATACGCTGGGAGAACTTGCAGATGCTTACGGTATTCCTAAGGAAGCACTGATCAAGCAAGTTGAAGAGTTCAACGCCTACGTCCGTGAAGGCAAAGACAAACAGTTCGACCGTCCGCTCGCTCTCGCTATTGAAATTAAACAGGCTCCTTTCTATGCAGCCCGCGTCTGGCCGAAAGTCCACTACTGCATGGGCGGCGTCGGTATCACGAAGAACGCCGAAGTGCTTAACGTCAGAACGCAAAAACCGATCCCGGGCCTTTACGCAGCCGGTGAAGTTACCGGCGGGACACACGGTGCCAGCCGTCTCGGCGGATGCGCCATCGCTGACGGTCTCGTAACCGGCCGAGTCGCCGGAGACGCCGTCGTCGCCAACACACCCGTCAACCTCGAATAGCCTCACCACAGAAAGGATAACAACATGAAATCGTTCAATCTTCTCGTTCTCGCAGCCGCTTTATTTATCGCTCTTCCGGCCTCTGCTCAGCAAGTAAAGCCCTACCACCAGAACATCAAGGACTGCGCAGCCTGCCACACTAAAGAAAATGCAGTCGGCGGAAAGCAGTTCGTCACACCTGACAACAAAGCCTGCTTAACCTGCCATCAGAGCTATGCAGCCGTTGCTGAAAAAACCAAAAATCTGAAGAACGGCGAGCCCAATCCGCACGCCAGCCATCACTACGGTGAAGGTATCGCCTGCACGGCCTGCCACTCCGAGCACAAGACCTCTCAGGTTTACTGCAACAACTGCCACGAATTCAAATATCAAATTAAGTAATTTCTCCAGTATTTAACCCTTCGAATCCAAGAGGAAAATAAAATGAGACTTTCCATCATTGCTTTACTCCTTATGTCTGCCGGAATCGCCAATGCCGGAGTTGTTACCCTTAACGGCTCCAACCTCACTCAGGACGAAGCCTGGGCCATCGCCGAAGGCAAAGACACCGTCGCCATCGCTCCTGAAGCCATGGACCGCCTCAAAAAGGCTCATGAACTGGTTCTTTTGGCTGCCAAAGGCGGCACACCGGTTTACGGTCTGACCGTCGGCGTCGGTCTGAACAAAGACAAACCGCTGTTCAAAGCAAACGGTGAACTCTCCGAAGAAGTTATCGAAGCTTCCAAAGCCTTCAACCACAACGCTTTGAGAAGCCACTCCGCTGCTATCGGCCCGATGATGTCCAAAGAGCTGACTCGTCTGCAGATGGTCATTCGCTTGAATACTCTTCTTGCCGGCCAGACAGGTGCTCAGCCCTACGTTGCCGAGCTCTATAAAGAATTCCTGAACAAAGGCATTACACCGGAAATTCCGTCCCGCGGTTCTGTCGGTGAAGCTGACATCACGATGTCTTCTCACGTCGGCGCCGTCATGATGGGTGAATGGCGCGCTAAGGTAGACGGCAAAGAAATGAGCGGTAAAGAAGCGCTCCAGAAGGCCGGTCTCAAACCTCTGGTTCCGGAAGGAAAAGACGCTCTTGCCATTTTGTCTACCAATGCCGCAGCTGTAGCTGAGACGATGGATGCCGCACGCCACGCCCGCACCATCATCGATGCCACACCCCGCGTCTTTGCGTTGAGCTTGGAGGCTCTGAACGGCAATATTGCTCCGGTTCTTCCTCAAGTCACCAAAGTCCATCCTTTCTCCGGACTGGAAGAAGAAGCCTCTAAGATTCGCGACAATCTGAAAGGTTCTTACCTCTGGGAAAAGAACAAGGATCGCGCACTTCAGGATCCTCTGTCCTTCCGCACTACGGTCTACACCATGCGTGAAGCTCGCGAAGCGCTCAAGGACTTAGACAAAGAAATCAAGGTTCAGATTAACTCTTCCGACGACAATCCCGCCACCATTCTGAACGCCGGCAAGGATTACGCCGACCATAGCCAGGTTGCCATGTACTTCGTCGAAGGCAACGGACTGAAAGGCGCCATCATCCCGACATCCAACTTCGAACCGCTGCCGGTTGCCATGGCTGCTCAGCGCCTCGGCATCGCCATGACTCATCTGTCTCATAACAGCGTCCAGCGCACGATCCACCTTTCTGACGACCATTTCACCGGTCTGACACGCTTCCTGTCCGATCCTGAAAACAAGGGTCACGCCTTCGGCGCCATCCAGAAACCCTTCGTCGCTATGCACGCTGACAGCCTTGCTCAGAGCAATCCTGTTTCCGCCCTCGGAACTTCGGTTGCCGGTGACATTGAAGACACCTACACCAACCTCCCGCTGGTTGCTGAAAGACTGAAACGAATCGCCGACAACACCGGCTACGTCTACAGCCTGGAAATGCTGCACTCCACACAGGGTATTGACCTGAGAAAGAAACTCAAAGGTGAATTCAAGATGTCTGAAGCTACCCGCAAGCTCTATCAGGACTATCGCGCCAAAGTTCCGTATGTCAGCCGTGACCGCATCTACACGGACAACATCGAAGACGGCAAGCAGATGATCATGAACGGCATTGCTTCCAAGTAATCTGAGGAGGAGATAGAAATGAAGAAATCAGCTCTCATTGCAGCACTTCTTTGTGCCGTCTCCTCCGGCGTCTACGCCGCTTCCGACGTGACGCTTTACGGAGTTGTTGACGGGGCCGTGTCGGTTTCCAAGACCAAAGGCAAAGCAGCTCGAGTGGGCTTTGACAACGGCATCTGGGCCGGTTCCCGCTTCGGCATCAAAGGCAACGAAGATTTAGGCAGCGGATACAACCTCGGCTTTATCCTGGAACAAGGCTTTAAGACATTCTCCGGCGACGCCATGAATTCTTCCAAGGCCTTCGCCCGTCAGAGCGCGCTGTCCGTATCCACTCCTTTCGGTACCTTTGCAGCTGGCCGTACAGGCGGTTTGTCTTCCGACTGCGGAACCTACAATATTCTGCACGGTTCCTCTCTTTGGACTTCCTACTACAGCACCGGCAATATCTACGGCACGTTCATTCTGTCCGACCGTATGGACAATGTCCTGCTGTACAACACACCGGACATGAACGGTTCCACCATTCACTTCATGTACTCCAACGGCATGGGTGACAACGGCGACGAACAGAAATGGTCTAAAGACAATCACTACTACGGTGTCGGCTATGAATATGCCAAAGGACCTGCCCTCTTCAGCGCCATGTGGGAAATGTATGACCACAAAGAACAGAACCTGAAGAGCTCCCAAGTCTTTACACTCGGCGGATCTTATGACTTCGGTTCCTTCAGCCTCTACGGTGCTTAACAGTTTGCTTACCGCGCCAACCGCCTGCCGACTTACGCATTTGCCAACCAGTTAGGAGCTAAAGGCGCCAACCAGCACGGCTTCTCTGCTTCTATCGGTGTTCCGGTTGCCGGCGGCACGGCCAAACTTCAGGGCAACTACGGCTTCGGCAAGATCAAAGAAGGTTCTCGTGACTACAGCATGTACTCGATTGCTACGGCCTATGAATATCCGATCAGCAAGAGAACATTGTTCTACTCCTTCGCCGGTTACGGCCAGGGCAAGAAAGCTGCTTCCTCTATCGAGGAACTCAACAGCTGGACGATCAGTGCAGGTTTGAGCCACAGCTTCTAACCTACGCCTGCAGCATCGAAACTTCTTCATTTAGTAGTTAGCAACACGGCTCATGTTTGGGATTCCAAGCATGAGCCGCTTTTTATTTTTAGACCGCCGCACCGAGGCGGTCCCTCAGAGAGCTGAAGATTAAGGTTCTTTCACAACTTCCGCAAAGAGGTCATAGTCGGAAGAATCCGTGACCTTAACGTCGACAAAGTCTCCGGGCTTCACGTCCGGATTGCCTTCGATGAACACCAAACCGTCGATGTCAGGCGCATCGGCTGAAGATCGAGCTGTTGCAATGCCGTCTTCATCGGGCGCTTCGTCGACTAAGACTTTGATCGTCTTACCGACTTTTTCTCGCAAAAGTTCCTTAGAGATTTCGCTCTGAACTTCCATGAAACGTTCTCTTCTTTCTACGCGAACGCTTTCCGGAAGAGCTCCGGGCAGATCGTTGGCAGCCGCCCCTTCAACCGGAGAGTAAGCAAAACAGCCAACTCGGTTGAGACGAGCTTCTTTGAGGAAGTCCAAAAGATACTGGAATTCTTCTTCGGTTTCTCCCGGGAATCCGGTGATAAAGGTCGAACGAATTGTGATATCCGGACAAATCGCGCGCCAGGCGTTAATGCGTTCCATGTTGTATTCACTGCCCGGACGCTTCATGGCTTTCAGGATTCTCGGATGGGCGTGCTGGAAAGGAACGTCGAGGTACGGAAGGATCTTGCCTTCAGCCATCAAGGGAACGATTTCATCGACAGACGCATACGGGTACATGTAGTGAGGGCGTACCCAAACGCCGAGTTTGCCGAGTTCCTCAAACAAGACCTTAATGTTGGTCTTAACGGCTCCCCGATGAAATCCAGCTTGTATTTCACATCCTGACCGTAGGCTGCCGTATCCTGTGCAATCACAAGCAGTTCTTTGACGCCGCTCTTGACGAGATTAGAAGCCTCACGGATTACAGAGCCAATCGGACGCGAAACCAACGGGCCCCTCAGCGAAGGAATAATACAGAACGTGCAGTGATGGTTGCAGCCCTCTGCGATCTTGAGGTAGGCGTAATGCTTTGGCGTCAGCAGTACACCGCCTGCAGGCACTAAATCACCGAAAGGCTCATGCGGCCTGGGAAGATTTTCATGCACCAGACGGAGGACCTCTTCGGTTTGCTCAGGGCCTGTGACACCGAGAAGTTTAGGGAAACGCAGTGCAACGAAGTTGCCCTCATCGGTATTTTTACCGCCTAAGCAGCCGGTCACGATGACTTTACCGTTCTCATTCAAGGCCTCTGAAATGGCTTCCAGGGACTCCTGAACTGCGGCATCAATAAAGCCGCAAGTGTTCACAATCACAAGATCAGAGTCTTTATAGGTCGAACTAATGAGGTAGCCTTCGGCCCTGAGTTCGGTAACAATACGCTCGCTGTCGACAAGAGCTTTCGGGCAGCCGAGAGAGACGAATCCAACACGGGGAGGACGTTTAGTCATTTATTTACTTCACAAGAGGTCGTTTAAGGGTTTCGGCAGCGGCTTCGTAGCCGCCGAGGTTGCGGATATGTTTATATCCGAGCTTGCCAAGGATTTGGCTTGCCATTTCAGCCCTGCGGCCGGAGCGGCAGTAAAGCTCAATATCGTCGTCAGGCTTTGCGCCTAAAGCCTTAAATTGATCCACAAAGTCCGGAGAGGAGTAATTGGCAACCAAGGCGCCTTCAACCTTGCCCGTCGTCGCAATTTCCGACGGGGTTCGAACGTCAACCAAGAAAGTTTTAGCTTGAGCAGCAGTCATCATCAGTCCAAAAAGAACAGCTATCCCTAAAATCTTCTTAATCATAGTTTTTCCTTTCTTTTGCAACGTATTCGCGTACCAGCGTGAGTACATTGCCGTAGTTTTCCGCGTTGGTCCAAAGATTTAACTCGCCGTGCAAACCGGCCTGCAGCGTAATCTTTTTCCAATAAGGCGCTTCGTGCACGGCAACAACTTCTCCCCACTCAAACATACGGGAACGGGAAGAGTGTTTGTTGATGTAGAACGTGTTCTTGAGCCTGATGATTGAACCCAGCAGGCTAAGAATCAAATCTAAGAAACTTGTGAGGGCTGAAGCCGAAGAACGATACTCACAGAAAACTCCGTCCTGATCCAGCCGGTAATAAACCTGGCGATGCGGCTGCATGACAAGCATGAGCCAAATCACAAACGCCGCCACGCCGGGCACGATCAAGAGCGCCCACGGGGAGTCAAAGATAAGACTGCGGGAAAAGCGGCTGATCACGAACAAAATAAAAACGAAGAAAGCGAAAGCCCAAGCACATTTCTTAGCGTCAATTAATTTGAAGCCAGGCTGAATGTAATACCAGCTGATCTCGCCGGATCTTCTTCTCGAACTATCGCTTGCAGATGAATGCGCCATGGCGTCCTGTTACCTTATCTCTTCTATAGCTGTAAAAATGCTCGGGATCGGAGTATGTGTCACGTTCGCAATCGGTGACTTCAGTCACACCGGCCTGCTTTAAAGCTTCCTTGGCAAAGCGGGCTAAATCCAAGTGCCAGACGCCCTCTCCGATCGATTCCAATGCATCGTCGGCTGCGGCTTTAACAGCAGATGCTCGGTAGTAGTCTGCGACGTCGTCCCGCACTTCGAAATGATCTTTGCGGATATGCGGTCCGATCCAAGCGATGATTTCGGCTTCATCACCGATTTCTTTTCTCATGGCTGCGACGGTGTTTTGCAGGACTCCGTCAGCTAAGCCCTTCCATCCGGCGTGAGCGGCTGCAATAACGATTCCTTTTTTGTCGCAAAGCAACACCGGCACACAGTCGGCGGTCATGACAACGCAGGGAATACCGGCGGCAGTCGTAAATTCGGCGTCGGCTTGTTCTTCAGCGTTGTTATCCTCTGCCCGGACGACTCGAGAAGAATGAACCTGGCTGAGCCACTTGGGCTCAGCGCCTAACATATCGGTCACAATTCTGCGATTTCCGCGAACCGAGTACTTATTGTCTCCGACATGATTTCCGAGATTAAGGCCGCAAAAGCCGTCTTTGTCGCCATAGGCGCCGGCAGACATGCCGCCTGAACGAAGCGTAAAGAAAGCTTTGATGTTTTCCGGAGCGTTCCATTCGGGAACGATCACTTCCAATTCCGGTTTACTTTGCATGGACTGCATCCTTATTCTTTCGTGCGTTCGATTTTCCAGTTGGAATCGGCGTCATCATTGTCGTCTCCGAAATCGAAGTCATCCCAAGAGCTGATCTTACCGACGGCTTTCTGATTCTCTGACAACTCATCGTTGTCGATCATGACAACCGGATCTCCGAAGACTTCGGAAGGACGATCCCACGGATCGAAGCCCAATTCATCCATCAAATCCCTAAAATCCTGGGGCGGTTCGGCAAACCATTCCATCGTTTCTTTGGTGGCCGGATGGATCAGCCCCAAACGACTGGCATGCAGCGCCTGTCGATCGAAAGAATTCAGCACGGAACCATCTTCTTTAGGTTTGGGAAGTTTATTGCGGTAGAGGGGATCCCCGATCAGCGGCAGGCCGATGGATTCCATGTGCACTCTAATTTGATGAGTGCGGCCGGTTTTTAATCGGCAGGCAACCCAAGAGAAAGGCTTACCTTTGACTTCTTTCTGATCAATGCAGCGAATATGTGTTGTCGCAGGTTTAGCTCGGCCGCCTTTTCCGATCGTAAAACGCAGCGGATTTCGAGGATCACGTTCAATAGCCGCTTCAATGACTTTATCCGCAGGTGCCTTACCGCGCGTCAACGCCCAGTATTCGCGTTTTACTGTGCGGGCCTGAAGCTGCTGGACCAAATCGAGCATGGCTTTTTCGTTTTTGGCCACAACCATCAAACCGGTGGTATCGCGGTCCAAACGGTGAACAATACCGGCGCGAGGCAGTGTTCTGAAAATCGGGTTGTAAGCCAGCAGACCGTTTAAGAGCGTGTCGTCCCAATGGCCGGCGGCCGGATGTACAACCAATCCTGCCGGTTTATTGATGACCAAGATGTCGTCATCTTCGTAAACCACATCGATGTCCATCGGTGTGGCGATGAAATCCATATCCTCCAAACGAGGTTTGATTTCGACGGAAACTTCGTCGCCGAAACTCATCTTTTCTTTAGGTTTATCAACGGTCACTCCGTTGACTTTGACCAATCCGTCTTCAATCAGGGTCTTCAGACGAGAGCGGGAAATGTCTTTTAAGGAAGAAGCCAAGACCTTATCGAGGCGCTCTCCGTCAAGATCGAGGGTAACTTCAAAAGTTTCAATTTTTGAAGATTCCTGCAATTCGGTTTCTTCAAAAGCCTCAGTCTGACTATAATCATCTAATTCAATATTCATTTTGACCTTAAGTTCTATGTCTTTTGCCCTGAAAACAATAATCAAGCGGACATTAACGGCCGCCTGTCTGGGTTCCGTTATTTTAGCGACTACATCGTGCAGTATGTTTAAAGGGGTTGAAGACCCGACGGAAGGCTGGACGGCTGACAAACTGTATGTCGAGGCCCGAGACAATCTGAATGAAGGCAACTACGAAACGGCCCGTGACTACTATCAGAAGTTAGAAGCTCGTTATCCTTACGGTCGTTACTCCCAGCAGGCCCAAGTTGAGACTGCTTACTCCTACTTCAAGGAAGGCGAACCTCAGCAGGCCATCGCAGTCTGTGACCGTTTCTTAAGACAGTATCCTGAGCATCCGCTTTCTCCGTATGCACTCTACATTAAGGGCATCGCCACTCTAGACGAAGACGAAGGCTGGATGAGCTACCTGACACGCCAGGACCTTTCCAAGCGTGACGCCCAGGCTGCTCGCGATGCTTTCGATATTTTCAAAGAATTAGTGCTTCGCTTCCCGAACAGCCGCTACGCCCGCGATGCCCGCGAACGTATGCATGAACTCGTCGAAGCTCAGGCTAAGTACGAAATTAATACTGCCAAGTATTACTACGTTCGCGACGCCTACATCGCCGCGATTAACCGCGCAGAAAACGTTCTTCTGAACTTCCAGACTTCTCCACAGGCAGAAGAAGCCTTGATCATCATGCGTGACAGCTACAACAAGCTTGGCATGGATGACAAGGCCGCTGATATTCAGCGAATTCTAGATGCCAATAAGAACCGCGGTTCTTACGATACCTACCTGCGTGCCCAAGAACTTGAAGCCGCACAAGCTGCCGCCGCTCCGCAAGCAGGCGCAGCTTCCAAATAAGCTGTTTTAATGCGAAATAAGAAGTTTTTTGCCGTGACAGGAGCAGCGCTGCTGCTTCTGGCCGGCTGCCGCACTATTCCTCAGAACCCTGAGGAGATGACCTGCGGCTATCTGCAGTACCTGGCCGAGGAATCTATCGATAAACTCGGTCTACCCTTTTTTGCTACTCAGGTTAAATATCCCGGCGACTGGCGCCTTTTTGCCCGTAATCAATGGATTAAAGAAGGCAGCCGTGCCCGCGTCCGTGACAATAAACGCGATTACCTTCAGATGGAAATGCTGGAGATCGGCGGCACGATCATGGAGCAGACGCCCTATCGTGTCCGAATTCCTGTCGCGCAGTGCAAGAACGCCAACAAAGAACGCATGGCGACGCTTGAGTACAAAAATCTGATCATTGATTCTCCCGAGAAAATCTCCCGCACAGAGGCAGTGGACTTCAAAGGCAAAGAATCCGTGGACTATCTTGCTCGCCTCATCTGCGGTTTCCAGCCGATCCCGGCTTTAGACAAAACGCAAGTCATGGCGCAGAAGTGGAAGAACTGCACGCCTGACTCAGCGAGCTAACCTTTAAGCCGGTGATTTGCATCTGTCGGAATATTTGCCTATTCCGCCTCTGCCGCAAGCGATGTAGTATCTGTCTTTTCAGTCCATCAGCTTCAGCAGATCATGTCTCTTGTATCCGTTATCGGCGCCGGCTCTCTGGCCAACGTTTTTGCGAACGTTCTTCATGAATTTTTGCCTGAGTTCAAACTCCATTCCGTTTTAGGAAGAAGCCAAGAGAAAGCCGAAATCTTCGCTTCTAAGTACAGTTGTCAGGCAGTATTTAACATTGACGATTTTCTGAAAGAAGCCGCGCCGGTTGTCGTTGAACTTGCCGGCGGAGCAGCGCTCAAGGACTACGCTCTACCGATTCTCAAGTCCGGAAGAACTTTGATTTGCCTCTCCAGCGGCGCATTTGCCGACGAGGATTTCAAACAGCAAGCGATTCTCACCGCATCTGAAAACAACGGCAGGATCTGTATCGTTAACGGGGCCATCGGCGGTCTGGATTTCCTGCAAACCTGCGCACTGCAACACGGATCAGCCGAAGTCATTATTGAGACAACCAAATCGCCAAAATCTTTGCTCGGCGCCCCTGGCTTAGACGGTAGAACTTTGGACTTAACCAAGAGGACTGTGGTTTTTGAAGGCGGAGTTCAGGAAGCAATCAAAGGATTTCCCAAGAACATCAATGTCGGCGTTATTGCTTCACTGGCTTCCCAAAAACCTCAGACAAAAGTCCGAATCGTTGCAGATCCCGCTGCCAATAGCAATACGCACCAGATTACTTATCGCTCAGCGCTGGCGGATGCCGTGATGGAGTTTTCTGGCAAGCCCGATCCGGCAAATCCGAAGTCCAGTACGACAGCGGCGCTCAGCGCAGCAGCTTGCCTAAAGAACCTCTACAGCCCCGTTACCTTCTGGTAACCACAGTTAAGAAAACGGAGGCTGTCTCTCTTGACGCCTCCGTTTCCAAACTAACTTTTTCAGGACCGTACTTAGCCTCTCGGCTCCTGGCATCTTTCCAGGAAATTCATTGCCGTATCAAAAACCTTGGTACGGGCGAAGTCCGGCAGACTCTTCCAAATCTTCGTCCCGTATCCCTTGGATAACAAACGGTTATCGCAGAGAATCAACAGCCCTTCATCTTTCTCATCACGAATCAGTCGGCCGGCGCCCTGCTTGAGCAGCATGATCGCTTCGGGAATCGAAATCTCGTTAAACGAACTCTTGCCTTCGGCCTCAAGTTCTTTTGAACGTCCTTCAAATACCGGATCATCGGGCGGCGGGAAAGGAATCTTATCGATCACGACGAGAGACAAAGCATCGCCTTTGATATCCACGCCTTCCCAGAAACTCATAGAACCGACCAGAACGGAGTTTTCTTCGCTTCTGAAACGGCGCAGCAGCTCTTGTTTGGACTGTTCGTTCTGAACAAGGATGTTCATTGAAACGCCTTCCGTCTCGGCAAAGTAACGCAGCGCCTCGGAAATCACTTCCATTGCGCGAAGCGTAGTACACAGCACAAAAGCTCGGCCTTTATTCTTCTTGATGAAGGGCCAAATCCGTTTGGCGACTTCGTCAGAAAAATTCGGCGCACTCGGAATCGGTAAGTCCTCGGTAATGTAAAGCATGCCTTGGGCCTTAAAGTCAAAGGGACTCTCCCATGACTTGGTTTCAGCATCCTCCAAGCCGACTTGGTCAACAAAATGCTTGAAGTCGCCGTTGGCAGCCAATGTCGCAGAGGTCAAAACCCACGGCTTACCCTGAACCTCGCGAGCGCTTTTGAGCATCTCTGCGTATGAGAGCGGCGTGGTATTAAAGAAGATATTCTTAGGTTTGACCGTAAACCAATCTAGGAGCGGTCCTTTCATGGAGCGCGAAACGGCTTTCCCGTTGAATACATCACGCCAGTACTCGATCAAATCAAGCGCCTCGGTGCACCGCTCATCGAGCTTCGTCATCTCCGGAGATGCCTCTTTGTGCACATGAACCGCGTTGCTGAGTTTCTCAACCGCATTTAACAGCTTCTTGAACGGCTCAACCAACAGATGTTTATCCTTGAACTTGGCGACCGCAAGCTGTTTGTCTTTGCTGTTCAGGATATTGTGTGTTGTGCTGATTAAATCGTCACAGGCGTTTGAAATGGTTTTGTAGATGCCGTTCCAATCAATCTGTTTATTGACACCGTATCCCTGAGAGACTGCATCCGCAGCCAAATTTCTGACATCGTAAAGATTCAGCGTCTGAGAAAAGAAGTTCGTCGCGATATTGGTCAGCTGGTGTGCCTCGTCTAGCACCACCAAGTCAAATTCCGGCAAAAAGTCCGTGATTTGATTGTCTTTGAGCGAAATATCCGCCAAAAACAGATGATGGTTGATCACCAAAAGCTGAGCTTCTTTTGCCTTTTCGCGAGCCTGCATCACAAAGCAGTCGTTGTAATGATCGCAGTTGGCACCGAGACAGTTTTCTCCCGTGCTCGTCACTTCAGGCCAAATGCCGGAATTCTCAGGAACATCAGTAATATCACCGCGCTCGCCGGTCACAGACTGTCCCGCAAACTTTTTGATGCGATGAAGATGAACCACTTCTTCACGAGATTTAGCGACGTAGGAATCCTCTTGCAAGGCATGCTCGAGGCGCTGCTTGCAGATATAGTTGGAGCGGCCTTTAAGGAGCGCCACGCGACAGCCCATTCCCAGCGCTTTTAAAAGCGCCGGAATGTCTTTCGTAAATAGCTGATCTTGAAGCGTCTTGCCAGCGGTTGAAATCAGTACTTTCTGATCTTTCAGAAGCGCAGGAACAAGATAAGCAAACGTCTTTCCGGTGCCGGTTCCAGCCTCGGCAACCAGTGATTTGCCCTGCTCCAATGCTTCCGCTACCGAGGTCGCAAATTCAATCTGCGAGGGTCTCGGCGTATAGTTCGCGGTAACTTTGGAGAGAGGTCCGTCCTTGGCAAAAACGTCGGCAACTTCTTTTACGAATTCTGATGGCATTTCGGTTCCTTATTTAGGAACACAATCCTATCAGATCAATGAGTTCCGATCCTTTTTGGATTGTTACAGGCGCGGTACTAAATCACCCGTGACGCTGTTCTTTTTCTGTTCTTCGCGAAGCTTGACCTGACGCTCGTACTCAGCCGCTTTTTCTGCGCGCTTCTTGATGTTTTCAGCGCGTTTCTTCTCTGCAGCAGCTCTGCGTTCGGCACGGGCTTGAATACGCTCTTCCGGCGTCATGGAGTAGATGATGGCTTCAATATGGGGCAGCGCCTTTTCATCGATCTGGTCCATCTGTTCGGAGCTGATCTGGTTGGCGCCGGGCATCATGGCCAGCAGCGCGGACGCACCGCCCATCTTGCGGATCTGGGCGAACTGGGTCAGCATATCGTTCATATCAAACTTGTTGGCCATCATTCGCTTGGCGGCTTCTTCAGCTTCCTTGTCATTCTGCAAGGTCTGGGCCTTTTCGATCAGGCTCAGCACATCGCCCATGCCAAGGATCCGGCTGGACATGCGCGCCGGGTAAAACGGCTCCAACGCATCCAGCTTCTCGCCGGTGCCCTGGAAGTAGATCGGCTTGCCGGTAACGGCCAGAACCGAAAGCGCCGCACCGCCGCGGGTGTCGCCGTCCGTCTTGGTCAGGACCACGCCGCTGATGCCAACCTTTTCGTTAAAGGTCTTGGCAACGTTGACGGCTTCCTGACCGGACATAGCATCCACAACCAGCAGGGTCTCATCCACCTCAACAGCCTGCTTGATGCGCACCAGCTCGTCCATCAGCTGGTCGTCGATCTGCAAACGGCCTGCGGTATCAATGATAACGATATCATAGCCGTGGTCTTTGGCGTACTCAACTGCCTGCTTGGCAATCTTTTCCGGCTTTTCGGTTCCCATCTCATAGACGGGAACGCCTGCCTGCTCGCCTACAATGCGCAGCTGGTCAATTGCTGCGGGGCGGTAGATATCACAGGCTACCAGCAGTGGGCGGCGGCCCTGGGCTTTATAATAGCGGCCCAGCTTTGCCGCATGGGTGGTTTTACCGTTACCCTGCAGGCCGCACATCATCATAACGGTCTGGCCCTTATTTTTGATGTGCAGGGTCTGGGGTTCCTCGCCGCCCATCAGCTTGGTCAGTTCCTCGTTGACGATCTTGACAACCTGCTGGGCGGGGGTCAGGCTTTCCATCACTTCCTGGCCCATGGCGCGCTCCGAAACCTGCGCGCAGAAATCCTTTGCGACTTTGTAGTTGACGTCCGCTTCAAGCAGCGCCATGCGGACTTCCCGCATCGCAGCCTTGATATCCGCTTCACTCAGCTTGCCTTTGCCGCGCAGTTTTTTGAAAACGCCGTTCAGACGCTCGCTTAAAGATTCAAATGCCATCGGGCAGTTCCTCCTGCGTATCAAGGCGGTGAATAATGGTCAGCATCTCCTCGGTAGCCCGCTGAACGCGGGTATCCGGTTCAAACAACCCAGTATTGCACACGCGCACCTCGCTGACAAGCTCTTCCAGCCGGGCAAGATCTGCCCGAATGGCTTCGGTCCGGCGGGCAGTGCCCAACTTTTCCTCCATCTCCATCAGGGTCGCTTCGCCATGCTTGATGGCATCCCGTACTCCCTGGCGGGTTATGCCATAATTTTCGGCAATTTCGGCCAGCGAAAGGTCATCATTATAATATTCTGTCAGAATATTGCGCTGTTTTTCCGTCAGGACCATGCCGTAATAATCCAGCAGGATGGAAAACCCAAGGTCCTTACCTGCTTTGGCTGCCACGGCCGTGCCCCCTTTGTGTTGTCTGTTCCTCTGACTGCTGTAAAGTGTTTTTCTTTACAGCTTTTGAATTATAACACTCTAAAGTCATACTGTCAAGGCCCAAAGGTGCGGTATCCGGCTGTTTTTTGCGTTTTTTTCAGCTTTTTGTGCCCGCCCAGCATTTTTGCCGTAAAAACTGCGGCAAAATATGTTTTTTTCATGTACAAAGCCGCGCCGGATATGCTATAATATGTTGTATATTGGGTGAAATTTACAGAACGGGGCGGATTTTACGGACTGCGTGTTCTCCCCTGCCTGATTTTTGCAAGGAGGTCTGCCAGGCTATGGCAATATTGCAGAGCTATTATCAGGACGTGTACCGTTCCCCGGTGGTGCGGCTTTCGGGGTATTCCGGGCGGCACGAACTTGCTTCCAGCATATTGGCATATCTGGATTTTGGCGGCGCTACCGGCACTTGTAAGGACGGCGTGGCCGAAACCATGCTGGCTTTTGCCACCGAGCGCGGCACATTGCAGCCCGGTATGCCGGTGGTGGAAGCCAGTTCCGGCAGTTTTGGCGCCGCCCTTGCGGTAAGCTGCGCCACCACAGGCCACCCCTGCATTCTGGTGGTGCCCAGCAGCCTGCCGCTTTCCCGCAGGCAGCATCTGCAAAACCTGGGGGCGCGCATTGTGGTATGCGGCAGCGGCGGCCGCCGTGCGCTGGAACAGGTTGCCAAGGACACCGCCGCCCGCTATAACGGTTACTTTACCAACTACTTTGCCAATGATGACAACCCCGAATACCACCGCCGCGTGACCGGCCCCCAGATTTTAAAAGCCGCCGGGGATGCGATCGATGCTGTGGTGATCGGCGTAGGCAGCGGCGGCACCATTACCGGCGTGGCGGAATACCTGAAAGCCTGGAACAGCATGATCCGCATTGTGGCCGTGGAGCCCAGCGAATGCGCCGCCATTTCCGGCGGGTTCATTGGCCACCACAGCATTGCGGGCATCGGGCCCGGTTTTGTGCCGGAAAACTATAACCCCTATGTAGTGGATACCGTGCTGACGGTCTCCTCGGCCGATGCCGAGCGCGCCGCACGGGAGGTGCTGTTCTATGACGGCATCCCCGCCTGTTCCAGCGCCGGCGCAACCCTGTGTGCTGCCACCCAGCTGATGGGCACCGGCAAGTGTAACCGCCCTCTGTGCATTTTTGCCGGACGCCGCACCTACGAATGATTCAAATAGGCCAGGCCGCACGG
>ENA-OPXQ01001007-OPXQ01001007.1-human-gut-metagenome-genome-assembly--contig:-NODE-1007-length-16767-cov-2.970799_pt1 | contig 16767 bp, 15 predicted proteins | sample MGYA00241769_ERZ502042 | MGnify/ENA primary metagenome ERZ502042 (study PRJEB25962, sample SAMEA2041934) | human gut metagenome | biome: human gut; feature: human-associated habitat; material: faeces...
GTATCATGGAAGTATATACCACCGAAGCGGGTGTACAACTCTATACGGGCAACTGGCTCAACGGATTTGAAGGTGCACACGGAGCTACATTCCCTGCCAGAAGCGCTATCTGCTTTGAAGCACAGTGTTTCCCGGATACTCCGAACAAACCGCATTTCCCATCGGCCACTTTGCTGCCGGGTGATGAATACCAACAGATCACTGTCTACAAATTTACGGTAGAAGAATAAGACTTGAAAAATAACTAACCTAATTTTATAAACTAACATTTTTTTTGAACCATGACACAAGAAAAAAAGAACGGTAATCTCGTCGCAATTATCACGATGTTCTTCATCTTTGCGATGATCTCTTTCGTAACAAACCTCGCTGCTCCATTCGGAACAATCTGGAGAAATGAATATGCGGGTTCGAACACTTTAGGTATGATGGGAAATATGATGAACTTCCTGGCTTACCTGTTTATGGGAATTCCTGCCGGTAACATGCTCGTTAAGATCGGTTACAAGAAGACTGCTTTGATTGCAATGGCAGTAGGTTTCCTCGGTTTGTTCACACAGTATCTTTCCAGCTTATTCGGAGCAGGTGCTGAAGTATTCGCATTCGGTGAGTATGTTATCAAATTAAACTTTGTAATCTATCTGCTTGGTGCATTTATCTGCGGTTTCTGCGTTTGTATGCTTAACACAGTGGTAAACCCGATGTTGAACCTTCTCGGTGGCGGTGGTAACAAAGGTAACCAGTTGATTCAGACTGGTGGAGCTCTTAATTCTTTGTCTGGTACATTGACTCCGCTTTTCGTAGGTGCTTTGATCGGTACTGTTACTTCAAGTACTGCTATGTCTGACGTTGCTCCTCTGCTCTTCGTTGCTATGGGTGTATTCGTTGCTGCATTTATCGTTATCTCATTTGTTGCTATTCCTGAACCACACCTTCAGAAAGGTGGAGTGAAGAAAGAAAAATTCTCTCACAGTCCATGGAGCTTCCGTCACACTTTACTGGGTGTAATCGGTATCTTTATTTATGTAGGTATTGAAATTGGTATCCCGGGTACACTGAACTTCTATCTTGCCGATTCAAGCGATAAAGGTGCCGGTATCATGATGAACGGTGCTGCTATCGGTGGTGCTATCGCTGCTACATATGGTGCTTCTTTCCTCTGCTATGTAACTCCGGCCGAGCATCTCGCTCTCCCGAATCTCGACGACGTTAAGCAGGGCATCATCGCAAGCCGTATAGCGGCTCATGCGGCGGATATTGCCAAGGGCGTCCGCGGAGCCCGTGATATCGACGACAAAATGGGCGACGCAAGACGTGCACTTGATTGGGAAGCCCAATGGAAATGTGCCATTGACCCCGAAACGGCTAAAGCAATACGTGACGACCGCTCCCCCGAGCACGACGACACCTGCTCAATGTGCGGTAAGTTCTGCGCCGTCCGCAGTATGAATAAGGCACTCGCCGGCGAGCATATAGATATACTGTAAAAAATACTCATTAAGTAAAAACGAGCTGTAAAGGTTTTAACCGTTACAGCTCGTTTCGTTTTTATTTGTTAAATATCAGCCTTTATCAATGTTATTTGAGAAAATATCGGCAACCTCACTCATTATGATATACGCCGTCGGGTCTATGCCGTGAACGTAGTCCTTCATTTTACCTACCTGATACCTGTTAACTACGAAATAAATCATCGCCTTATCACGATTTGAATATCCGCCCTTTGCATTGAGCCTTGTAAGGCCGCTGCCAAACGCCTCGCTCAAGACCTCACATATCTCTTCGGGTCGTTCGGTTATAATGACGGCACACTTTGAGCGGTCTATGCCCTCGACTATAAAATCAACTGTTTTCAACGCCGCCGAATACGTAACTATGGAATAAAGCGGAAGCACCCAGCTTTTAAGCACGATTCCGCAAATGACATACAAAAGGAAATTATATATCATAACGAATGTGCCGACGGTAATTCCGAGCCGCTTCGCAAAAATAACCGCCATAACCTCAATGCCGTCCATTGCCCCTCCGTAACGGATAGCAAGACCGCTTCCGATCCCGGAAAGTACGCCGCCGAACAGCGCGCAAAGCAACAAATCGGTTCCGGCGAGCGGCGATGCTATACTCACATCTACGGGAAACACATCGGTAATCAGCCACGCAAACAGCGAATAAACGCCAACCGCATAAATCGAATAAAACGTAAAGCCTGCGCCTTGCTTTTTAAGTCCAAACAAAAAAAGCGGCACATTTAGGATTAAAAGAAACAGAGAAAGAGTCAAATTCGGCGGCGTAATCTGCTCAAGCAGCATTGACGTTCCGGAAATTCCGCTGTCGTACAGCTTGACCGGGGTCATAAAAATCGTAATGCCGAAAGCGTTTATCATTCCGGCTATCGTAAGCATCAAAATGTTTTTAAAAACTCTTTTAAATCGAATGTTTCGGGGGTGTTTCACTTGACAAGCACTCCTTTAATAAACATAGGTCCCGCAAGCCGCCATGGCAAGGTGTTAAGCTTAACATTAAATCCGCCGCCTCTTCCGAATCATACGCAAGCTTATGCACATACGAGATTATCAATTAGATTTTTCAGTATAAATTATATATAAATCGGAGATCAAAGTCAATCGGCAGTAACTTACGAAGTGTCATCTCACACAGCACGCAAAAAAAGCCCTTTGAGAAACATTTATTTCTCAAAGGGCTAATTAACCGATTTAAATTAAGACGGTGCTTTTTTTGAGACTTATTCCGAAAATCAATCGCAATAAAATCGATTCATAAGCGTCGCCGCCGACAAATCTTTCGGCACTTCATCATCTCCGCTCAAAGTCGCTTTGAATTTTCGGTAAGAGCCGCAAGAAAAGCTTCACTTGTAATAACACCTTCAAATCCCATTTCGGATGCGAGATATGACACATTCGGTTTTTTCAATGCGGCCTTCTCCATAAGCGAGTCATCGGTAAGGATTCTGTTCGTTTTATCGTCCATAAGTATATGCTTGTCTGCCATACACACGGTTCTGTCGAAGTTTTCGGCAACAAATTCCATATCATGTGTAATGGTAATTACAAGCTTTCCCTCGGAGGACAGTGCATTGATAATTCCGGACAATAGTCTTATGCCGTGTCTGTCCTGACAAGCGGTCGGCTCATCAAAAACAAATACATCCGGGTCGGCCGCTATTGCCGCGGCTATCGTCACAAACTTTCTGTATGAATACGAAAGATTGTACGGATTTTCATTGATATACGGCTTGAGTCCCGTCAATTTAACCGCTTTTTTTAATCTCTTGTTCACCGTTTCTTCATCCACCTTAAAGTATCTCGGCGTGTATGAAATTTCGGCCAGTACCTCCTGATTAAAAATTTGGTCGTCGGGGTTTTGAAATACGTAAGCCACTTTCCGCGCAATCGTCGCGGTCGTTTTGCCTTTTGTCGATACACCGTTTATAAGCACTTCACCCTTTGTGGGCTTAAGCAGACCGTTCATAAGCTTTGCGGTTGTTGTTTTTCCGGCTCCGTTTTCGCCTATAATCGCTATTTTTTCGCCTAAATCCGCAGAGATGCTTACGCCTTCAACGGCAACATGCCCGCTTGGATATTCAAAATAAACATCTCTCAATTCAAGATAAGCCATAGCCGTCACTTCCTCCTTTGGATTTTTGCACACATTCGGTAAATGTTTTCAGAGCTTCATCCACCGTTGTCGGGATTTTGTCGATAAAAAGTCCTCTGCTTCTTGCCTGAAATCCGAGAACGGCAACATAGGGCATATCAAGATTTTTTTCATAAAGGAGTTCGCTTGACAATACGTCCTCCGGAGATCCGTCAAGCAGCACCGAGCCGTCATTGAGATATACTATATGGTCTGCATATTCGGCTATCAGATTCATCTTATGCTCAACCAAAACTATCGTTTTCTTTTGCCTGTTCAGATATTTGATTATTTCGAATACATCCTCCGTACCCTTCGGGTCGAGCTGAGAGGTCGGTTCGTCTATAACAATAATATCCGGGTCCTGAACAATGATGGAAGCCAAAGCGACTCTCTGTCTCTGTCCGCCGGACAGCTCACAGGGATGCTTGAACATAAAAGCTTCGATTTGGAGCAAGCTTATGATGTCCATTACTTTGGTTATGATCTCTTCACGGTCAACTCCCATATTTTCAAGGCCGAAGGCAATCTCTTCAAAAACAGTTTCTTTTATTCCGCTGTTTTGAGTAAAGGGGTTTTGGAAAACGAAGCCTATTCTTTTGGCCTTTTCTTCTTCGCTGATCTCTTTTGTGCTTTTTCCGAATATTTCAACCGACCCTTCAACCTCTCCGCCGTGAAAAGACGGAATAAGGCCGCGGATGATATTGCAAATCGTTGTTTTGCCGCAGCCATTCGGGCCGACAATCGCACATACCTCTCCCTCCGAAACGGAAAAAGAAACGTTCTTCAGGCAGTATTCGTCGGCAGATGGGTATTTGTATGACAGATTACTTATTTTAACAGCTTCCATACTTGTCTCCTTATCATTTGATGAAAATGAATTTCACGGCAATAAGTGCAGCTGTTACAAAAGCTATTCCTATCATAGTCACAACATCTGCCCTGCTTGTGTTGTTTACTCTTAAAGACGTGCGTTTACAATGGCAGTTAAAGCATCTCGCCTCTAAAGCTATTGCTTTTTCCTCCGCGCTTACCATAGAGCTGAGCAGCAATGTAATAAGCATAGGTAAAATCGCCTTTAATCTGACAAACAAATTGCCTTCCGTTTCAATTCCGCGAGAGCTTTGAGCTTCAAGAATCTGCCCCATTTTGTCCGATAATTCGTTTATGGAGCGAAAGGAAGCAACTACCATATAAACAACATTGGACGACAGACCCATTTTGCCGAGAACCGCCATAAGATCCTGAACCTGCGTTGTCGCGGTAAAAAGCAAAAGTCCTCCCGCAAGAGTGAGAATTACCGAAGACATTCTGCAGCCTCGTATAAAACCGACCTTATATAATGAGATTTTTCCGATTGAAAGAAGCACTTCAGCTTCGGCATTTTGAAACAATGAGCTTATCAAAATAAGCATAAGTCCAAAGAAAACAAAAAGCTTAAAATACGATTTAAAAAATCCTTTAAAAACGTGAGCGAAAAGAGACAGTATTATGTATACCGCGCTGATCACCGCAATATATACGGGTCCGCCGAACAATATCGATAAAACAGCCGTACAAATAACAAACAGAAACTTTGTAATCGGACTAAGTTCTTTAATTGTGCCGCCTTGTCTTTTCAATTGTTCTTCTATGGCCTGTCTATCCATAAATCTCCACCCCGGTCAATGTATTTTTCTTATTGCGGCTCTCCGCTGTCCGTATTTTTATCCGTATTTTCGTCTGCGATATCGTCATCATCAAAAAGGTCATTTTTCTCTTTTTTCTCCTTAAGATAAATGTGACCTAATTTGAATTTGCTGAGATATCTGTTTGACATTCCCTTTACGATGATGTAGCAAACGACACACGAAAGCAGCTTGTCCAAAAATTCTGTACAGAACGACGAAATCAATGTTGCCGGGAGCACTCCGAGTCCTGTTGCGCGAAGGAATGTTATAATTACTCCTTGCCCGGTCTCAGTTATTCCGCCGAACACCAGTGCGGTGATAGGAGACGACAATACCACGCCAAGCAACGCAATAATAATTCCGCTGGTAATGAGTTTCGGTATGCTGGTCATCATTTTTTTCTTGCTCAAGAAGCCGGCAGCCAAGCCGTAAATGGCCGTTACGGGAATATACGCAAACATAATCGGGGAAAATATTCCCGACACGACACCGGTCAAGGCACCCGTAAGACAACCTATTGCAGGTCCGCACAGCATACCGATAAGAATGGTTCCGATGCTGTCAACATAGAGCGGTATTTTCAAAGCAGAAGCCAGATTTCCGCCTACAACATTTATTGCCAAGCATATCGGTATCAATGATATTACAATAATTGAAATAGAATTTTTTTGTTTCATATGTTTCTCCCCCGTGATATCTCACCGGATCGGAACAAAAACGCTGCTACCTGCCGATCATAAACAACTTTCTGTCTATTTCATGGCAGCAAGCATATCCCCCAAGGTCCTTCACGGTATTTAATATCTTCAGTATTTTTTTATACATCTTGAGCTTTCCCTTAGGAGTGTAAACGTATTTTATTCCCTCGATAAACCTCTTATTGTCCCGATAAACCAACTGTCCGAAGTTGATTTCTCTCGGTAGCTTTTCAATGTTATATTCTTTTTTAAAATCAATCAGAATTTTGTTCAGCCCACAGACCTCTCGCGAGCCGAGAATTATCATTTTATCCGGATCAAGCACGTACCATACAATTGCCCAACCGGAAGTATAATACTCAAGCGACTCAATATTGCCGGATAAAATATATTCCCTGCTTTTCCGCATAAATTCAACAATAGTGCCGTCGTCAAAGAGTTTTTTTACAACGGTTTCGTTTCCCTTTTGCGGTCCGTGTCTGAAATCATAAAAAGCTCCCGCCCAATCCATACACAGTCTGACAGCTTCAAAAACAAGCTTGCTGTCATCGGTATCTATTCCTCGGTTAAGTGCCTCTCCGCAGCATTCGAGGAACCTGTTACTGTCATCGTTCGTCTCACCGGAGAACAATTCCGGACTCATCCAGCTCACATGGCTTTCGGGGTCCACCTCGTATGACCAGTGATACTCATCGGCAACACCTTCAAGATACTTGTAAAGATATTCGGAAAAAGCCTTTACAATTTTCTTGTTTGACATCGGTTCTTTATCCTGAGCGGCTGTCTCCGCTTGGCCGTAAAGTACCCGATTTTCAACAGTTATTGCATCAAGCTGCATAGCTTCTTTTCCCTTTTCAAAGGACAGGCCGCCGCCTGATGCAACACTGTATCTCGCAAGCATCAAATATCCCGCGTGTTCGAAAAAGTGTGAGACGCTCTTTGCCGTTTCGGCCTCATACCTTTCTGCAACTTTGATCAATTCTTCGTCAATCGTTATTGTTATATTCTTCTTCACATTTATACTCCCCTATGCATTTTATTAATAAGACTATCTATATGTATTATATTATTAATTCTTAATTACTGTCAACCGTTACGGCAAATAAATATCCGACAGACATCGAACACAGGGAAACGCTAAATGTATAATCAGTTTTTCTCCTTATTGGCAAAACCGGGAGTCAGAACCTTAGCAATAACAAGCAAAGCTATGGCTACAATAACCGTACCGACGATAATACACGGAGTATATCCAAACTTCGTGTAAAGAACGGGTGACACGCCGGTTCCTATCGTGCTGCCTATCGCAAGCGCGCCGAAGCTTGAACCTATTACGGTTCCGCGTATTTCAGCTCTTACATCCGTACACAGAGAAATACAAGCCTCTGTTGCAAATTCGACGAATGCAAAGTAAAGGAAAAGACCGATGCTTCCGATAATAAGCGATTTTTGGTTGGTGAATGCGGCTATTACGCCTCCGCATATAGTCACAATGGCACCGAGCTTCATAGCTTTTGTTTTTCCGAGCTTGTCTGTAAGAGTAAGGCAAAGGAGCGAGCCAACAAATACCGCTAATCCGAATGCCGCGGAAATAAAGCCGATCTCCGATAAGCCCTGGTCGAAATTATCTTCAAGCCAACCGCCGTACATTGTCTGGCAGAACCAGTTACCGCCCATAAGAAGCGAGCCGGTGAGAAGAGCTGCCAAGGCATTTTTATCCTTGAGTACGAGCGAAAGTCTGTGGAAATATGAGCCCTTTTCCGCCTTGTTCTCTTGCATCTCGTGAGAAACGGTTGCGTCGATACCGAACCGTTTTTCTCCTTCCTTCGGGAGAATAAAGCCTAAAGCGATTGCAAAAACCACGGCGATGCCTGCCATTAAGACAAACGGTACAGCCCAGCCGAAGTTTTCCATAAGAACACCTGCAACCGGTGAGCCTATCATAAAGCCGAGTGCATATGCGGCTTCAAGAACCGCAGTCATACGGCCTCTGCCCTCGTAAGGAATCATTTCGCTGAGGTAAGAGTACATTGCCGAGTCAAAAGTGAGTGTCGCGGCATAGGAAATGGGTAACGCGACAACAAAGCAAGGGAAGCTTGGGAAGAAGTATATAGCCGCATAGCTTGCCGCAAATGTGAGCAATGCTATTAAAAGCGAATTCTTCTTTCCGAACAAGTCAATAATACCGCCCCATACAGGTCCTAAAAATCCCATTGCCGATCTGATAGAGATGGCAAGACCGATAACAACGATTGTCGTATCCAGGTTTCTTGCGATTTCGGGAAGGAACGGCGTAACCATATGGTATCCCGTAAAAATTGCGATTCGCAACAATCCGAACAGTATAACAAGCATAGCAACTGTGCCCGTAAAAACTCTCTTTTTATTCTTTTCCATTTTAGAATCTCCTCCAACAAATATATGCCGGCTAAAGCGTTAATCCGGAATTTGCGGTGCGATCGGCGCCGTTATGTTTACCGGAAGCCTTGTTTCGGGGAACAGGTTGAAATCCTTCATAATTATTTCTTCAGCCTGCTGTAAGGTTTTTGTATCCTTTATCGCATTAACGATAGGATTTACTTCTCTTAAAATATCGGGGTCAAAGAAGAATGTGAACGCTGCCGCAGGTGTCATTTCAACAGACCAAAGACGTTTGCAGTAGAAGGTTCCGAAATGTCCCTGTGCCGCCTCATACGGCCATTTTTCAACTTCCTCGCCCGGAATCCACTTGAGGATTTCGCCGTAAGTGTTTACATCCTCCTGAGTAAGTCCGTTACCGCCGATAAACGCGCCCTTTTGCATAGCAATTCCGATGTTTCTTGTGATATGAGCCATCGGCATTTCGGCATCGCCGCCGATTGCATTTACACCGTACACACCGGGAATTTCAAGCTCCGAAGCGCAAAGAATTGAGATAGCGTCTATCAACGGGGACTGTACCTGTGTTTCCGTTCCGGTGAAAAACGCGTCAGCTCCGATATCCACCGTAACAAACAAATCCGCTCCGTATTCCGCGATAAGGTCTCTAAAGCCCTGCATAATGCCGGGAACACCCTTGCGAATGCTTATTGTGGCAATAACGGTATCCTCAAGGACATTTTTCATCAAAGATTCGTGCAGATATTCGCCTTTTCCATGGCCTCCTACAACCTTTGTTTCCTTGCTGATAATCGCCACGTTTTCGCTGAGCCTTTCGGACGGCTGGAGCCAATCGAGATCGATAACCTCTCCTCCGAGAGCCATTTCTCCGTTAAACTCCCACCATTTGCAGCCGATGTCTGCCAAAACGAATTTTTCAACACCGAGTTTTTTGAGGAGATTCATAACGGGAATCGTGTTCATGATGTCTCCTCCGCCGCCGCATCCAGCGAGAAGGGCGACCTTTGATTTTTTGCCCAAGTCGATCATCGACGGGCGTGGACTTGTCCAATTATTCATGTTTTTCCTCCTTGTTTTTCATTGTATTTAAAATACAAAAAATTATTTCAAAATCATTTTATAGATCCTCATCAGATCCTCTTCGCCGACTGCTCTCGGATTCACGTTAACGCCGTCATCCATCATAGCGTCTTTTGCATATTTTTTAAGCTCATCCTCGGTAACGGCTCCTATATCAAGCTTTTCTTCTGTTCCGACAGCTCTGAACAGTTCTCTGACTTTTTCTATCAGTACATCCGCAGGCTGTGCGTGTTCGGGGAGCTTTGCGCCGATATACTCCAGCACTCTTTTGTACTTCTCCTTGCACACGTCACGGTTATAATCAATAGTCGGAATTTGAAGCACACCGCAACCGAGTCCGTGCGGCACATTATGGTAAACCGTCAATGGGCAGCTTGCCGCATGCGGAATAACGCATCCGCACTTGCTCTGTGCCACGCCTGCAAGAAGTGACGCGTAAGCCATTTCGTTGCGTGCAGCTTTATCGTTTTCGTTCACACAAAGCGGGAGACTCCTAAAGACGATTCTCAAAGCCTCCAGCGCCATAAGCTCCGCCACGGCATCGTCCATAACCGAAGAATAAGCCTCAAGCGCATGTGATAAAACGTCGAGTCCCGTATGAATCGTCGTGTTTTTCGGAACACTGTATGTAAGCTCCGGATCGACAACCGCATATGTTGCCGCAAGCATCGGGCTGAACATAATATCCTTAATATTGTTAGTATCGACAATTACGATACACTCCGAAACCTCGGAGCCCGAGCCCGATGTTGTGGGAATCGCAATCAAAGGAATCGGGGGATTTACCGGCTCCTTTATTTCTTCTCCGCGTCCCGCGAGATAATCATGAATACTGCCATCGTTTGTGGCAAGAATTGCGGCACCCTTCGCTATATCCATAGAGCTTCCGCCGCCCGCAACGATAACAAGGTCGCATTTTTCCGCCTTGCAAAGAGCTCCGCACTTATCAACCGTTGCAACCCTCGGGTCCGGCTCCACCTCTGTAAACGCGACGGCTGATGCGCCTGCCTCTTCGACGGAAGCGATAATATCGTTTGCAATTCCGAGCTTATATACCGTAGGGTCGCATACAAGCAATACTTTTTTTGCGTTTTTTTCTTCAATCAAATTCTTAATTTCGAAACGTTTTCCGTTACCGAATTCAATTGTTGTTTTTAAATAATGTGTAAATGAGTTAATCATCGTTTCATCTCCCTTTTAATACTTTTCCAACCAATCCTCATAGAACGCTTGACAGTCGTGCTTCGGTTCGTATATTTTCCCCGCGAAGCTCATTTCCGCCGCTGCTTCTCTGATGTCCTTGTAAAGTCCGACGCCTGTAAAGGCACCCATGGCAATACCGAGGCCGGTAATCTCTCTTTCCTTTTGCGTAATTACCTGTCTGCCGCATACATCCGCTAGTATGCCGTTATAAAAATCGGATGCGGTCTGTCCGCCGCATACATACAGCGGAGCTTTAGAATCAGCCTTTATCGCTTCGAGATTTGCACGCACGGCATAACAGTTTGCCTCGTATACCGCTCTGAAAAAGTGGCCTCGCTTATAGCTGTCCAGAACCCATGGAGTGGGGAATACGAATCCCGAGCGACATGTTGAAGACCTTCGGCCTGCAATTTCATGTCCCGAAAAGCACCGCATACCGTCACAGCCGAGCGGTACCGACATTGCTTCCTGCGTCATTATTTCATAATCCGTACGGAATAAGTCTCTTACCCATCTCAAAGCGAGCCCGGTAATTCCCGCGTTTCCCTCTTGCAGCCACAAACCGGGTACGCCATGGCGGTTTGTAAAAGCAAATTCATCGATTTCGTATCTGTCCGTAACGCGCATTACCGGAGTTGTCGTTCCGGCAACGGCTGCAAGCATTCCGCTTTTCAGCACATTCATTCCTACAAGGCCGGCCTGAGAATCTGCTGCTCCGCAAATTACAGGCGTACCTTCCTTAAGTCCTGTTTCACAAGCCGCTTCCTTTGTGACAGTGCCGATTTGCTCTCCGAAATCGGATATTTCCGGAAATATATCGGTTCTGAGTCCCACAGATTTCAGCAGCTCAGATGACCACTTGCCGTTTTTGACATCAAATAATTGCGACGAGGAGGCAACAGACGGCTCGCTGACCTTGCTGCCGCACAGTAAATAACATATCCAATCGCTTATCATCATAACCGTATCAATTCGGTCATAAACAGCTTCGTTAAATTTTTTGTACCACAGCAGTCTTGCGAGTCCGAACATTCCGGAAACAGGCAAGCCGGTTATTTCTTTTATGAACGGCTCCTTACCCGACAGAATATCTGCCGCTTCCTCTCCCCTTAAATCTACGCTGGGAGCTGCATATATCTCTTTACCGAAACGGTCAAGCCAAACCATGCCCTCTCTTTGAGAGGTAGCACTCACGGCAACAATTTCATCGGCGGATATTCCTGCCTGCGTTATTACCTTACGGCAAAGCGAAAACAGGATTTTTTTAAATTGCTCCGCATCAAAAAGCATAGCCTCTTTGTTGCTTGAGGAAAGGTCCTTTAGGTATTCCCATTCTCTGTAAGCATAGGAAACCAAACGGCCTGACATATCAAAGAGATTGCATCTGCCTGCTCCCGTGCCTGCATCGAAAACCATAGCGTACTTTTTCACGTTATTCTCCTAAGTCTATACAACTCTGTTATCGATTTTTGTATTTTCGGTAAATGCTCTCACGGCCTCAAAGCACATTTTTGAGTGCTTTGCGATAGCGTTGTATGTAGAGCCTCCGATATGCGGAAGAAGCTCCGTGTTTTCAAGCTCCAAATACGGGCTGTCCGCGCTGAGCGGTTCTTTTCCGTATACGTCAAATGCGGCTCCCGCTATTTTCTTTTCGCGAAGGAGATCAAGAACGTCCTCTTCGTTTGTCGTAGCGGTTCTTGCCGAATTGATGAAATATGCCGTTTTCTTCATATTTGACAGGAGTTCCTTATCAAGCATTCCTCTTGTATCGGGGGTTACCGGCAAGTGGTTTGATACGTAGTCGCTCTCCGAAACCAGCTTTTTCAGGTCCTCCGTCTTTTCCGCTCCGTATTCCTTCATAGTCTCTGCAGAAACATATGGGTCATAAGCTAAAATTCTCATATTGAATGCCGAAAGGCGTTTTGCTGTTTCCTTGGCAACGTTACCGAAGCCCACAAAGCCGACTGTGCTGCCGTCAAGCTCCGTTCCGAAGGATTTGAAATAATAATCCTCGGTCCAGCCTCCGTCGCGTATCATTTTTTCACCCTTATAGAAATTTCTTGAGACGCTGATCATCATTCCGACAACCATTTCGGCAACGCCTACCGCATTTCTTCCCGGAGTGTTGACAACTATAACATTGTTCCTTTTTGCGGCGTCGAGATCTATATTTGAGGTACCCGCTCTGCAGACAACAAGCATTTTGAGCATCGGGCATTGTTCAAAAACTTCCTTTTGAACAACATCCTCCTCGGTTACGAATATTTCAGTTTCTTTTTCGTTTAAAAGCTTTGCCAGCTCTTTGCCCTCTCTTACGATTCCCGTATCGAACCAGTTTTCATAGCAAACCTCGTTGTCTTTTTTCAGCTTTTCAAGATAAAGCTCCTGAAACGGTGCTGTAATCCATATTTTCATTGTGACTACCCCCTCTTATGGCACTAAAACCGTTTTAATTGAAACTCTGTCCGGCTTTTTCGCCGACATGGCCTCATCAATTTCATTTAAAGCAAAGATATCGGTTACCATAACCTTTGCATTTATCTTGCCTTTTTCCAGACAATCTATTGTGTACGGAAAAGCTCCGGGGCTCAAATGCCCTCCGATTACACGAAGCTCTTTAAATTCACTTATCTGATTAAGGTCGATTTCCGCTTTTTTCTTAAACACGCTGTAAATAAAGAGCATTCCCTGTTTTCTCAGACAGTTCATTCCCGTTTCCACCGAAGCGGGATTTCCGGTCGCCTCCATATATATGTCGCAGCCCACTCCGTCGGTTAATTCCATAACTCTTTTTGTGACGTCTTCCTTCATTGGATTTAAGACCTCTGCCGCTCCGAGCTTTTTGGCGATTTCGCAAAGAGCGTCGTTGGTATCTATTCCTATTACTCTCTTCGGATTTCGAAGAAGAGCAAACTGAAGCATTCCCATACCTATAGCTCCGAGTCCCGAAACAACGACAGTGTCTTCCATTCCCATTCCGGTTTGGTTGACCGCATATGCGGAGCATGACAACGGCTCGCAAAGAGCGGCCTCGACTGCCGGAATGTCTTTTGAAACCTTGTGAATCAATGCGTTTTTCGGAAGAAGCATATATTCGGCAAAGCCGCCCTCAAGGAATCCGTTTTCATCATCGCAAAGATGATAAAGGCCCTTCTTGCAGTAATAACACTTTCCGCACGGCATTATGCACTCCGCCGTAACCCGGTCTCCGCGGACAAAGCCTTTTTCCTCCGCCCCGGGGCCGATTTCTTCGACTGTTCCCACGAATTCGTGTCCGGGTACTCTCGGAGACTCAATGCCTCCCCACGGGTCGCCGCCCATATAAACCGCTCTGTCAGAAGCGCAGATTCCGGCGGCTTCAATTTTTATAAGTATTTCTCCCTCTCCGACCTTAGGTGTATCCACCTCGCAAAATCTGTAATCCTTTGCTCCGTATGCTACTATCGCTTTCACTTCGTGCCTCCTGCTTTACTTATAAATAATCATGGTATTTTTCTTTTTTTATTCCCTGCATCCCGAGCAGCTTACAAGCTTCAATCAGCATTGCCTCTCCGCGTCCGCCCGACATTGCATAATGGTGCGGAAGCGCATTTTTTGTAAATGTTTCTAAAAACTCCGGAATACTTACGGGCTCTTCATCCATTTGCAGCTCCGTAAACCACGCCCTGACGCCGTCGTGACCCTTGTCACGCTGTTTTCCTATTTCGGCACTCAAGGCGAAGAAGCGGTCGCCGTTGTCCGCGACACGGAAAATACTCGCTTTTTGTTTGTTGAATATCAAATCTCCTACCGTGCCGGGATCCTGCGGAGCACCGGGAGCACACGGGTATTCTTTTATTTTCATTCCGTTTTCATTTGCATAGCTCGGCAAGCCTATTCCGCAATGCCACCAAACAACGCCGCCGAACTCGGGATCCACCTGCACCATATCCATAAGAGCGGCTCTTTTTTGCGTTGCGCCCGAAAGCATGATCATACTTATTAGTCCGAGCAGGTCGCCCTCGCAGGCAACGGGGTACCCGTGATCACAAAGGTAGCCGTATGCCATACACGGGAAAATATCCAATCTCTCCTGGAAGCGCGTCCAGCACGCAACAGCCATTCCCGCGTAATTGTTTTCTTCAAAATATCTTTTTAAAACACAGATAAGCTTGCATGATTTTACAAATCTTTCCTCGTCTGCGGTAAACGAGCTTGCGCTGCTTTTTATCTCCGCGGCAAGCTCAGCTATTTCTTCATCCTTCATTTCAAGAACCGCGTCAATGATTTTGTCAATGTCCGTTTCTTCTATTGTTATGCCGAAACGGCTTTCGACCTTTTTCTTATCGTATTCAAGATTGACAAATCCCTCGGCAACGCCTCCGGCAATCGCAATCTTCTTACCCTTAATAGCCTTTAGGCATCTTATCGCCCCGACGGTAGTAAGAAATCTGTTTACAAAAAGGGTATCGTCCGCGTTTCCGTACAGCCATTTCACGGCGGGTATTTCGCGTCCCGAATTTGCCACACTTGTGAAAAGATTGAGTCCCGTCATTGAATTAAAGAGCAGCACGCCCTCTTTTTTCGGCTCAGGAACAGCCCAGCAGCAAACCGGCACGCCGAGCTTTGTAAACTCGTTTATGCACTCACCGAACCATGTAAAGCCCTTGACCGTTACAACAATCAAATCGCAATCCTTAAGCCCGTTTGCAACCCTTTTAGCTTCCTCAGGCTCAAAAAACTCCGACTCGCCTTTTATAACCTCGCAGTCGTTTTTTTGAGCCAATTCGATAAATGCCGAAACATTTTTATTGTCAAGACCTGCAGCATCATTTGTTGCAGCGAGTCCTATTTTAATCATTTTTTCTCCTCCGAAAGTATCACTATCTGCCGATAAAAATAAAAAAGAGACTTCTCCTGAAATTATTATGCGCATCGGGGTAACGAAATACAAAATCAAGCTGACAGGAGAAATCTCTCTTTTTATCTATTCTGAAAATTTACACAGAATCAAGCTTTAAAGACCGGCGATTCTCGCGAGAGCGTCAAAGCCCTCCATATCGCCGAGCTCTTTGTCAAAGAAGCAGGTTTCACCGCCCATAGCCTTACAGGTGCAAGCGATTTTAGCCGCGTCTTCGGTTACAAGCGCCGCCTCGAGCGCCCATTTCATATCAGGACCGCAGGCAAGCAGGCCGTGACCTTTTAATCCGATTGCGTAATCGGGGCCGAGTGTTTCGACAGCCGCCTTCGCAAGATTCGGAGAGCCCGCTCCCTCAAGCGGAGCAACTTTAATGGCACCGTTCGTCACATACTGACTGACTGTCACCGTCGGAATATACGGTTCATTCTTCAGCGACCAAGCAATTACATAAGGTGTATGGCAATGAATAACCGCATTTACGTCGGGTCTGTTTCTGTATACGCCGGTATGCATACCGGTCTCGATGGAAGGACTAAGCGAGCCCTCAACCACGTTTCCGTTAATATCGACAATAATTATATCCTCGGGCTTCATAACGCCGTAAGCCACGCCGCTCGGTTTTATCGCCACAAGGTTTGTCTGCGGATCTCTGACGCTTATATTTCCTCCGGAAAGCTGTGTAAAGCCTCTTTCAAATAAGTACTTACCAACCTCTACTACGATTTCCTTTTGTCTTTCGAGCATATTAAACAGCCGCCTTTCATTAAATTCTCTTTAGCATTTATTTTCATCTGCTGTCCTTATTCTATCACCTTAGTATTGATATTTCTATTGATATTTTTAATAAATATCAATATCAGTTTTTGAACAATATCAATAAAGGAAAAACGTCATTGATAGTAATGACGTTGATTATTAGTATTTATATTTATATATTAATAATTTAACAAAGTGACAAATCAGGCTCATTTTTTTGCTTTTTAACTGCTCTTTTGCAAAATGTCATAATAATAAGTTGAAAAACTTCGGCTTGCATATTGCGAATATCTGTATAAATAGAAAAAGCCCTTTGAGAAAGGGATTTCTCCTCTCTCAAAGGGCAGGTTGATAAACCGGAATTTGTGAATTACTTAAATAAAGCATATATAATAACGAATACAATGCCAAGAATTATGGAACTTAT
>ENA-OPXQ01001011-OPXQ01001011.1-human-gut-metagenome-genome-assembly--contig:-NODE-1011-length-16700-cov-3.769480_pt1 | contig 16700 bp, 14 predicted proteins | sample MGYA00241769_ERZ502042 | MGnify/ENA primary metagenome ERZ502042 (study PRJEB25962, sample SAMEA2041934) | human gut metagenome | biome: human gut; feature: human-associated habitat; material: faeces...
GACAACTTGTCGCTCTGGACGACGCGCAGCATCGACCGAGCGGCGGAACCTCTAGAGCAAGGTAACGCTAAAACTGCGCTTGTCCGTCTCGCCCGGGGCCAGGGTGATGGTGTTGACCTTGTGCTCAAAGACATCGTCCTCGGTGTCCATGGTGGTGTGACCGGTCCAGGGCTCGAGTGCCACAAACGGAGCGTCGTTGGCGGCAGACCACACGCCAATGTACTTAAAGCCCTCAAAGTCGATCTTGACGCCGTGACCCGACTTGCGGCCGCGCAGCGTGAGCGTGGAGCCCGGGGTATCGGTGAACATGATGGCGTCGTTATCGAAGCTGCGGTGCGTGATGGGCAGCACGTCCGAGTTATCGGGAGCCTTGTAGCTGCCCTCGAACGTCATAAGACCGTCGGGCGTGATGATGGGAGCCTCGTTAGTCCAAGCCTCGGTAAACGCCAGCTCGTAATCCTCGAATGCCTCGTCCTCGGCACCGGGAGCCGGTACGTTAAACGCAGGGTGGCCGCCCACCGAGAACGGCAGGTCCACGTCGCCGGTATTGGTGACGGCAAAGGTCTGCGTGAGGATGGCGTCGCCGGTCAGGGCATAGGTCATGTTGAGCTTAAAGTGGAACGGAAAGGCCTTGAGCGACTCGGACGTGTCGGTGATCTCGTACGTTACCGAGGAGCCGTCCTCCGAAACCTCGACCAGCTTGTGCTCGACGATGCGCGCGAGTCCGTGGCGCGGCATCTCGCAGGTGCCGGCCGCAGACGTTGCCGTGTTGTTGCGCAGCGAACCCACAATGGGGAACAGGATGGGCGCATGCTTGCCCCAAAAGGCGGGGTCGCCCTGCCACAGATACTCGTTGCCGTTGAGAGCAAGGCTCGTGAGCTGGGCGCCCATGGAATCGATGGCCGCGGTGAGGCCGCCGCGCTTGATGGTAGTGACGGTAGACATGCTACTTCCTCCAAAAGTAAACAATAGTGTCGAGGGCTATTGTCCCACTCTTGGCGGCGGGACGGGACGGCAGGCGATTATTGAGTAGCCATAGCGGAATGAGCGGCGAGCGCCTACTGGGTATCTACGTAAAGGTCAAACCCGCCCTGTGGCGTGGTGTCGACCGTATCGGGCGCCTGCGAGTTAAAGCTCACGGGAACCATGCGCTTTGAGGCACGGAAGCGCGTGCCGTCGGTGGCGACGGGCGGTTCATCGACGGTGAGCTCGTAGTCGCCGGGCTTAAGTTCGATGCCGTCACCAGCGGAATTGACGTATTGATACTCGTCAATCGTCTGCCCTTTGAGCGTGCGCCCCACGATATGGATGAGCATTTGGCTGTCGCCGCGCGCGGTGTCCCACGTCGCGCCGTCCTTGACCTCGACCGACACATGTACCGAGCGCGTGCGGCCGAGCGATTGCTCGACAGACATCTCGACCCTGGCGGCGTCTTTTCGCTGCTGCTCGACATGGCTCCAGACGTTTCCAATTACCGAGCATGCGATAACGCCGGCCATGAAGGCGATAAGGATGGGGCCAAGCGGAGAGCGACGTCCTGCATCTTCCTCGCGAGACAGATTGGGGCGACGTGTGGGTGCGGGCGCCTGAGCGCCCTGCGAGGGCACGTCGAGAATACTGAAGGATGCCGTGCTGTCGGGATCGATGGTGTGACGCGGCTGCGGGGTCTTTGCCGGCGAGATCGACATGTCGGCTGGCTCGCCGAGCGTGGCCGTAGCGTCGGCCTTGGCCTCGTCTGCCTCGGCCTGGGCCCAAGCTTGTTCGAAGGTCAGGGGCTCGACAGGGTCGAGGGCGGCGTCCGAGTCGGCGGCGACGTCGTTGCCGGTCTCGTCCTCGTCGCTCGACACGTCACGCGGCGCGGGCTCGTCCCACCCCTCGTCCGGAGTCTCACCCTCGCTATACCACCATTCAAAGTTATCGATATCCATACGGGGCGCCCCTTAGGCCTCGCAAATAAACACTCGCTAGTTTTATACCCCCAGACGACACCGAAGCTCACCCGCGCCGGACACAAAAACCGTCACAACATTCGACGCTTTTCCTCGATTTCGAGATTTTCGCCGAATGTTGTGACGGTTTGGGCGACTGGCCGGCAGCGCAATGCGACAAAGGGACTGTCTCTTTGTCACATTCTGTTAGAGTTGCAGGGATTGAATCCCGCTTATTAATGCGACATTGGAGTGACAGCCTTGACCGCCGCAACCACGCCTAAAAGCAAGTCAACCGCCGCCGCGCTTTCACCTGCGCGCACCAATCTTTGCCTGGCGCTGCTCGTGTTGTTAGGTTTTTCGCTCGGCTGCTCGGAGTTCGTGGTCATCGGCATCGAGAGCGACCTGGCGACGGAGCTCGGCATATCGCTTGCCACCGCAGGCCAGCTCATCAGCGTGTTTGCGCTTGTCTACGCCATCGCCACGCCGGTGCTTGCGCTCAGCACGGGACGTTTTCGCCGCTACCAGCTGCTCGTGTGCTACAGCATCGTCTTTGTGCTCGGCAACCTGGTCATGGCGTTGGCGCCCAACTTCCAGGTGCTGTTTATCTCGCGCATCATCCTGGGCTCCGTCTCTGGCGCACTGCTCGCTGTGGGTGTGACGTACATCCCCGAGCTGCTGTCCCCGCAGCAAACTTCGTTTGCCATCTCGGTGGTATATGGTGCGTTTTCCGTGGCAATGGTCTTTGTCACTTCGATCGGCAAGTTTGTGGCCGACACACTCGATTGGCACGTGGCCATGTACGGCACGCTGGCCTTTGCCGTTCTGATCTGCGGAGCGCTCGTGATGTTTATGCCGCGCGCTGGGCAAACCGACGAACCTGCCACCTTTCGCGAGCAGGCGGGGCTGCTGCGCGAACCGAGCATCATCACCGGCATGCTCATCTTTTTGTTTGGCGTGGGCTCGGTCTATGTGTTCTACGGCTACGTGACGCCTTATCTTGAGCAGGTGCTGGGCATGGGCACGGTCGAAGCCAGTACCACGCTCATGGCCTACGGCGTGTTCTGCCTGATCTCGAACATCCTGGGCGGATGGATCGATGCTCGCTTTGGCATGAAGGCGCTACTCGTGACGTTTGTGCTGCAGGCTGCAGCGTTACTCGGACTGTTTGCTGTGGGCGGCACCATGCCGCTCGCGCTGGTCTTTGTCTTTAGCCTGGCGCTGCTCATGTACCTGTTCTCGGTGTCGTGCATCACGCACTTTATGGACGTGGCACGCAGCCGCCATCCCAAGTCGATGGTACTCGCAAGTTCGGTTGAGCCCATGGCGTTTAACGTCGGCATCTCGTTTGGCACCGCAGTGGGCGGCGCCGTGGTAAGCAGCGTTGGCATTGCATATGTAGGCGCAGTGGGTGCCGCGTTCTCGCTTGTGGCCTGGGTGCTTACGCTGGTGACGATTAAGTTGGCTCGCTGGGAACGCAAGAGGGCGATGGCGCAGGCGTAGATGCGATACTCGAGCTCGATGATGGCGATCGAAAGGAAACCGCATATGCAACGTGTACTGTTTATCTGCTATGGGAATATCTGTCGCTCGACGAGGTAACCGCTGATTATCAGGCGTATTAACCATTCAAATCATCTGACGTACTACCTATTTACTACTCATAGAGGCTCAGGCACGACAGGTCAGATGGTTCCGCTTTTCACAACAGCCTACTTTTTCGACCGTTCAACAGGTCAGTAGATTAAATAGCTTATCAGCATGCTAGAGTTGTACCTGCTACACAGCTCTAGCATTTTTTAATGCTCGCGCTTCACAACTGAAGACACTCAAGTCAGTGACAAGGAGGGGTATTTGCCCTTTCTCCTTGCTGACTCGTGCCACCGCGAAGCGCTTGGAGCTGTGTAGCAACTGTGGGTGGATACTCCTCCTTTTCGTGCTGCACATTCCGCACTTCGGATGAGCCTCCTTCCACAGCGTTTACCAAGTGTCGGAGGAAGGAATACACCGTGTACGAAGAGCTTAAAGAGCTTAAGGAGCTCCTTGATATGGGAGCCATCACACAAGAAGAGTTCGACGCGAAGAAGACCGAGCTGCTTAGCGTCGCCTTCAATGAAAAAGATTTGACAAATCCCGCTGTCCCCTCTTCAACCTCCGATTCACTTACGCAGCAGAAATCTAAAATGGCAGCACCGCCGATAACAAGCGACACCGTTACTCAAAATAACAACACGGACACAAGCTCGGCTTTCATCGGAATAGGCTGCTTAACGATGCTTTGCTTCCCCGTTACCGTTATCCTTCAAATGTGCGGAGCATATGACATCTCGATATTCTTTCTGATTCCCAGCGTAATAGGTGTTCTCTTGTTTCTATTCGGCTTCATCTGCTCTACAGCGGAAACACTCAGCACGCCCGAGGGAAGAAAAGAACTCAAAGAAAACTTCGACAGGGACAAGTTCAACGGCTACAAATACACCTGCCCCATGTGCGGGAGCAACAGAATCAAAACTATAGGTGCGGGAAAGAAAGTGGCTGGAGCCCTAACGATAGGGCTCGCCTCGAAAAATATCGGAAAGAACTATCAGTGCAACGACTGCCAGTACAGATGGTAACGTGTCGGAATAAAACCCCGCAGATATCTATCCAATCATCCACTGTTTCGGCCTGTTCCGCCATCGCTATCGTTTTTCAACAAAAGGGATTATCAGCAAAATCAAGAACCCACTAGGTCAAACGGCACATTAGACCTAGGAATAATGCCCACCGCCCACTCCCAGCCACCCGGCGTCAAAGCACTCATCTGGAATTGCAGCGGAAACATCTCCGTAAGCGAAAAACCGCCGCTGCAAGGTCTGCGGAACATCTGCCGATCGACGAGGTAACCGCTGATTATCAGGCGTATTAACTTGACATTAACTTGACCCTACTGAGTCTCCCCGTCTTTCACGCTCATCTCAATATAAGGCTTAGCCCCATCAAGCCGAACAAACCAGTCCACCATTGCAAGCTCCGCCTCCACGTTTTCTCTTAGAGTCTCTTCATCGGCGCAGAACACCTCAGCGGCAGAAATATCAAACATTTCGATTATTTCAATCAGTTCGTTATCAGAAATAGTCTGAAACTGCTCCTCCGCTTCCACCCTTTTCTTATTCGACGATTCCCGAATCCAACTCACCGCATTCGCAACACTCTTTCTGTTTACCCTTAACTGAGAATCCTTGAACTGCTTCTCCGACACATCATCAAGGTCATCAAACGGCTCAATTTCCCAAAGATAATATGAGGCCGCGAACCCCAACCTCTCTGCCATCAGCTCGCCGAATCGACGGTAAAACTTTGCGTTGTTATACAAAGAGAGATATGTAATGCCAAGCTCTTCCTTCACCTCAGACCACAGCTCGATACACTTCTCACTCTCTTCTGCGGTTGCTTCTCGTCTCTCACCTCCCAGCAGACGCACCCATCTTGTTTTGCGGCAAGTCTTCAGGTATCCGAAATCCACCAGCCTTCTCAAAGCTCTATCCAAAACATTTCTTGCATAGTCCTTCACATGGCAGGCAACTCGATTGTAGTGATAGAAATCAGACCTCGATGTACCCGAAAGCACCCCATGTCTTTCTGCCTCACGCAACAAGCTTTTGCTCTTTCGGCTGTCCATCAGGCCATCCTCGGGCATAAAGCCGCATAGAGATAGCAAGGTGTTCATTGTGTACAAACAAGCCCCTGATTTCACATCGTCCTCATCAGTACTCACCCCATGGTGTGCACCCCAGATCAAACAATTCAGAACATCAGCACTGTATTCGTCGTTCGTACGGAATGGCTGAGGCTTTTCTCGTAAAAAGACCTCAGTGATAACTATTGCGTTTCTCGATACTTGTGGTGCCTTTTCCCAGTCGAAAAAACGCCTTAGCTCTTTTTCTTGCGCCTTTCTTGTGTTTCCTTTTGCTGGCTTCATGCCTACCGACCTACACAGTTCAGCGAAACTGTTGAATGTAGACCCGACTTTGATTTCTTTGCAGTCAGCGGCACTTAGAGACATTTCTCACCTCAACTAGATTTGCTTGCACATATCAGGTGTACAAAACCCCATCTATATATATAATACGTCTTTTATATAGATTACTTTTTGTACACCTGATTAAGCGCCTGCGTACGGGGCATTCCCGTACGCAGGCGCTACTGTTTATTAATACTGTTCAGTCTCGTGGCATTCCAACAAATCTTCTAAATCAATCCAAGGCAAATCTCGGAAGCGCCTACCGAATAATCTCACGCATTTGTCCCCATCGCCTTCATCTCTTCCATATTGAGAAAAATCCCTCTTCGCCTCGTTTCTTACGACCTTGCGGATCATTTCGTCATAGGTCGCTTCACGCCCCTCCTGTTTCAGCATTTCCATATAACTATTTGCCTCGTTGTAAAGGTAATTGGCTCGCCCTGATTCATATCCTGTTACGACCAGCTCAAACAGTTCTTCGTAGCTGCCCCATTCTGGCTCTGTCGCTAAAATGTCACTGCATAATTCTTCATCCTCAATGAAGTCCAGTAAATCAGAGGGTAAGTCATCCAATGACTCATATTCGATACCCATCCTCTCAGATAGGTTGCGGAGCTGGTCGCATCGCTTCTCCTCCAACGGTTTAATTAAGTCAGTGAATTCATTGCGCTTTGGATGAATTGACCGTGCACGGTCGTTATCCACTATTTGTTTTGTTTTCTCCCATATAGCCTTGAGCCTCTCATCTTCTTCTATTTCAAACATAGGATTGGTGCCAGAGGCATAAACGACAACAGCTTTTTCGTACTGTATCTTCTTTGCATTGCCAAACAGTTCTCCCACTTTTTTCGCAATCAGTTCAATCTTATCTCCATTGCGGAGCGTCTCCTCCATTGAGCCTCACCGCTCTCTCTGTACCGCAGCTTGCTGTTTGTTTATTTGGTTGCATTGATTCTCTTTATTCCCCTTTTTTCAGCCTCCCTATATAGGGTGCTTCTGCTAATGCCAGTCTTTTCGCATATCTCTTTCACTGGCTTCGTTCTGTCGTTTTCAAATAGATAGAGAGCCATGTTGAGAGCGTCTTCATCAACATTAGGTCTGCCGAACTTCACACCTTGCTTCATAGCGGCCTCCCTGCCCTCGGCAGCATTCTCAAGGATGATCTGCCTCTGGAACTCAGCAATGGCTGACAGCATATGAAATATCAATTTGCCTGCTGGAGTGGTTGTATCGATAGCCTCTTTCTTGCTATGAACCTCGACATGCATCTGTTCGAAGGTCTCCATAAGGTCAATTAGGTCTTTAGTACTCCTGCCAAGTCGAGACAGCTCAGTGATATAGACTTCATCGCCCTCGCGCAGACGGGAGAGCATATCTTTCAAAGCGGGACGATTAGCGTTCTTGCCCGAAGCCTTGTCGATAAATATCTGGCTATCCTTTAAGCCAAGCTCGTGCGCATATTCAAGCTGCCTTGCCTCGTTCTGTTCCTTTGTTGAGCAGCGAGCGTAGAGAAACTTCATCGCGTGCCTCCAATTCCTATATGTCTCAAAAGTCCTATTAGTATTTTATATTGGGACATACACTTTTGGAATATCTTTTAGGACACTATTTGATTCAAAAGACTCACTTGGGGAGTGGTATTTCTCATGTCTCAAATGTTATGAATTTTGGGATACACCATAACGCAGCTTAACTTTCTTGCGCACTTCCGGCTTGCAGAAGATGCGTTACCTCGTAAGCCCCTGCCCCAGTCTGTTTTGGCGCATACGGGGTGTTTTACACTTTGGCCTCAACTTCTACTTGGCAGACCCCATCTATGTAGTTGATATCAACATGACTGAAAGAAGAAATTCCACCGACCGTCTACCTTCACTGCAAATAGCGCATTATCAAGGCATGATTGCTAATGCTATCGAGAAGACCGCCAGACACCATAAATGCATTATCTATAGGCACTCTTTATAACTGTCAATAATTGGCGAATAGCATTGCCGTTCCCCCTTTTACTCAAAATGATCGGTCATGCCCTTGATACAATCTCATCTACCACACCGCAACATCCATATATTTGGGTGGAGCTTCACAATGGCATAGCTGCTGCTTTGCGTATGCAAACAGGCGAATTGGAGGGCACCCGCCTTTCAAGGTCTGTTCGCATATGCATGTGAAGCCTTGCGGTGTGGTAACTGTGGTAGGTGTCCTCCACATCGCTTAATTGCAATGATGTGCTTCTCCCCTTCCACGGTTGTCGGGATACCTTTGGAAGGAGAGCGGATGAAGAAGCCAACGAACAAACAACTAGCCCTCTTAGTTACGATTGCCCTCGTATTAGTTTGCGCGATTGTTTTAGTGCCCAACCTTGCCGCAGAACCGAATTCGAGTGCAACACTCAACATTTTCCACACTCATAAATGGAAGAAAGCGACCTGCACCAAACCTAAGACCTGCAAGGAATGCGGGGCAACAGAGGGCGATCCGCTGGGTCACAAACTCGAGGACTGGAAAGACGATGGATTCGACTCCACGTTCTCCGAAAGGGTCTATGTCAAAACATGTTCTCGCTGCGAGAAAACAATTGAGAAAAAGACAGAGAAGGTTACCTCGTTTCTGGAGAACGAAAAGCTGACCATATGCCCAGACACCTACTCGAAGGTTTTCGAAAAAAGACTTCGAGAGCTTAACGACAGCGATTTTACAGTGCACGAAGAATACGACTACAAACTGACTGTCTATTCAATTAATGACTCGAATGACGAGATGACGGGGCAGCTCTCCTTTTCACTAAAGGACAAGAACCTCGACCCAACCCTTCTCTATACAGAACCTCTCAACTACGGCATCGTTGTCATGCTCGACAACAACCAAAGTAGCTATGACAAAAAGATGGCACGCTTCCTTGTGGCGATGATTGAGGCATGCGACCCGTCACTTGACTGGGATTCGGTCGGTGAAATCGTCAAAGAAATCGATGAGCAGGGCGCGGCAAGCAGGAACGGCTTCACCTACAGCAGGACAAAAAACGGTGGGTATACCCTTCTGCAAGCATCCATTATCACGACCGCAGCCGCACCCACGGAAACCAAAACGCCGCTTGACCATGACACCGTTAATAAAGACCTTGACCAAGTGCGAGAGAGGTTGAAATATATCGGGCAGACCGCTCAATACGTTAAAAAGGCAATTCCAAGCGCAGAAATGGATGGCATCGATTTACGCGAGAAGGTTACCTTTCTCGGGATTGACGGAGAATTTCTATACGACGTAGATAAGGACACCAACAAAGTTGATAATCTCTTTTTCAAATGGTCTCTAAGCGACTACGCCTCCGATAGAGATTACGCCGTCAACACCATCGCATCCTATTTCGGCAACGAATACGAGACCAAAGACTTATCCCAATACAACAAGGGCAACGACATGTACAGCTACAGGTGGTGGCAAACCACCGATGAGAACTGGAGCGTCTACCTTGTCTTGACAGACGAAGACACCGAGAACGAGGGCGGCAGCATTCAATTCACTCAATTAGAGAACTAGACTCTCCCCTTCGCCCAATTAAAGAAATAGCGGCTGCGCAGCGCCCCAAGCATTGACGCTGCGCAGCCTTTTGTATTCATGCGACCTATAAAGTCATTGAAACTATTAGGACTCAATCAAACTGCGATTTCAATTGATGTCCGCTCAGCCTATAGCAAAAATGCACGCTGAGAGCGAAATTAAGGCTTGGAATTGCACCGATGGGCACTTACTCCAACCCCAGCCCCAACGGGGCAAATAGGCCTCATTTCCTTTGATTTAACCCAATAAACGAACCCTTTCACCATGGCATAGACAACCCCATAGCTACAATCATGTTGTCGTGCTTGAGTCTCTGAAAGGAGATCCAAGCTATGTCGAATAGGAAAGATAACAAGGGTCGAGTTCTCCATCGCGGAGAAGGCCAGCGCCCAGACGGTCGTTACTCGTTTAAATACACCAATTGGATGGGAAAAACCTGCTTTGTCTATTCGTGGACTTTGACAATTCACGACCAAACGCCACACGGCAAAAAGAGAGACCTCTGCTTAAGACAAAAAGAGCAGCAGGTTCAAAAAGACCTCTTCGACCACATTGCACCTGAGAACATGAACGTCATGACTCTGGTTGAGAACTACCTTGCGACCAAGGTTGCGGTACGAAAGACAACCGTTAGCGCCTATAAAACCGTCACCAATTACCTGAAAACAGACAGCTTCAGCAAAGCCAAAATATCAAACATTACGGTGTTGGACGCAAAGAAATGGCTTATCCACCTTCAGCAAGATGTTGGAAAGGGCTATAGCAGCGTCTGTAGCATCCGAGGCGTACTCAGGCCAGCCTTTCAACTTGCCGAGGAGTGCGGCCTCATCAGAAGAAACCCCTTTAACTTCGAGCTTATCAATGTGCTGGTCAACGATACGGTATCCAGAGAATCGTTAAGCGTTAGACAGGAACGGCTATTCCTTGAATTTATGCGCTCGGATCATCACTTCTCGCGCTACTTTGAGACTTACTTCATCTTGTTGAATACTGGACTCAGAATTTCTGAATACTGCGGCCTGACCCTTGATGACATTGACTTCGAAAATCACTGCATATGCGTTCAAAAGCAACTCCATCGTGCGAGAGATATGCAGTATTACGTTGAAGAACCCAAGACGAAATCTGGTATGAGATATATCCCTATGACTGCTTCTGTCGAAAAGGCCTTCCACAGTCTCATCGAACAGAGGGCGCAGCCAAAAGAAGAGCCTGTTATTGATGGGGTCGGGGGCTTCATCTGCCTAGACAAGAATGAGATGCCATGCGTTGCCCTGCATTGGGAGCATAGGCTCAAACGCGCCGTCATTAAGCACAACCGCATCTATAAGGAAGAGCTGCCTCATATAACCCCGCACCAGCTCAGGCACACTTTCTGTAGCCGAATGGCACGCGCTGGCATGAGTCCAGCAAAGCTCAGATACATTATGGGGCATTCAGATATCAACACCACCTACAACGTTTACACCCATCTTGGGCTTGAAGATATTCAAGACGAGATGCTTGCTATTGAACAAAACCGCAGGTAGACATTGGTAGTAAAAATTTGAGCCGTACTACGTTTTTACTACCTTTGCTTCTACTTTTGACTGATTTCTGGCCTTAATAAAGTGGATTTCCTTCCCTATATTGGAAACTAATTACTAGAGCCATTCAGCTCGTTGAATGCAGTAGAAGTGTTGGTGATAAAGGTCTTATCTTGTTATTATCGCAGGTAGAGATAGCTATTTGACCCTGTCCCTTCGTCACATCACATTGGGGTTGTAGATGAGATACTCGAGCTCGATGGTGGTGATCGAAAGGAAACCGCATATGCAACGTGTACTGTTTATCTGCTATGGAAACATCTGCCGCTCGACGATGGCCGAGTCGGTGTTTACCGAGCTCGTGCGCCGCGCTGGGCGCGAGGCGGAGTTTGCCATCGATTCCGCGGCGACCTCGACCGAGGAGATCGGCAACCCGCCACACCACAGTACCGTTGCCAAGCTACGCGAGGTCGGGATTCCCGTCGTCGCACATCGCGCACGTCAGGTACGTCGCGCGGAGTATGGCGACTGGGACCACATTGTCTATATGGACGACGAGAACGCCCGCGCCCTGTACCGAATTTTTGGGAAGGACCCCGATGGCAAGATCTCGCGCCTGCTCGATTGGACCGATCGCCCCGGCGACGTGGCCGACCCCTGGTACACCGGCAATTTCGACGCCACCTACCGCGATGTACTCGCCGGTTGCACCGCCATGCTCGAGCAGCTGTAGGCGCTCGGGCGGCGCGGGCACACGGGCCACGCCATCGGCATAAAACGAGCGTGGATTTTCTCCCACTTTGAGCGTTCGAGTGCGCTCTAAACGGGAGAAAATCCACGCTCGTTATCTCGGTGGGAGAAAATCCACACTCATGAATGTGACAAAGGGACTGTCCCTTTGTCACATCCGGGACTGGCCCTAGACCGGCTTGACCTCCAGCTTTATCCCCTCGGCGCAGGAGTCGCCCAAAACATCCGAAAGGGCCCAGGTCGCATATAGCGGCAAATAGAGAACCGCTCCGTTGCGCTCAACGTTGCCTCTCGAAAAAACAATCCCGAGCCTTACGCCATATTCAGCCGTATCAAGCACATGACCGAGCGCAGCGTGCGCGTGGTAATAGGAGCCCGATTTAACCTCGATCGGAACAGCCGTCCCATCCGGTCCGTCGACCACAAAGTCCACTTCACCGCGCTTTTTTGTCTGATAGTAGTAAAGCTGGCGATTTTGGGCAGTCAGCTGCTGGGCCACCACGTTTTCGTAAATGCCGCCCAGATTGGGCTCCTTGCTATCAAGATACGCCGCTTGGGCGACTCCAACGGGGTAGCGCGCCATCAACATGCCCGTATCCGATTGGTATAGCTTGAACTGCGATGGCCGTGCCGTCTTGAGCAGGGGCGACTTTGGCTCGGTTACGATATCGGCTTTGAGAGCAACGCCGGCATCGACAAGCCAGACAAAATCTCGCTGGTACTTCTCATAATGCGCCTTGGGGTCAATGGAATTGAGCACGAAACGCTTGTGTTCGCCCTCGAGCATAATAGGGAGCTGATCGTAGATGCTCTGCACCTGCAGGGCTCGCCCGCTTGCATACTTGGAGATATCCCGCCGGTACTGTTCGTTGAGCTCTGACTGTAGCTGACGAACAGAGGCAAGGTCGCCCTGCGTGTCAAGGAAACGCTGCACGACCTCCGGCATTCCGCCGACAACGGTATAGGTCCTGAAGTTTGCCATCATCGCGTCATGAATGTAATCAGGAATGGGCCTCTCGCTGATACACGCGTCACGTATCGTTTGGCGAGCCCCCTCGCTCACCCCGGTTGCCCAGCAAAACTCCTCAAAATCGAGCGGGAACATCCTAAGCTCGTGGACATACCCCACGGGATAGGACTTGACGCCCTTGAACTGGGTCCCGAGCATTGACCCCGAAAACGCCCAGCGGCACCTCCCGTCCTCAACAAGGAACTTTGCCATCGTCATGATGTCGGGGGCCTCTTGGACCTCATCGATAAACACGAGCGTTTTGCCTGGTGCAATCGACTTTCCCGAAAGAAGCGTCACCCTGCTGATGAAATCATCGGCATCCCGCGCCTCGAGAAGAGCATCTTTTGCCTGGCGATTTTCCATGAGGTTAAGCTCGATGTAGGTTGCATGGCTGGCTTTGCCAAATGCGCGAATCGAATAGCTTTTGCCGATCTGGCGAGAACCCGTGATGAATAAGGCCTTTTGCTCGGCAGACTTCAGCCAACGCTCCAGCTCTGCCGCTATTTTCCTGCGCAGCATAGGCTCTCCCCTCAGTGTCATCAAATGAAATGCAAAGTTTTATGCGCTTAATTATCGATGAAATGTAGGATTTTTAGAACCTAAAATCGGATGAAATGCAGAGATTTAGGATTATAAGCAAAAAGAAGGGGCAGCCCCGGCGAATGTGACAAAGGGGCTGTCCCTTTGTCACATTGCGCTCGACTACTCGTCGACGATCTCGGCAAGCCAGACGTTCAGCGTATCAACCTCGGGGCAGCAGAACTTTGCCGTGCCGGGCTCGTTGCCAGGCACGGTTCCGCCATAGCGCAGGATATCGATATAGGGAAAGCCCACATGGCAGGCCATGGCACACATCTTGCCGCGGTCGCGGTCAAAGTCGAAGACGTCGCCCGGTTTGTGACCATGGTGGCAGCGGCACGCACCCAGCTGGTCCACGCAGCTCACGCGGATACGCGGACGCTTGCCACGCGGCGCGCCGAGCGGCTTGCCCCCGCCCGCAGGCTTGGCGCCGCCCTCGCCAGCATTACTCATGGTCAATCACGTCCAGGCAGGCCTCGATGGGAAGGCCAGCCGACTTATCCTCTTGGTCGGCATTGCGCTCGATAAGCTCAGCCACCACGCGCATGGCATCGGACGTCGCGCGCTGCAGACTCCAACCCGCCATAACGCGGCCGACGAGCACCGCCGAGAACGTGTCGCCCGTGCCCGGGAAATAGACCGGGATCAGGTCGAAGGGAATCGTGAAGTACTCCCCCGCCACATGGTCGTAACCGATGACGACATTCGCACCGTCGACCACAGCGCTCGTAATGACCACCGACTTGGCGCCCAGGGCACGCACGGCATCCACAAGAGTGCGGCCCTCATCGGGCGTGATTTGCTCGGCAATGGGCGTATCGGTGAGCAGGCACGCCTCGGTGTAGTTTGGCACCGCATAGTCGGCGCACTCGAGCAGGCTGCGCATGAGACCGATCGTGGACTCGGGCACGCCGGCGTAGAGCTTGCCGTTGTCGCCCATGATGGGGTCGACGAACACCTTGGTACCCTTTTGCGCGCGACGGTGGCAGAAGTCCGAAATGATGCGCGTCTCTTCCTCGGTCACGATAAAGCCGGTAGAGATGGCGTCGAACTCAAAGCCGAGCTCCTCCCAGATGGCGAGGCTCTGGCGCACGTACTCGGTGGTGTCGTGGATGTAGAACTTGGGATAGTTGAGCGTATCGGACACAAGTGCCGTCGGCAGGTTGTGGATGCGGTAGCCCATGTGCGACAGCACCGGCAGCATGGCGGAAAGCGCGACCTTGCCGTAGCCGCACATATCGTTGATCAGCAGCAGCTGAGTGTTCTTCATGAGGGTCTCCCTTGGTTCGGGCACGGCGCAGCAGCGCCACAGTGCGACTAAGTGTAGCGCAGGGGACGTTGTGAGCGGAGTCGAGCAGCGCGAAGGGTAAATTGTTGCGGAAAGGTTACGGAAAATGATCCCTTTTCCTCCGTCCCCAAGGGATTGCATGCACCGAAACGGACCGTGGCGGAATCACAGGTTGAGGACGGACAGCGAAAACGTTCCTAAGCGAGCAAGGTGGCGTGAAAGAGGAGGGCATAGGCCTTGTGGCCATGCACGACGATTGAACGCCAGATTGCCGCTTAGGAGCGTTTGCAGCGTCGAGCAGTTACGGCGTTTGGCAAAACGCCGTAACTTAATAAGTTTGGTACCTTGACATTCATTTCTCATGCTCCTAGATTGGTTAGGCACAAAACAATTCCACTACCTAACTAAAGAAAGGAGCAACACTAATTCATGTGCGATGAACCTCTTAACCTTTGTTCGCACGAGCCCGGCGGCGACCCGTCACAGCCGGCGAATGCACCCGAAGCGGTTAGCTCAGAAGACAAGCTTGCCAAGCGCATCCTCAATGGCCTGGGCTTTTGCGGCCATTACATGCATTTTCATGGCGGAGGCGTGTCCGGCAAGGCGCCCATCATCTGCCTGCTGGCCAAGCAACCCGGCGGCGAGATGTCGCAGCAGGAACTCGGCATGCACTTTGACCTCAAGCCGGGGTCGCTTTCCGAGATCCTGTCCAAACTCGAGCTCAACGGCCTCATCGAGCGCAGCCGTAACCCCAAGGATCGACGGCAGCTCACCATTCGCCTGACCGAAACCGGCCGGGAAAACGCCCGCATCGACCAGGCAGCCCGCATTCGCTTTAGAGAGCAGGCCTTTGGTGCCCTCACCCACGACGAGCGCGAGCAGCTCGCCGAAATGCTCGAGAAAATCCGTGTAACCTGGGAGGAACTGGATGATTAAAACCCTCATGGGCAGCATCCGCGACTATATAAAAGTCACCGTTGCCACGCCGTTGCTCGTGCTTGGCGAGGTGCTCTGCGAGATGCTGATTCCATTTATCACCGCCAACCTGATCGACGCCATCAAAGATGGCACCACCGTAGCCGAGATGCTTCCCACCGCGGGCTTTTTGGTGCTCATCGCGCTGACGTCGCTTGCTTTTGGCGCCGCTGCCGGCGTCACCTGCAGCCATGCGAGTTGCGGCTTCGCTAAGAACCTGCGTCACGACCTGTTCTACAAGATCCAGACGTTCAGCTTTGCCAACATCGATGAGTTCTCGAGCTCCTCGCTCGTCACGCGCCTGACCACCGATATCAACAACGTGCAGCAGGCCTTTATGATGATCATCCGTATCGCCGTGCGCGCGCCGCTGGTATTGATCTTCGCCTTTACCATGGCATTTATCATGGGCGGCAGCGTCGCCATGGTCTACCTGGTCATCATTCCGCTGCTGGGCTTTGGGCTGTTCTTTATCATCTTTAAGGTGCGTCCCATCTTCTCGCGCGTGTTCCACAAGTACGACGCCCTTAACGAGTCCGTCGAGGAAAACGTCACCGGCATGCGCGTGGTCAAGAGCTACGTGCGCGAAGACTTTGAGAAGGAGAAGTTCGCGACCGCCGCACGCGACGTCCAGATGGACTTCACCCGCGCCGAGAAGCTGCTTGCCTTTAACAACCCCATGATGAACATCTGCGTCAACGGCGCGTTTGTCGTCATCATCTACCTGGGCTCCAAGCTCATCATCACGAGCCAGGGCACGCTGTTCGACGTGGGCCAGCTCTCCTCGATCTTTACCTATGGCTTCCAAATCCTCATGAGCCTGATGCAGCTATCGATGATCTTTGTCATGGTGACCATGGCCGACGAATCGGCGCACCGCATCACCGAGGTGCTGGCCGCCGAGCCCACGATCGCCGATCCCGCCGAGCCCGTGCTCGAGGTCGCCGATGGCTCCATCGACTTTGACCACGTGAGCTTTAAGTATTCCGCGCATGCGAAGCGCCAGGCGCTCGACGATATCGACCTGCACATTAAGAGCGGCGAGACCATCGGCATCATCGGCGGCACCGGCTCGGCCAAG
>ENA-OPXQ01001012-OPXQ01001012.1-human-gut-metagenome-genome-assembly--contig:-NODE-1012-length-16697-cov-5.739214_pt1 | contig 16697 bp, 17 predicted proteins | sample MGYA00241769_ERZ502042 | MGnify/ENA primary metagenome ERZ502042 (study PRJEB25962, sample SAMEA2041934) | human gut metagenome | biome: human gut; feature: human-associated habitat; material: faeces...
GCAAGCTAAAGAAGCTATGGTACAAAGGTTAGATATGATAGCTATAAATAGCGAAGATAAATATGAAGAAATAATAGAAATGTTTAAAAATGAAAAGTTTAGTAGAATGCCTGTATATAATGAATCTATAGATGATATAATAGGTATTTTAAATATAAAAGACATAATCTTTTTAAGTGACGAAGAAATACAACAATTTAATATAAAAGATTATATAAGAGAGCCATTCTTCACATATGAGTTTAAAAAAATAACACAATTACTTGAAGAAATGAAAATAGAAAAAAGTCAAATGGCTATAGTTGTAGATGAGTATGGAGGAACAGCAGGACTTATAACTATAGAAGATTTGGTTGAAGTAATAGTTGGCGATATAGAAGATGAATATGATGAGGAAGAAGAAGAAATACAAGTAATAAAAGAAGATGAATACATTGTAGACGGAAGTATAAAAATTACAGATGTAAATGAACTCATAGGTGTAAGATTAGAATCAGAAGAATTTGATTCTATAGGAGGATATATAATAGGACATCTAAGACGCTTACCTGAAGAAAATGAAGTAATCGAGGTAGATAATATAAAATTCTGTATAGAAAGTTTAGATAAAAATAGAATAAAAAAGGTAAGAATTTTCACATAATAAAATGTACCCTATAGAGTAGACAGCTAATAAAAAGGTCTACTCTATAGGGTATTTTTGTATATAATTAAATAAATAATAATTAGATCGGAGAAAATTTTAATGAGTAAAAAATTATTTACAGAAGAGGAAATAATAATATTAAAACAAAACAAATACGTTAAGAAAGTAACTTCAAAAGGTATTACCTATACAGATGAATTTAAAAGAATATTTATAGATGAAAATGGTAATGGTAAACTTCCTAGAATAATATTTGAAGAGTGTGGCTTCAATATCGATATTATAGGCATGCAAAGAGTTAAATCTTCTGCTAGCAGATGGCGTACGGCCTTTAAAAATGGAGGAGCTATAAAACTTACAGATACTCGCAAATACAATACTGGAAGACCTATTGAGAAAGATCTTTCAATAGAAGAAAAATACAAAAAACTAGAAGCTAAAATGAAGTTACTTCAAGCTGAAAATGAATTACTAAAAAAGTTAGATATGATAGAAAGGAGAGTGTTAAAGAAGAAGTAAGTTTATTTTCTTGTGAAAAATATGAGATTATTAAGTCTACAATAAAAAAATATAAACTTAAAAATATGATAAGTTATTTATGTAAAGTTGCAGGTGTATCACGTTCTGGGTATTATAAATACTTCTCATCAGAAAGCAAGGATTTAAGAAAATCAAGAGAAGATAAAGATATTTTATCAAAAGAAAATGTATTAAAAGCTTTTAACTTTAAAGGACGTAAAAAAGGTGCAAGACAAATAAAAATGGTTTTAAAAGATAGATTTAATATAATATATAATTTAAAGCGTATTAGGAGAATCATGAAAAAATATGGAATAGTTTGCCCGTACAGAAAAGCAAATCCTTATAGACGTATGATGAAAGCAAGTAAAGAGCATACTGTTGTTTCTAATTTAATAAACAGAGAATTTAAACAAGATATACCTTATAAAGTACTATTAACAGATATTACATATTTAAGTTATAAAAATGGAAAAAAAGCATACTTGTCTACAATAAAAGACTCCTCTACAAATGAAATATTAGCTCATTATGTCTCAGATAACCTACGGTTAGATATTGTTTTAAATACACTAGAAAAACTTAAGTCAAATGTGAATTTAAAACTCCATAGCGAAGCTATTTTACACTCAGATCAAGGTGTTCATTACACGAGTCCTAAATTTCAAAATCAAGTACAGCAATTAGGTTTAAAACAATCTATGTCAAGGAGAGGCAATTGCTGGGACAATGCTCCACAAGAATCATTCTTTGGGCATTTTAAAGATGAAGTTATTCTTAGCAAATGTAGTACATTAGAAGAAGTGATAAAAGAAATAGATGATTATATGGATTACTATAATAATTATAGATATCAATGGAATTTAAGCAAGATGACTCCTGTTCAGTACAGAAATCATCTTGTTTCTTAGAAATACCTTTTTTTAAATTGTCCTTGACAAAGGGTACACTTTATATAGTAATTTCAATAGATATACTCTTTTTTTATTACAACTATCCCCTAAAGCTAAATTTTTAAGGCTAGTTAAGAAAAATGTCGTAAATTGTCGTAATTTTAAGAATAAAAAATCTATTATTGTTAATATATGGATGATATAATTGAAAAGGCAGAACTTTAAATATTTAAGTTAATACAAAAAATTTATTAGTTAAATTAAAAAAAAAAATAAATTTTTTAATAAGTTATAAGTAAAAGATTAAATTTAACGTTTTTGTGGTGAATTTATTAGAGACTAGAAATTTTATGTCCTGTAATAGGTTTAAAATAAAATGAATATGGTATATTCCATTTCAAAAAAATTTTTTTATTTAGAGGGGAGAAATTAAAAAATGAAACTAAAGAAAATTTTTGCATTATCTGCTATTGCAGTTACATTATCATCTTCTATGGCATTTGCAAATGTAGAGGAATCTACTTTAGAAAATCAGGGAAGAGCAATTGGAGCAGGAACGGATCATACGTTCACTACAGAGTTACCTAACAATTATCAAAACAATTGGTTTAAATTTAGAACTAAAGAAACAAATAATAAAGATGTACGCTTTAGAATGACTAGTAAACCATCAAAATGTTCAGGTATGACAGTTTGGGTAGAAAACTCAAATAAAGTAAGGATAACTAATATATATACAAATCTTGGAACATTAAATTATACATATAAATTATTGATTAATGATGCAGGAAGTGCAATGAAAGGTAAAAGTGTTAGATTAGGATTTGAAGATGCAGATAAAACAACTATATCTAAACACACTGTAAAAGGAATTGTTAACTATCAATAAAAAAATAAAAATCACAATATAATTTAATTATATTGTGATTTATATTTTACAGAAAAATTATCTATTTTAATTGAATTAATCTATCAGACTGGAGGCAACTGTGAAGAACTTATTACTTTTTGAATTTTACAATATATTTAAACGTAGAGAGATTAAGTTTGTATTAATTATTCTTTTTAGTGCAAGCATAATAGATTTTGTTAGTGTATGTTCTGTTTATAGAGGATACCCAATACAAAATGTAAGGGCATTTTATGATCAGTTTATGTTGATAACTCCCCATTCTATAGTAGGTAAGCAGTTATATATAATTATATTGCCTATTATAGTTTCAATTATATATTCAGATAGTCTAGTTCTAGAGACTAAGAATAAGTTAAGCAATTATATATATATAAGAACAAGTAAAAATAAACATATACTTGCAAAAGTGATAGTAAATTTTGTAGTAGTATTTTTAAGTATATTTATTTGTTTATCGATAAATTATATTTTAGTTAGGCATACATTTCCAATTATAGGTGGAGATAATGTTTATGCGATTCCTACATCAACATTATATAGTAGTGAAGGATTGAAATATTTATATAATAGGAATTTAAATTTTATGCAGATTATATGGGTATATGATCAAAGACTTTTTATATTGGCGTTAATAATCATAAAGTCTATAACAGGAGGTGCTATAGCTACTTTAAGCTTAGCCATATCAACATTTTTTAGAAAAAGTAGGATTACATCTATTTTAACGAGTTTTATTATAGTTAATTTTATTATGATTATAGAACAAATTATAGGAAAAACGTCTTTTATAAGAATTCTAATAGATTTTAAATATGATAGTATCATTTTATATTTAATTATAATAATTTTTATTTTTATAATTTCAAATATTTTAATTAAGAGATGGAAATTTGAAGATGTTTTATAGAAGGTAGGAGAATCTATTAATGGAATTTATAAAATACAATGTTAAGTTATTAATTAAGATGAAAAAACTAAATTTATCTTTTTTTATAATTACTTTGATTTTATGCATTTATTGTTTAATAAATACATGTGAAGTAAATAGTTTGGAAACTGGATATAGAGTTGTTTTTAATAGAAAATATTTAATGTATATATTGATACCATGCTTAATAATTATATCCGTATATATATTAAATATTTTTAAAAATATATTTGTAGTATCACGAATAGATAATATAGATAAATTTATATGTGAGATTATCATTTCCTTAATAGTAATTTCAATAATGTATAGTATATATACATTATTACCATTTGTAATTTCCTATAGTATCAATAATGGAAGAATAAATAATTGGATAACTATAATTAAATGGATAATAGGAAATTCATTTAATTATTTTATTTTTATATGCGGTTATATTTTAATTTCTAATTATATAAGGAATATTAATACAGCAGCATTAATGTTTCTTATAAGTATATATATAGTAGATGCGATTAGTTCTATTTTTACAACAACACCTGTATTTTTAGAATGGATTTTTAATGATAATGAAAATTTATTTTATAAGTTAAATTTTTTAATATTATGCTTAATAATATATTTTGGTAGTTTTAAAATTTTTAAAAAGGATGTCTATTAATATGTATATAGAAAATATAAGGAAGTCAAATTTATTTTTTATTGCACTCTTAGTTGGAGTATTAAATTTTTTAATAAATTTATCAAAAACAACAGTAGGATTAGAAAAATATAGGATATTTATTAATTTTGTATTTTTAGAATTTGGAAATTTAGCTGATAATATGTTGTTAACAGTAAGGTGGATATTATTACAGATAGTTTGCATTTTTTTATTTTGCGATTATATATCAAAAGATTTTAATGATAATAATTGTTTAATTTTTACTAGAGTAAACAATAGAAAAAAATATTTTACAAAGCAAGCTTATAAATTATTACTAAATATAAGTATATTTTTTACACTTAGCTTAATTCCTATGATTATTATGGAAAAAAATTTCAATATAGGATTAATTGAAATAGTAATTTCAGTTTTATTTATATTATATATATATTTAATTATACTTCTTATAAATATTTTAAATATCTTTATAAAAAGTAATTTCAGTATAATATTTGTATTATTTTTTCAATTGACATCAATAATGTTTTTAAATTTTACTGTTAAACTAAACTTAAAAACACATTTTTTTAAGTTAAACCCATTTACTTCAGTTTTTTTTATAAATTTAAACAATAATACTTTAAATATAGAAAATTTATTTATTTCTATATTTACAACAATATGTACTTTGGTATTTATATTAATAATTTCTAGAATATGCATAAATAATATAGACTTAATAAAGGGGGAATACTAGTGTACTTAAAGTTAGAAGACTTGACAAAAAATATTAAGGGTAATGAGGTTTTAAAAAATATTAATTTAGAATTAGATGGACCATGTATATATGGTTTTTTTGGTAGAAATGGGTCTGGAAAGACAATGTTATTTAGAATTATATCTGGACTAGTTAAACCTACAAGTGGAAATATTTATATTGGTGAAAAAAAAATAGATAGTTTTACTTCAAAAAATTTAAATTTAGGAGTATTAATAGAAACACCTAAGTTTTGGGATAACTATACTGGATTTGAAAATCTTAAAGCACTATCAATGATTAAAAGAATAATAAAAGATGAAGATATAATAAATACATTGGAACGAGTTGGATTAGATCCATATAATAAAAAAAAGGTTAAGACATATTCTTTAGGAATGAAACAAAAACTTGGAATAGCACAGGCGATAATGGAAAAGCCAGATTTAATAATACTTGATGAACCTACAAATGCATTAGATGAAGAAAGTATTATTAATATACGAGAAATTTTACGTGAGGAAAAAAAAAGAGGTGCAACAATATTAATATGTAGTCATAATAGTGAGGATTTAAATTTACTTTGTGATAAAAAATTTAAAATGGTAGATGGAAGTTTAGAGGTATGTGATTATGAGAAAAATTAACCTAATAGGAACAATAATATTAATAGGTATTCTAGGATTTTCAATATTTATAGGTAATATCACAAAACAAAGTTTTTTAAACATTGAAGTAAGTAAAATCCTAAACAATAGAGATGAAAAAAAATTTTTCTTAGATGATTCTTTAAATTTATTTAAAACTCCACTGAAGTATGAAGAATTATATTCAAATTCTGATACAATTTTAAAATTAGAGCCAATACCAAATTCTCAAAAAATAGTTTTTGGAGAAATGCTAACAAAATGCAAAGTAAAAGATATAATTAAAGGAGAGGAGAGATTAAAAGAAATATATGTATATGAAGATATGTATATACATACAAATTGGAATAATTTTCCGAACCCTCCTAAAAAAATAGAATATGATATTATATCATACAATGGGTATAATCTAATGAATCACGAAAATGAATATATTTTGTTTTTAAATAAAATTGAAAACCCTATAGTTGGAGATAATATTCCGACGTTTAAACTTTCTTATGGGTTATTAAGTAAATATAATATTAATAAAAAATATAAATATAAATTAATCAATTCAGAACAAAATAATAATTATGTTGATTTAAAAGAAGCTGATATATATTTTAAAAATGAAAAAGAAAAAGAATATTATGATAGATTAAGTGAAAAAGTATTTCAGATAAGTAAACAAATATAAAATTTAAAAATATAGAAAAGAATAAGGAATAAATATTTATTTATTCCTTATTCTTTTCTATAAAATTTTCTAACCATAATTTATATTTTTCATTATCTGAAAAATGATTTTTAAATTTATTTGCTAGTGTGGTAGAGCTAATGCCTATACTATCAAAAATAGCTCCAATTTCAATTAATCTTTTAGTTCTAGCTTTACGTTCTTTTTCTTTTTCTTTTTGAATTATAGCTTGTTTTTGAGCTTTTAGTTGTTTTATTTTTTCTTCTATATGATTTAATTTTTTATTGGCATTCAAAATAAAAACCTCCTAATTTCATTTATGAATGAAATTATAATATTGAAAAAATATTTTTTCAATATTATAATGAAAACAAAGTTCATATCGACAAATATATACTGGATTAGTTTAATGGTAATATAATCCGAAAGGCGCACTTATACACTATTAAGGGTGTGTGCGCTCTTGCAGAGAGCTTTATAAAAATATAAAATATTTTTAAATACAAAATTAATACAAATGTATTAATTCTAAAGAAAGGAGATAATATATATTGGCAATATATCATTTATCTACAAAAATAATAAGTAGATCAAAAGGAAAATCTTCAATTGCATCAAGTGCATATCGAAGTGGTGAAAAATTATATAACAAAAGAGATGGATTAATCCATGATTATACAAAAAGAAAAGATGTAATTTATAAAGAAATTTTTAAACCAATGAATGCTCCAAATTGGGTATTAGATAGAGAACAATTATGGAATGAAGTAGAACAAATAGAAAAAAGTAAAAATAGTCAACTTGCAAGAGAAATAGATATAGCTTTACCAATAGAGCTAAATGAAAAAGAAAGAATAGAATTACTAAGAAAATATGTAATAGATAATTTTTCAAGCAAAGGAATGGTAGCTGACGTAGTGATTCATGACAAGAAAGATGGAAACCCACATAGTCATATCATGCTAACCATGAGACCTTTTGAAGAAAATGGAGAATGGGGAGCTAAAGCAAAAAAGGAATATATATTAGATAAAAACGGCAACAAAACTTATAGCAAAAATGGAAATGCAAAATCTAGAAAAATAGAAACTACTAATTGGAATAAAAAAGAAACTCTAGAACACTGGAGAGAGCAATGGGCTATATATGCTAATAAAGCCTTAGAAAAGGCAAATAGAAAAGAAAGAATTGACCATAGAAGTTATGAAGATCGAGGAATAGATAAACTGGCAACTAGACATGAAGGACCAACTGTAAGAGCTATGGAAAAGAAAGGCATAAAAACTGAAATAGGAGATATCAATAGAAAAATCCAAGAAGAAAATAAAAAGATAGACATAATAGAAAATCAAATTAAGTTATATGAAGAAATGAAGGAACTAGAAAATGAGCGAACTAAAGATAATGGAGCTAGAAACAGAAATATTGAAACTGAAGAAGGAGTTAATGAACTCACAAAAGGAATCGGAGGACTTGGCGATAGGGATAGACTTGAAGTACGAAAAAGAACTGAAGAACTTAAAAAGATTACTAGAGACAAAAGAGAGCAAGATAGAGCAGCTAGAGAAGAAATTAGAAAGTTCAATGAAAGAATTGAAAGAAGACAATTGGAGAGTACAAGACAATCAGATAAAAAATCGGAATCAGATAGAAAGATTAAGCAGAATAACAGGAGATTTGAGAACGGACTTGAACTCTAGAAAGGAAGGAGATAAATCTAAAAATAAAGGAGGAATAATAGCAATTATAATTGTATTTTTTTTATTAAACGCATCGATATTAGGAGTTGAAAGGGATATACATAGAGTTAAAAATAAAATAATATACCTACATGGATATTAGGGGAATTTGGGCTAAAAAATTGAAATAAATAGCAATATAGACACTAGAATAGAGAAGTGCTGAAAAATAGAGAAAGCATATGGTATAATGAAAATGTTATTTGTAATTGGGGGAGGTGAATAAATGGGACAAGTTCTACGAAAAGTAGAAGAATACAAAGATGAAAGCCAAATATATATAAATGCTATTCATGGAAAAAGTAAAGGTTGGATAACTAAAGCTGAAATAAATGAAGGAGTATTTAAACAGTGGCATTACAAGTTAAATCAATTACTAGACATAGATTTTACACAAGAAAATATATACATATCATTAAATACATTTTATAAAACATATAGACGTATAGAAAATTTAAAAGAAATTAATTGTATTCATATGGATCTTGATACATATAAAACTAAATATACAAAAACACAAATACTTATGAATTTAGATGAAAATTACTTTGGAAAGACAATTCCAATACCAAACTTAATAATTGATAGTGGAAGAGGACTATATTTAATATGGTTAATAGATCCAGTTCCATACATGGCACTACCGCTATGGAAAGCAATAGAAGAATACATATATAAGGAATTAAAAGAGTTTGGAGCAGATAGAATGGCATTAGATCCGACAAGGGTACTAAGAGTTCTAGGAAGTATAAATTCTAAAAGTAATACAATGGTTAAGATATTAGAAACAAATGAATACGTTCATAAATTAAGAGAAATTCAAGAAGAATATTTACCTGAAATACCAAAAAAAGAAAAAGGTAAAGCAACAGCTCCAAAGAAAAGAGGAAGACCTAAAAAAGTAGTTTATGTATTTAATGAAAGATCGTTATATTTAGCAAGAATAACAGATTTAGTGAAGTTATGTGAGTTAAGGAGCTACGATATAGAAGGTGAAAGAGAAATGATATTATTTTTATATAGATATTATTTAAATTATTTCTTTGAGGATGAACAAAAGGCTTTAAATGACACTTTAGAATTAAATATGATGTTTGTAAAGCCGTTGCCGATAAAAGAAGCTACAAGGGCAACAGAGAGCGCAGAAAAGGTATATAAAAGCAATAATAAAGATTATAAATATAAAAATGAAACATTAATAGAACTTTTACAAATAACAGAAGAAGAACAAAAACATATGGTAACTATAATTTCTAAAGATGAAGTTAAGAGAAGGAATAATGAATATAACAAAAGTAAGTATAAAATGAAATTAAAAGAAGAGGGTAAGATGACGAAAAAAGAACAACTTAATGTTTTAAGGCAAAAAATAAAAGTCCTTAGGGAAGAAGGACTTAAAAATAAAGATATTATGCAAATACTGAATATAAACAGTAGCACAACATTTGAAAGACATATAACTTATTTAAAAAAGAATGGGCTATTGAAGTAGCTCATTCTTTTAACTATTAGTTTTATAAATATATTATAGATAAAATTTTATAAAAAAAATACCCCCATTTTTTTTCAGCTTGTATTATAGGGTACTCTGTACCTGTTACTTTTTAGGAGGAGGATATGTTTGATAGTAAGAAGTTATGGTTAACAATTAGTGGTAGTATTACTTATTATTTAAAGTATTACGATATGGAACTTAGTAATGAAGAGCTTTTAAAAGATTACTTAGAATACACACTTAATGAAGAAGATGGAAAATATCAGTATTTAGATAAACATACATTTGAATATATAGACTTAGATGATGAAATGGTAGATAAAGCAAAAAAAGCATTTATGGAAAGATTGGAGAAAAGAAGATTGAAAGAGTCTAAAGAAGAAGTCAAAGAAGCAACTCCAATAAAAAATAATGTGGTTAGTTTCTCAAAATATAAAAATAAAAAGTAAAGTGCATTTAGAGGAAATGCACTTTTTTAATACAATAAATACAGTTAATACAACTAATTAAATAGGGGTGAATAGGTTGAATAAAGAAGAATTTAATAAATTGGGAGTAAAGGATCAGATTGATTTTATAAATATAGAGCTTGAAAAAAAGTCATTAACTAAAATAAGTGAGGAAATGAAAGTATCAAGAAAAACATTGAGAAATAGATTCGATAAAGTTGGATATGTATATGATAAGCAAAGTAATAAATATATAATAAAATCTATTGAGAAGGACGAAGTGGGCTTAAATAATACAATTAATGCAAATGTATTATTTAGCAAGATAGAAGGCTTAGAAAGGCAAATAAAGGCTTTAGAAGGCGAAGTAAATAAATTAAAAATAGAATCAAAAGAGACTGGTTTTAATGAAATAGATATAAGAGCTTTAGAAGGTGAAACTGTATCAAGATGTTATAGATTAAATAAAGAAGTCCAACAAGAATTTAGTAAATTTTGCAAAAGAAATTCAAGTTATAAAGTCCAAGATATATTGGGAACTGCTCTAGTAGAATTTATGGAGAAATATAAATAATAAAATAAAGTAAAATACAAAATGAATACAATTAATACAAATATAAATAAAGCTAAATTCGCAAAACAATTTATTTATATCGAATTGATAAAAATTAAAAAAATAAAGTTTCATAAATAACAAAAAAATAAAAAAAGAGTGAATATAAAGGAATACAGTAATTCCAATATGTTCACTCTTTTTTACATATAACTATTCCCTAAATCTAAATTTAAGGCATTGTTTAGTTAATTAAATTTAGACAATGCTTTATCTATAATATCCAAATTAGTATCGGAATCATTTTTTATTATAAAATCTGAATATAAGTCAGATTTAAATAATTCAACCTCATGCTCATCATAATAGATATATTTTTCTTCTAGATATTTAGTTGTATTCTCAATAAAACATTCATTGATTTTAACATAAAGAGGTTTGATATTATCTGATTTTAATTCAAATGAATTTGTTAAGCCATAAACATCCATTCTTTTAGTTATTTCATAAGCTAATCTATCAAAGAAAAACTTTAGATTTTCATCTCTTTCATTCTCATTAGAATTTATATATATTTCATTTGCTATATATTTTAAGTTATAAAATGGTACAAGTGTAGTGAAAAAAGCTAAATCTTTAATGACATTTTCTACAACGCCACATTTTAGGAAATCTAAAAGTACAATTACTTTGCTCATACTTTCTAAAATTAATCGCATAGTTCTAGGTGATAAACTTTTTGGATTATGTTTGTTCATCCAAATTAATTTTTTATAATTATGATTACCCATAACAGTTTTACCTAATTTATACATTAGTTGTGAGTCACGAGACATAGAATACTCTTTTTTACCTAAGCTAGTTCCGAAGTCTAATACTTTTATTTCACCACAGTTGCTTATAAGTATGTTTCTATCGTGTAGATCACCATGATAAATATCTTTACTATGGGCAATTCTAAGTGCTTTTACAATATCATTCATAATTTTATATCTAGTATGTAGAGAAGGATGTCTGCTTTCTAGATAACTTTTTAGTGTTTGCCCATTTACATATTCCATAGAGCAATATGCATGATTACTTATTATGTCTGTAGAATAATACTTTACAATTAAATTGCTATCGAAGTTAGCTATTTTTTCAATTTCTTTTTTATGTTTTTCTATATTTAATTCACCTGTTCTTTTATCTTTAGAAAACCATACCTTAATAGCGCATATTCGATTAGAAATTTTTTCTTTACCTTTTAGAATTATTGCATTTGCTCCTGCATCTATTATTTCTAAAATATCATAAGTGTTAAATGGAATAATCGTATTATCTATATATAGGCAATTATCTTTAATCTCAAATATTATTCCTCGTACATTTTTTTTGAATTTATTTTCTTCCCATATTTGCTTAAAGCTATTCATTCAATCACCCTCCAATCATTTTCAATTAACTAGTCTATCAAATAATAAATATAAAATAAAATATGAATTATAAAAAAAGTACTTACTTGTGTTTTAAGATTTTTGTAAAAAAATATATAATTTTAAAAATAAATATTGTTATATTATGCCATCGCAGTTAGAATATAGATATAAATTAAAAAATAAAAAAGTCCTCAACTGGAAATTGAGAACTTTTTCGTATATTAACTTCGGCTTTTTAAATCGCCTGGAAAACGAATTAAAATAGCAACAGGTATAAACGGTACCTAGAAGTTAAGGAATAATCCAATCAAATGATAACTGGAAATTATCTTTTGAAAGTTAACCCAACCGAAGTAATTTATAAAATTAGTATAGACACTTAATGGGTATCTATACAAGATAGTATAAATTGATAAATCGGATAAGTCAACTATAAATTAGACCTTAACATGCTCTAGGAAAATCCCTAGGGCATTTTTTAATATATACAACTAAATATCAAAATAAATATAGTGGAATACCTAGAAAACCACTTTAAAAAGACTAGCCGTAGTGGGGAATAAGGCAAATGCAATAGCTCGGCATTAGAAAATCCTTCAACTTATTTTCTTTTGTCGTCATTGGGTAAAACGCATCAAGCCCAAGTAAAAAATAAGAGGTGCGGGGGATAGCGATTCATAGAAAAACTACAATAAAATTTCTATGAATGTGGCTCGAGTTAGGTGTCAGTAGTTGGACATGCTAGCGGGTAGGTAGAATATAAAACTTTGTAAAAAAGTTTAAGCTAGTTGGCTATGTACTAGTAAAAAGCTACCATAAAACAAGTTGAATCTATAACGAGCCTAACCTTGTGAAAAAAGGAGCTCATACGGATTATGTTATAGACAGGGTTTCCTATGCTGATTTTTTCAGTAGGGAAACTCTGCGTTTTACAAGTAAAACTTTTGGCACTCTACTCTCCGGATTATGCCCTTAGTTATATATAAATGCAAGAGTAATTTTAAATAAAACGAGTTGAACAAAATTTCGAGGATAACACGTTTTACCGTTACCGCAGAAATGCGTTAGCAACAACCGTAGGGCGTTAGGGGTGAATTGGTTTTAGCGTAGCAATAAACCAAGAGGGAGCAGAGCTCCCTTATATAACCCCGTAGGGCGAGTGAGTCTTTTTTAAGACTATAACGAGCTATAGTCTTATGCTATAGTCTTATGATATTATATATATATTATATCTAATAAGGCTATGAAGGAAGTGATTTGATAAAATGGAATTTGCTTGGAATACACAAAAAAATAAATTAACTGATGTTAAAGGAAAAGAAATTGAGCAAGAAAGAAAATCTAACAATTTAAAAAATGAAGATATTGATAGAAGAAAAACATATTTAAACTATGATTTAATAAAATCAAATCTTAATTTGTATCAAAGAGTTAAGAAACGAATTGATGAAGTTAGAGAAAATTCTAGAATACAAAAAAATAGTGTTGTTATGTACTCGAATGTTATAACTGTAAATGAAGAAACATACAAAAACTGGGGACTTGGTAAAACTAAAAAATATTTTGAAGCTGTTACAGAATATTTTAAAAATGAGTTTGGTGAAGAAAATATAGTTTCTGCTAAAGTTCATTTAGATGAAACTGCTCCTCATATGCACTTACAATTAGTTCCTGTGTCTTCAGAAGGGAAATTACAGGCTCATAAATTGATGACTAAGGATAGAATTAATAAAATACATTCTGATGCTCCTAAATGGCTCCAGGAGCGTGGATTTGAAGTTGAAAGGGGTAAAGGTAAGACAGGTAAGAAAAATATTAAAGATATATATAAATATAAAGCTAAAAGACTTGAAGAAAGTGTTTTAGCGCTTGAAGATAAAATAGTTAATTTAAATAAAGAATTAGAACAATTAGAATATGAAAAAAGAACTAAAGCAGAAAATTTAGAAGAGTCTTATCGCAATTATGACCAACATTTTTTCTATGTTGGTCAAATAAATAATATAGCTACTGTAGAAATTGAAGAAGGCTTATTTAATAAGGTAAAAACAGATTTTTTAAAAGTTCATAAAGGCGATTTTAATAAACTTAAAGAATGTGCTTTAAAATTTGTTACACAAGAGTCTATAAAGTCTTATTTATATAGTGATTTCAAACGTTTAGAAGAATATAATAAAAGACTTGAAAGTGAAAAAAAAGAATTTGAAGAAAAATATAGTGAAGAGCATTGGAGCCATAAACGAAATAGAAATATGTTAAAAATTAGATCAGAAGAAGTAAGAGATTTAAAAAGTTTCATAAATGAAAAAAATATGATAGATGAATATAATATTTTTTTAAAGCGAAAAGAGAATGAAAAATATAATAAAATAGCTATTTCAAAATCTAATAGTGTAGACAAAGGGATAGAATTATAATTGTTTCCTGCTAGACACAAAGTTGATAAAACTATTTATAAAGTATAAAAGACCTAAACAATTTTTTATCTCAAAAAGTAAGTGAAGATTAGTAAAGAATATTGCTAGAAATAAATGATTTTTTAATTAAAAGAAAATCATTTATGGAATAATTTTATAAATAAAAAAGTCAGTTTTGTATGAAAAAATAATCGTATAAATCTGATTTTTTTTATGTAAAAATCAAAATAAAAAATTATAAATTAGTCTAAGAGTATTAATAATTTTTTATTTAATTTTGATTGAAGAATGGAAGTAAATTAAATTTTATGGAGTTAAAAATAAGACACTTTATTGGTATAAAAAATAAAATAAATGAAATAGAAATTGATAAAAAATATAACAAAAATCATAAAAAAATTTGAATAAAAAAAGAAAAAAATTAAGAGAAAAGCTAAGAAGATTTTTAATAAAAAGTTATCAAAAACAAGCTAAAGAATAGCCATTTTTTGTGTAAATTTTGTGGGATTTTTTAGTCTAGAATGATAATATTACTAGGATATAACCTTAAGTGATATCAAAAGTTCCTTATGCTCTTTTTTTATTTTTTATTTTCAAAAATAAAAAAATTAATTTTAAAAAATTTATTTTTAATAAAATTTTTAGATTAATAAAAATAAATTTTTTATAGGAAAAAATACAAAAGTATTTATTGTATTAAGGAGAATTTATGATGGGAAAAGATGATTTTAATAAATTAAATTTAAAAGATCAGATTGAGTTTATAAATAAAAATTTAGACAGCAAAACTTTAACAGAGATAAGTAAAGAAATAAAAATATCAAGGTCAACAATAAGAGAAAGATTTTTAAAACAAGGATATATATTTGATAAAAATAAGAATAAATATATATATTCTTCTGAAATAAATAATAAGGCTCAGAAAGAAAATAAATGCAATAATAATACAAATGTATTAGAAGAAAAAATAAAAGTCTTAGAATCGAAAATAGAGGCTATAGAAAGTAGATTAAATAATAAAGATAAAGAATTTAATGATATAGAAATAAAAAAATTTGAAGGAAAAACAGTATCAAGATGTTATAGAGTTTATGAAGATATTCAAAAAGAATTTAGTAAATTCTGCAAAGAAAATTCAAATTATAAGGTACAAGATATATTATCTATGGCATTATATGAGTATATGAAAAATAACAAAAAGGACAATTGAATTTAGGGGGAAATGATAAAATGGAATGTTTAAGATGTAAAGAAGAACTAAAATTTTTAAAAGAATATAGATTTGATTCTCAAGAAGCAAATAGAGGATTTTTTAAAGCTATTTTTGATGTAGAGGAACATTTAATATTTAAAATTTATGTATGTCCTAAGTGTAAACATACAGAGTTTATATATTCGGGATCTTCTACTTGGGTTGATATGTAAAGTTAATAAATTATTAAGAAAAATATATAATAAATGCAATTAAGTAAAAAGTAAATATATCCTATTCTGAACCAAAGAATAAGGTTCAGAAAGGAAATGAATGCACAAATAATACAAATGTATTAGAGCAAAGAATAAAAGCCTTATAATCGAAAATAAAGGCTATAGAGAATATATTAAATAAGAAAAATATATATATTTCATAAATTAATTTATGAAATATGATTTATAAAAACTACACAACAACTTTAAGGATTCATAAATTAATTTGTGAAAATCAAACTAGAATAATAGTTTCATTAATTCATAAATTAATTTATGAATTAAATTGATAATATATAGATTGTTTAGAGTTTATATATTAAGATAAAAATAAAATAAAGAAAAATACATAAAAAATACAATTAATACAAAAATAAATTAAGTAAAAAGTAAAAATAATTTATTTATATAGAATTTACAAAAATTAAAAAAATAAAGTTTCATATAAAACAAAAAAATAAAAAAAGAGTGTACTTACTGAAATATTAAAATGTACCCTATAGAGTAGACAGCTAATAAAAAGGTCTA
>ENA-OPXQ01001048-OPXQ01001048.1-human-gut-metagenome-genome-assembly--contig:-NODE-1048-length-16323-cov-1.597185_pt1 | contig 16323 bp, 3 predicted proteins | sample MGYA00241769_ERZ502042 | MGnify/ENA primary metagenome ERZ502042 (study PRJEB25962, sample SAMEA2041934) | human gut metagenome | biome: human gut; feature: human-associated habitat; material: faeces...
TCGCCCAACGCCTCCCACAAACGCTTTACACGCATGGGACTGATGCCGTATTCGGAGGCTACGGCCCGCAGACTTCCCGTCTGCGCGTATCTCACGCAGACTGCATTCTTTTCGTCGTCTTGAAGGGTCTTTCGAGACATTAAGTATCTGATTTATTGATATATTCCGATCAAAAATAAGGATATTTTCTCACCTGCGGCCGCTAATTTTACAAAGTGATAAAGATTAGACAATCATGTTTCCCGTTGCATTAGCCATAGGAGCCGGAATTTCGGCTCTCTCCTCCATCGCAGGCGGCGTTTCGGCCAATAAACGCCGCAAGAAGGCCGACCAAATACTCGAAGACCGTCGGCGACGGCTCGACGAATGGTATCAATCGGAAATGAACCAACCGTACCTCGACCGTGCCGATTCGCGGGCGATGCTCAAACGTATTCGGGACTATAACGAGGATGAACTCAAAGCGCTCAATACAAACGCCATCAAGAGCGGAGCGACGGATGAAGCGAAAGTCGCCGCTGCCGGCAAGCTCAACAAGAACTATTCGCAGGTCGTCGCCCAAATCGCCGGATTGGGCGAACAGCACAAAGACCAGATACAACAACAATATCAAGCCCGCCTCGACAACCTCGACAATGCCCGCTACGAAGCCGAATCGGGCAAAATCAGCGGTATGCAAAACATGGTCAGCGGCGTAGGCGATGCGTTCGGGCAACTCGCCATGCTCTATGGCTTAGGAGGGTTCGGCAAATCGGGACTTGCCGGAATCACGGGCAACAATTAGCGATATGGAACCGCAAGAGCAACCGACAAAAGCCATTTTCTCCTTTGCGGATGAACTGCAACGGCGGCAGCAGCGTGCCAAGGAACAGAAAGCCGTATGGGAGCAAAAACAGCAACGGGCCGCAGAACTATACCGCAGCGGCCAAAATCCGATTCTCGCCTACATCGAGACGATGAAGCCGGAAGCCGATCCCGCACGCATCAAACGCGCCGAAACAGCCGCAAAGATCGCGGCATGGAGCAATATGCTGACGGCCCTCGGTACGGGAATCGTCGGTATGGCAACGGAAGGTTATGTGCCGAAAACCGGTACCGATGCTCCGCTGCGAATGCTCGACCGGATCAATGAGTGGGAAAAATTATACGACAGCCAAAACCGCGAATACCGACAACTGAAACTCCGTGCCCTCATGGGACAACAGGAAGGCGAGCAGCAGGCCGCGAACATGGAAGCCTCGGCCGCCGGCCAAGCCTATAACCTCGCGCAGAAACAATACGACGCCTTGCTGGGATATATGTGGAAAGCCCAGCAAGAGAAACAAAAACGGGCCGAGGATCTCCGGGACAAGAAAGAAATCGAAAAAATACGGGGTGAAAATAACCTCAAAGTGGCCCGCACGCGAGCCGCAGCGTCGGCTTCAACCGCCAGCGCACGCGCCGCCGACAAAGCCGCCGTCCAGTTTCTCGACCGCGACGAAAAGACCGTCGTAAGCCTCTCGCCGGCACAGGAAAGTCTGCTTTACGAGAAAGGCCGTGATATGGGCATCATTCCCGAAGATGGAAGCCCGACCAAGAAACCGGCCTACACAGGCGAAAAAGTCCCGCAGTTCTCGTATGGCAAGCTCAAACCGGCACAGAAAGCACAGCTTTTACGCACAGTTTATCTGAAACTCACGGGCGAACAGGAGCCCTCGAAACCACCCGCCGATATAGGGCTGCTGTTCCGGCAGCCGAAACGCTATGTTACCGGGCCATACTCCCCCGAAACACTGAATCTGCTCGAAACAGGACAGGCCGAACAGATGCGCGAAGCCGGTTTCTCCGACCAACAGATCATGGATTACTATCTGAATTATGAATAACTCACTTCCCGAGTTCACCCCCGAACAGCTTCGGCAGCTCAACGCCATTTCCGGCCTGCAAAAGACCCGCAGACGTGGAGCCGACGCCTCGGTACCATCCGCTCTGACCGCCGAATCCGAATCGGGCGAAGCACCCGATACCTCTGCATCGTATGCACTTCCAAAACCGGCTCCGAACATGTCCGAAGAGGATTACGAGCGGCAAATCAAAGAGGGTCTCACGGAACATATCGGAGCGATCTACGACCGTGCCCGCCAACGAGCCGACGCCCGACGACAGGAAACATTGGCACGCATGGATAAGGGTATGGACAATGCGTCCTTGTGGCAACAGGCATGGGCTTCTTATGCAAAATCGCAAATGCTACGCAGCCCGTCGGCTCTCGGCGGTGAAGATACGCAGCTCATGCAGGCCGCAGAGCGGGCCTTGAAAATCCTCAATCAGAAAACAGAAAAGGACAAACAGGCCGGAGACGGCACATCGGGACTTACACGTGAAATTTTCGACTGGCAGACGTTGGCGGACTTTGCCTCGCTCGGAACCCGCGAGCTGGCCGAAAACATCGTAACGACACGGGCGCTGAAAAAAGCGGCCCGAAGCGAACGGCTGACCCCGACCGAAAAAGATATAGTCGAATTGTTCCGCACATCAGGGTTAATAAACGAGTATATCGCCCGGCGGGGCGGCCCCACCACCGGCGCGAAAGTCGGCAGCGGCATCGCTGCCCTACATGGCCGGCTTTGCCACAACGAGCGGTTTGGGCAGCGGAGCCGCAAAAACCGTCGGACGTGCCCTTATCAAGAAAGAGGCGAAAAACCTTGCAGGGCGGGGCCTGCGTAAATTGGGTGAATATACCGTCAGCGCAACCGCTATGACGCCTTTACAGGCCGGAACCTACACCAACTACCACCAGCGGGCGCAACAACAATACACAGTGGCAGAAAACGGGACGGTTACAGAACATCCCGTGCCGAAGTACGAACTCATGTATAAGGCGGCCGCCGATTCGTTTACAGACGTGTTTACCGAGCATATCGGCGGAGAACTCGGCAAAGGCGTACAGAAAGTACTGAAATGGCCAGTCGAGCAGCTCGGCCGGCGTATGGGCGTAAAACTGTCGTTCGACAAGCTATTGCCGGGATATTCTCGGAGCAGGTATCTTACCGACTTCCGTAATCGAACTCTATGGAACGGCCCGGTCGATGAATGGTTGGAAGAGGTCGCCGGAGGCATCCTGTCGCCCCTTCTGACCGGAGAGCACGAACAATGGCGGGAGAATCTTGCGGGTGAAAACCTTTGGACGACGTTTCTCACCACGTCGCTCATGGGGGCGGGTTTTTCGGCGCTGGAACTTCCGAGTGTCGCAGCATACGTCCACAAAACGCACGTTCTGCAAACGGAGGAGAAAAAAGCGCTCGCCAAAATCGAAAATGAAGAACTGCGCAAACAGGTTTTCGAAGCGATGCACAAGCCGACGATGAGCCAGCAGGCACAGGCGATGGCCGCGATCGACTGGCAGGCGACCAATATCGGGAAAATGGACGCCGCACATGCCGCCGACTATGCCCGCTTCCGCCTCCAACGACAGATTCTCGACGGCATGGAGACGGGCGATGCCGAGGGCGAAGCGCTCCATACCGCTGTACAAACCGCCGAGCGGTGGGCCTACAAAGGACTTGACGGCAAAACGGCGACCGAAGAAATCATAACGGCCCGGCGTGCGGACGGGAAAACCTACGTCGTACTTTCGGGCGACACCGACGAAGCGGCTACGGACGGAACCTTATTCGTCCTCGACCCCGAAACCGGCCAGCCCGGACAGATCGACCGGACGGAACTCGAACATATCGAACGAACGCCGCTGGCGGAATTTTCAGCACGGCAGGCTCAAATCATCGAACAGCAGGCCGAAGCTGAGAATCGGGCCAAGCAGGAACAATACGACATGGAAACCGGCACCGAAGCGGGCATTGCCCCAGAGGAAGTCGCACGAATCGTTACCCCCGAAGCCGTACAATACGCCAACGGCGACGAAGTAATTACCGCAGACGGGGTACAAGGACGCATCACAGGGAAGCAAGGCGGCAGTTACGTCGTACAGTTGGATACCGGACAATTCGTCCTTACACCGGCCCATGCGCTCACCCCGAAATCCGAGGCACCACCACCGACCGAAACGCCCACCGCCATCGCACCTGCGCAGCACAATGAAGCCACGGATACCGACACGACGAACAATGAACCGATCGCCCGGCAACTCGCCGAGGCGATTCGGGCAGCCGCAGGAGAGCAGGATGCACAACGAATCATACAACGTATGCTCGACGGAGCGGCCGATGCCGGACAACGGCAAATGTATTCGGACGCCTTGCAGTTTTTACAGCAGCACGCCACGGCAACGGTTCCCGTTGAAGAGCACCCAACACCGGTTCCGGCCGTGCCGCCCCCGGCGGCACCCGCCCGCACAGAAATACCCCGAATCCGCAAAGAGCGAACGACACCCTACACCCAATCTGCGGCCGAGTTAGGTGATTTCGTATCTATCGAGGACGTGATCCTGCGTGATATTGCCAGCGGGTTGAGGTTCGCATGGAAAGACAGCGGCAATCGTCGGGGGTTGGCCCGAGAACTCGGATTTACGGGCAATGAAAACGAACGCCGCTCGCGGTTCAGCATCCTATCTTCGGACGGTATCACCCCCGAACAATACGCCGAGCGGCTTTATTTCCAATACGGCGGCGGGAATACGGAGCAGGCACATTGGGACATGGACGACAAGACGATCAAAGATGCCGTGCTGGAAGTACTCTCCCGAATACATTCGCCACGACAGGCTTACAACGCTGCCGTAAGGTTGCACAACGACACTCCGAATCCATACGACGATATGGACGAAGAGGATTACGCCCGGATGCAGGAGTATGAAGCCGAACAGGAGCGCGTCCGCACGGAATTATTATATGACGACGCCTTCGCACAATGGGCCGGACAGACGTCGCAGGATCAATGGGCAGAAATAGATAATTTATTCATCGAGGATGCGTCCGAATCTTCAAAAAACACTAACTTTGAAGCGACAGAGACAGCACCTCCCAATCCAGCAAATTATGACGACGAAACCGAAAACGGAAACGGGATTGACACCTCAGCGTTTGAAGCGACTGGCAACGATCGTAGCGAGACTGTCGATGGAGAACAACGTAACGCCCCAGCAGGTGATGATGCGTATCTCGGACAACAGGGCGGCGGGTCGGCCGCAGTTCGACATGGAGGCGGACTGGACGCAATATCCGGCCCCCTCACCGACGACGAACGACGAATAGCGGCCGAGACCGCCGCCGAGATCGAAGCCCGTCTCGACCAATACAGGGCCGAACTGCACACGCTTCGCACCCGCTATGCTGCCGAAAAACGCAATATCGGAACCGCTTACGAAGAGGATAACCAAACAACGTTGTTCGGGCCGTCTCACGAACCTTCCGAGAGTGATCTGTTCGACGTGCCGCGCGATTTCTCCGACCGTAATCTCAACGACATTTTAGCTCCCCTGCAAGCGGAAATAGGCCGTTTGCAGGAACGTATCGCCCGTACCGAAGCCTCGAAAAGCAAAGTTATTGCCGAGGCGGTGGAGGCTTATCATGCGCAGGGGACTTTACCGCTCCGAGAAGAACGGCAAAAGGAAATCCCGCAAAACAGCACATCGGCCGAGGATACGTTTCCGCCTGCAATTACCCAAGAATACGACAGATACCTGCATCATGCCGTCGCGTCGTTTCCCGATAAGGTTTTCAGCGTGCTGAACAATGACCTTATCAAAGCCGGATTCATCCGCGACGTGCGGCGGCTGGCCAAGAAAGACGTTCGCGCCGCAATCAAGTTGGTTGCGGAAGCCAACGCTGCGGCTCAAAAATATGCGGGCAAACCGATCCTTACGCCTCGCCACAGCATCCATGCGGAGCTGGCAGACCTTGCCGAAAGTCAGCATCGAACGAAAACCGCGACATCCGACACATCGGCCGAAACCGGACTTTTCAGCCCTACGGAACAAACCCGCCACTCCAAGACCGGCGCTACTCTTTACTCTGTCAAATTGGCAGAACGGATCGAACGAAATGCATTTCAAAGTTTGAAAAAGAGGGCCAAAGAACACGACGGATATTACAGCTCCTTCACTCGCAGTTTTCTATTCGACACCCCGGAAGACGCCGAGGCATTTCGGGGGACAGCACCAACATCCGACACCACCCGCCCGACATCGGAAGAACAGCCCGCCATCCAACATCCGCTATTTGATAAAGCGGCATTGGTTCCGGTAGATTCATACTCTCCGAAGGCATATAATATGTACCGTTTTTATTCGGCAAGGGCCCGTGAGGGACTGGGATATAAAAAACAAAGTATCGTTCAAAATGACGAAGCCCGCGAACGATTCATCGACCATATCCGTAAATTGGCTGAACAAAGTGCAGACGCCGCTATCCGGTTAGTGGTGGAAATCAATAAGGCAGCAGAACAAGAAGAAGGAAAACCCGTATTTCCGCTCCAACACAGCATCTATGCGGAATTAGAGGAGGTACACGCCCGACAGACAGCGGAAAAACAACAATCGGGAACAGCCGACGATTCCGCTTCATCGGCCGGCACAGCTCCCGAATACGGGGCGCAGAACAAATTGGTAACGACCGAGCAATACGAGGAACTGAAACGACGGATGCGCGAGAAACTCGGACAACTCAACGCCGGCTTCGACCCCGAAATACTCTCCATAGGTGCACAAATGGCCGCTTACCATGTTGAGGCCGGAGCGCGTCGATTCGCCGACTTCTCCCGCCGGATGATCGCCGATCTGGGCGACGTGATCCGCCCCCATCTGAAACCTATTTACACCGCCGCCCGCCAAATGCCCGGCATGGAGGAATATGCCGCGCAAATGGACAGCTACGAGCAGGTGGAGGCGTTCGACATGGCCGATCTCGACAAGGCCGAGAAAACATCCCAGCCGACAGGAACGGGAGCACAATACCGATTGGCAGGAATATACGACATGACGGGGGCTGTCGAGAAAGACACAAACGAGACTGGCAATCTACGCCCCGAAAAGAACTTCCGCAAGGATTTGGAGCGATTCAGCCGTGCTTTCGCCGATGAATTGGGCTGGGAGCACGAAACGGATCGCAAGGGTAAAACCATCTATGCCCAGACCAATATAGCACCGGGCGACGGCTCGTTTACACTTTGGGCACCCGAAACGGATTTGGGCATTTATGTCAGTGTACCCGTCGCACCACAAAGCTACGACAACCGATACGGGTATTCTAATAACTTGAAAATAAAAGATATTATGGGCTTCGGAGAGCCAATATTATGGCGACTGCGAAACAAAGAACAAACCTTTTTACCCAATGGACACAATCGTTATGCCCCGGCAGATATTACCGTCGGCGAGCTGGCCGAACTTGCAAAAAAAGAATTAAATGCTTATCTTGACAACATAACAGCGGCCAAGACGCTCGACCATATATTACAAGAGAATCAAAATACACGAAACGATGAACGACGGGAAAACAGTAGCGAGAAAGACTATCCCGCTTATGGAAACGGAAGCCGCAAAGACGGCGCTTTGGGAACTGGCATTTTATCAGCCGAGAAGCCTGTTGCAACAGTATCGGGAGAATCCGGCGGAATTGCTCGATTCGATAGACCAGACCGTAACACGGGCGATGCGGTGGCGGCAGGCAGCACTCGAACGGGACGAAGATCCGGTAGTAGTGGACGAGTATTACTATCAACTCCTCCGACCGTGTTACTGTCCGGAGGAGCCGGAACAAATACCCATCAGCGAAAAAATGATGCGGGAGATCATCGCCACGTTGAAAAAGGTGGAGAAAGCGAAGTCGCAAAAAACACCTCGTACAAAAACCATGTAATCGAACGAGGACACGACCTCGCTCCGAGAGGCGAGGTTGGCAAGATCAAAGCCAATCTCGCCGCAATCCGGCTCATTAAAGAAATCGAAGCCGAAGGCCGCGAAGCCACCCCGGAAGAAAAAGCTGTATTGGAGCAATTCTCCGGCTGGGGCGGTATTCCAGCAATCTTCAAAATAGCCCATCCCTACCACAACGAACTGCGCGAACTACTGACAGCCGATGAATACGAAGCGGCACGCGCATCCACAACCACCGCATTTTATACTCCACCCGAAGTCATATCGTCGATATGGGATATGGTGGAACGCCTCGGATTCGACGGTGGCCGCATCCTCGAACCATCGGCCGGCATCGGACATTTTTTCGGTCTGATGCCTCTTTCGATACGGTCGAAATCGGATTTGACAGGAATCGAACTCGACGATCTGTCCGGCCACATCCTTCGTGCGCTCTATCCCGAAGCGCATATCCACATCGAAGGTTTCGAGCAGCAGCGCATACCTAACAACAGCTATTCGCTGGTGATCAGCAATGTACCGTTCGGAACGTTCAAAGTACACGATACGTTCGACCGCGATTTATCCTCACGTTTCGAGATTCACGACTATTTCATCGCCAAAAGCATCCGGAAGCTCAAACCCGGCGGATTGGGCGTATTCATTACCTCGACAGCAACGCTCGATCGGAGTGCAAATTTGCGGAATTGGGTCGTAAACGACGGTAATGCAGACTTCATCGGGGCAGTCCGTCTGAATACCGGTACATTCAAAAATACGGTCGGCACCGAAACCTCGGCCGACATCATTATCGTCCGCAAACGCGACGAAGCCGGGCCGGCACCCTATGCCGTAAATATGCAATCGACCATTACGGAACGCGAGGCGCCCTACGAACGAATTATCAAACTACCGAACGGGAAGGTAAAGACCGAAGCAGCAACGGCACACATGAACTATAACAAGTATTTTCACGACAATCCGCAGTTCATGGCCGGCCAGATGCGCTTCGGATTCGAAAGTGGCGTGGAAATACGCCCCACAGAACAGCGCTGCGTCCCCACAAGCGACATAGACCAGTCCCGCACGCTCGACAGTTTCATATCCGCACTCCCCGAAAATATCTACACATCGGCCCCGGCACCCGCAACGGAGCGAATACCGCAAGCGGTCGAGGCCCCCAACAGTACAAAAGAGGGAGGACTTACGATCATCGACGGAAAACCATATATCGTGCGGTTCGGACAAGCCGTACCCGCCGACTGGAACTCGTTGAAAATCCGCAACCGCAGTAAAGTCGAAGCGTTAGGCGATTACCTGCGGCTGAAAAGTGCGATCACAGAGCTGCTCGATGCCGAACGCAATGATCTGCCGAACATCGAGCAACTGCGAGCCGAGCTTAACGACGCCTACGCTACCTTCACCCGTCGTTACGGGACATTATCAAGAAACACGCGTATTTCATTCCTGCGCGACGACGTGGATTTTCCCTCCATCGCAGCCATCGAAAACGACAAGGAAATCGTAACTCCCGACGGAAAGAAACGACATGACATCCAAAGGTCGGACATCTTCTTTCGCCGGATGCTGGAACCGACACGCGAACTGAAAGCCGACACGCCGAAAGACGCGATCGCCGTATCGCTCTACCGCTACGGACGGCTCGATATGCCCTATATCGCAGAATTGCTCCACATACAGCAGGAGGATACAGAAAAAGAACTGCTCGCACAGGAACTTATCTATGTCAATCCGGTAACGGGTCTTTATGAGGAGCGCAACGAATACCTCTCGGGAAATGTCCGCGAGAAACTCGAACAGGCCGAGCAAGCCAATGAAAACGGACAGTTCGACGCCAACATCCGTGCGCTCGTGAAAATTATTCCGATGGATATTCCGCTGCCGCTGATTAAAGTATCGCTCGGCAGCACATGGATACCCATCGCCCTATACGAACAGTTTTTCAAAGAGACGTTCAACGTAACGGCCCATATCGCCAAAACATCGGCCAACAAGTATATCGCCAAAATCTCGAACGAAGGGAATACGGTCGATACCAGTATGGGGATTCCGCAAGCGCCGGGGAGCAAACTCGCACTCGACCGGATGAACAAGACGCAGACCTACATCAGTCGCAGCGAATACGACCCTTTGGCTCAAAAAGAAAAGCGTGTCAAAGACCCCGAAGCGATGGCACAGGCCGCCATGAAACAGACCGAGCTGGAAGAACGATTCGAACAATGGATTAAAGGACAAGATAAAACAACGACCGATAAGCTCGTCGAAATATATAACAGAACCTTCAACAGCACCGTCGAAAGACAGATCGACGTTTCATCGTTCGATTATTTTCCCAACGCCGCACACACGAAGAAGCCGCGCGAGCATCAGAAAATCGGTGTCATGCGAGGTTTGCAAGGAGCAACGCTGCTGGCACACGAAGTCGGCACGGGAAAAACCCTGACCCTCATAACTACGGCAATGGAGATGCGGCGGCTCGGTATCGCCCAGAAGCCGTGCATCGTCGTACAACGCTCGACATTCAACCAATTCGCCTCCGAAATAAAATCCCTCTATCCGGCCGCCCGTGTCCTCGTTCCGTCCGAAAAAGACCTCACGGCATCGCAGCGGCAGGAATTATTCGCAAAGATCGCCTATAACGATTGGGATATTGTCGTACTCTATCACAGCTATCTGGATGCCATACCGGATGCCCCGGAGCGTGTCAATGAATATATCGACACGCTGATCGCAGAGAAGATGCAACAGCTCGAAGAAATCGAAGCCAATTCTCCGGACAATGCCAAACGGCAGGCTTATGCTATCAAGAAACAGATCGAGGGACTGGAAAACAAGAAAATAACGGATAAAACAGTCAAAGAGGAAGAAAAACTCAAAGCACAGGCCCGTACTCGTGCATTACGTCTGCTCGACCGCCGCACGGACGAGACGATGACCTTTGAACAGTTGGGAATCGACGCTTTGCTGGTAGATGAAGCACATGCCTACAAGAAGCTCGGTTTTACCACCAACCTGCAAAATATCAAAGGTATAGACCCTGCGGCGTCGCAACGGGCGCAGAGCATGAGGCTGAAAACATCTTATATTCTGGCAAATAAACAGAACAAAAACGTCGTATTCGCCACCGGAACACCCATATCCAATACAATGGCCGAGATGTGGACGTTCCTGCGCTATCTGCTGCCCAAACACGAACTCGAACAGTACGAGATCGCCGATTTCGATTCCTTTGCGAACAATTTCGGAAATATCGAGGAATCGGCCGAGTTTGCCACAAACGGCAAATTCCGCGTAGTCGAACGCTTCGCCAGTTACTCCAACGTGCCGGAACTGCTGGCGATCTGGAAGAAAGTCGCGCACACCGTACTCACGGAGGATGTACCGGATCTGCGCGAAGGTGTAGGAACGCCGCGCATCGAGGGAGGCAAACCGGAGGATATACTGCTCGACCAAACGCCTGCGCTGCGGGCTATCATGCGCAGCATACGGGAAATACTGACTCAATACGACGCTATGCCCGGTAAGGAAAAACGTCGTAACTCCCATATCCCGCTGGTCATGTTCGGACTGGCCAAACGTGCGGCAATCGACGTGCGGCTGGTTAATCCCGCTCTACCGGACGATCCCAACAGCAAAGTCAATCATGCCGTGCGCGAAGTCGTAGAAGATTTGAAAGCGACGGCCGATTACAACGGCACGGTTGCCGTTTTCTGCGACGCCTACCAAAGCCGCGACCACAGCTTCAATCTTTTCGTGGATATGAAGCGTAAATTCATCGACGCCGGCATACCGGCCCAGCAGGTCGCTATCATCCACGACTACATAACGGACGCGAAACGCGAGGCGCTCTACAAGCAAATAAACAACGGCGAAGTACGGATCGTACTCGGCACGACCGAGAAATTAGGTATCGGAGTAAATATGCAGGAGCGTCTGCACATGCTCGTCAATCTGGACGTACCCATACGTCCTATGGACTACCTGCAACGCATCGGCCGCATTGTGCGGCAGGGCAATCTGCACCTGCAAATGGACAAACCCGTGCGTATTCTGCGCCTCGGAGTGAAACAAACGCTTGATGTTACGGGCTACCAACGGCTGAAAATCAAGGAATCGTTCATTAAGCAGGCAATGAAGGGCGAGGTTACGGAACGCTCGCTCGAAGAACCCGAAACCGACAGCAGCGACAGCACGAATTTCGGGCAGATGATGGCCTCACTCTCCGGCAGCGCTGCGGCGCTCGCCCTGTCGCTCGAACAGAATAAACTACGCAAGCTGAGAAACGCACGCGACTACTACAATCAACATCAAATATACGTCGCACATGAACTCAAACGACTGCAAAACGTCCTTCAAACAACCCCGCAAATAATTGCTCAAATCCGTAAGAAAAAAGATTTCCTGCGAAGCCTGTTTCCGGACAATAAGGTGGTATCGGTGGAAGTGGGAAAACTCAAAGCCTCCGAGCCGGAAAAAATCGAAGACCTGTTCGTTCCGCTCTCGAAACGCATCGAAGCCGAAGCGGATGCCCTCCGCCAATCACCCGACCGTACACAATCGGACATGACACTCCGCATCGGAATCAACGGCAAAGAGTTCGACATTATAATTGTTTTACGACGGAATTACCTTTCCAATGAAAAGGAGCGCATCAACCGCACGATTTATTACCAATGCAACGAATGGCGCGACCTGCAAGGCGAAGCCGGAGCTAAGATGATTAACGTCATCAGCCAAGTCGAAAAAGTGCTCTCCGGTGAGGAGTACGACGCCGAAATACAGAAGCGGCAGCTCGGAATGGAAACGGCACAACAAGCCATCGAATATTTACAGACGCAGGTCGGCAATGGATTTCCCAAACAAGCAGAGTTGGAGGCGGCAGAAGAACGCATCGCCGAGCTGGAAGAGCAGATGAAAGTGGAACTGGCAGCGATCGAAGCACAGGAGGAAACCGACAAATCCGAAACCGCAACCATAGACATCGACCCTGACGAATTGATTGACGACAATGCAGGAAACGGCCTCCGCTTCCGCGACGGTGGCAATCTGTTCGGTTCCGACGCCCCGGCAAGCGATGCGGAGTTGGCTCGCCGCGTTCGCCGGATCGCCCGCACGCTGAACACTCCGGTCGAGATTATCGACGACCTCGATGCAATTACCGATTCCGACCCGCTCATGCAACGTCGTAAACGACGCTCAAAAGGTTTTTACGACCCGCAAACGGGACAAACGTTCATTGTCCTGCCCAATATTACGACACTCGCCGATGCCGAAGCGACCGTATTGCATGAAATTGTCGGACACATGGGCTTACGCTCGCTGATGGGCGACCGTTTCGGCGACTTTCTCGATAAAGTTTACAATGGTCTCGATACCGAAGGGCGCAGCCGCGTGACCGACATTGCCCGCGAGCAGGAGCACCAATCCTCCGGCGCCAAGCACCGCCGGACAGATACCCGCCGTCTGGCGACGGAAGAATACCTCGCACATTTGGCGGAAGGCGACATCACGCCGAGCCGCTTTGCCCGGATCATCGGCCGTATCCGCTCGCTGCTACGCGACATATTGCGACTTCCGCTGCGTATCGGCGACCGCGACATCGCTTATTTGTTGTGGTTGTCGAAACACCGCCTGCAAAAAACACGCACGGCCGCCGAAGCCGTCGCCGCAACAGCGACCGAACGACGCATCCGTAAACAGCTTTTCGGTCGTTCTGAAAACGTGCGTTACCGTGCGATATTCGACGACGCTACACCCGAAAATATCGAACGGTATAGCATCGAACGCTACATCCGCGAGCATCATATCACCGGAGTTTTACTCGGCGAACATAATGCCGATGACTTCGCTATGCGTGTATATGGACTGCTTGATGACATGGGCCGAGCCATCATTGACCGCATGGGCAATGATCGTTTGAAGGCCATGCGCAAATACCTCGCATTATTCGACCTCCAAAAGCTCACCGATCAAGAAAGTTATCGCAGCATCATCGACGAGCTGGTGAAAACCTTACCCCAAGAGACGAAAGAGCAAATCGTGCACTCCATGCGCAAACACCTCGATTTCGTCCTCTCCGACAACTACCGCACTCCGTTGCGGCGACGCACGATGAAAAGCGAACGACCTCTGCCGGAGAATTTCAAATATGCGAGCGAGTATGTCGAAGAATTGCTTAAAAAGAAACGGGCACAGCCCGAAATGGCTCCGCCGGCCGGAATCGAACCGACTGTGATTTACGACAAGCGGAATTGGAAAAGCCGTCAGCAACTCCGGTTCATAGATAGCACTTTACCCGTCGAAAGATTACAGGAAGAAGTCGTGCGGCGCGGAGGCAGCATCGACGACCTCACGGACATACACAAACATTTGAACCACTTGACAAGCATCGCCAAAGTCGCAATCGACAAATACACGAAAGAGTATTTAGACCCCATACTCGACCAAATCGCAGCCATAGCCCGTGAAACAGGCATGACGGAAACACACATCATCGACTACATCACGGCCGAATCGTCGCTCGAACGGCAGGCAACGGGGATTGCGGCCCTATCCCTCGACCCGCGCGATGCGTGGAACGAAACGCTGGCCCGAAGTATCGTCGCAGATTTCCGCCGCCGGGCCGGAGAGATTCCGACACAGCGATTGTGGCAGCGGATCAATGCGGCAAACGACCGCGTGCTGGAAATCCTCGTCGAAGACGGAATGTTAGCCCCCGAACACCGCAAGTTGATAAAAGGGCACGGCTGGGACTACTATGTACCCTTACGGGATTATGATTACAACTACCGCGACCAGAAAGGCGAGCCGGTGGCTTTCGATGCGGCCGACGTGTACGACTTCATCGACGACAGTGCGGGGCCGCGCCCCTTACGGAAAGTGCTGCACGAAGCCGAAGGACGTATCGCAAAGCCCCGCAATCCGATCGCTCAAATGGTGAATATCGGTATCGGAGCGATCATCGCCGCCAAAACCAACAGGGCGAGGCAGTCGGCCTTACGGTTGGGGCAGAACAACAGCCGCAATTCGGAAGACTTGTTCCGCGTCGATAAGGTCTGGTTGGCAAAAGGCATCGGCAACAGATGGGTTACGACGACCATAGACCCCGCCGTCGAGGACATCGAACTATCGAAGGCGGCACGTAAGGAGATCGCCCGGCTGAAAAAGGAGATGAACGCGGCACTTCAAGCACACGATGATGAACTGGCCGACTACCTGTATAACCGTATCGAGGAGACCGAACGGTTCAACATTGTCCGCGAAGCCGAATCGGGCAGTCGTTTCGAGCACGAAGGACACTTGGGACATTCTTACGAACGACAACGCAATGTGGAATGTTACGTGAACGGTATCCGTTATGTGATAACCTTCGCCGATCCCGCCGTGGCGAACGCGATCAACCAATATAACCGGCTGGCGATTCCAAAATGGCTGGATGATACGGTCGGGAACGCGACACGCTGGCTGGCAAGAGCTTTTACCTCCCGGAATCCGGCGTTTGTCGCAGCGAATTTCCTGCGCGACGTGCAGCACGCCGCGCTGGTACACGCCATCGACAAAGGCGGGAATCTCGAAGGATTCGTGCGTAACATCCCTGCAAGTATGGCCGCAATCACCCGCGAACTGCGAGGCAAGGCCGAGCCGCTGACCATCGCCGAAACCGGGACGCTCGACGTACTCGACACCGCCGATCGGCAGGAACTAATCCGGCAATTCGGCCGCGAACGGGTCATGGACACGCTTTACGACTATTTCCGTGAAAACGGCGGGGAAACGGGGTTCGTACATAGTAAAGACATCGCCGAGGCCGAAAAGGAGATCAAACGTTACGTTGCATTCCGCACGGGGCGTATAGGTGAACTGCTGAAAGCAACGCAGCGCAGCGAACGCGCCGGGGTATGGCTCTCGTATGCTGCCCGCAAAAGCGGTATGCAAGCAATAGGCGTCGCGCTGGAAAATGCCTCCCGCATTGCCGAAAACACATCCCGTTTGGCGACCTTCACCACATCGCTCGAACAAGGAAAATCACTCCTTACGGCTATCGACGATGCAAAAAACGTTACGGTGAATTTCAACCGTCGTGGTACGGCGACCCGACCGCTCGGCATGTTCTACGTCTTTTTCAATGCTTCGGTACAAGGAGCGGCACAGGTCGCACGAATCGCCATGCGTAACCGGAAAAGATTTGCACAGGCTGTTGCCACGCTGACGGCGGCTGGATTTCTCGACAGTCTGCTGCTTGATTTCTTCCTCGCCGGAAGCGGAGACGACGGCCGCGATCTGGCCGTTACGGAATACGAAAGACATAACCACCTCATCATCCCCGGCATGGGAAAGCGCGGTTACTTGAAGATTCCGCTTCCACAGGGATTCCGGGCTTTCTTCGGCATAGGAACTGCCTTGCATGACCTTTACCGAGGAAAACTCGGCTCCGAAGATGCCGCACGCATGATGCTTACGATGCTCTATGAGGATTTCTCGCCCGTAGCTTCACCCTCATCCAAAGGAGATGC
>ENA-OPXQ01001051-OPXQ01001051.1-human-gut-metagenome-genome-assembly--contig:-NODE-1051-length-16282-cov-1.939299_pt1 | contig 16282 bp, 20 predicted proteins | sample MGYA00241769_ERZ502042 | MGnify/ENA primary metagenome ERZ502042 (study PRJEB25962, sample SAMEA2041934) | human gut metagenome | biome: human gut; feature: human-associated habitat; material: faeces...
AGGTTCTTACGAATTTGTGAAGGACGAGGACGGCAATATGACATTGAAGATCACGGACGAAAAAGCGTTCTGGAGCCTTGGCAAGTATTTATCCTTCATACGGTTTTCTCTTGGAAAACAACTGAAGGTATCAGGCGGTTCAGGCGCGTCTACATTGAAGTACCGCGTGGGAACGGCAAATCGTCCTTGTCCAGCGGAGTAGCGCTCTATTGTCTATGCGGAGACCGAGAACCGGGCGCCGAAGTTTATTCTTTTGCGACGACGCGGGATCAGGCAAAGATTGTCTTCGGGGACGCTAAAGAAATGGCGAGACAAAACCCGAAACTTAAACGAGCCTTCGACTTACAAGTCTTAGCTACCTCCTTGTACGTTCCGAAAACAAACAGCTACTTTCAGGCCAAATCTGCAGAAGGATCTACTCTGGACGGTCTGAATACTCATCTGGCGGTGATCGACGAGCTTCATGCTCATAAGACCCGAGCGGTCTATGACGTTGTTGAAACATCACTTGGCAAGCGCCGTAATTCGCTGATGTGGGTCATTACGACAGCAGGGTTTGATAAGACAGGGATTTGCTACGAAGTCCGCTCAATGGTTACGAAGATTCTCTCCGGCTCGGTGGCCGACGAATCGCAGTTCGGGATTATTTATTCGATCGACAAAGATGATGACTGGACGACTGAGGACGCCCTGACGAAAGCTAATCCCAATTGGAATGTATCGGTGCGACCCGAGGTGATTGAGTCATTGCAGCGCAAAGCGATGACGATGACAAGCGCGGTCAATAATTTCCTGACCAAGCACTTAAACGTCTGGGTTAATGCAGACTCTGCCTGGATGGATATGAGGAAGTGGAGCGAGTGCGCGGATCCTGACTTGTCCATTGAAGACTTTGAAGGCGAGCCGTGCTACATCGGCTTGGACTTGGCGAGCAAGATCGACATTTGCGCGAAGGTTTTAGTTTTCCCAAAGGTTATTGAGGGTAAGACCCATTATTACGTTTTTCCCTTCTTCTGGCTTCCGAGACGAGCGGTAGAGAGTGAAAGGAATTCTCAGTATTCAGGCTGGGAGCGGGCCGGTCTCTTGAACGTCTCAGAAGGAGAAGTCACTGACTTTAGAGCAGTTAGAGATTCGATCCTAGAGGACTGCGCTCGGTTTGACGTTCAAGAAGTCGATTACGACCCGTGGCAAGCGACTCAGCTTTCCTCGGAACTTGAAGAGGAAGGGGTTGTGACGGTGGAAGTGCGGCAGACGGTACTGAACATGTCCGACCCAATGAAAACACTTCAGGCAGCGGTATTTGACGGCACGCTTCACCACGACGGCGGTCCTGTCCTGACCTGGATGATGAGCAACGTGGTCGCCCATACGGATGCGAAGGACAACATTTATCCGAGAAAAGAGTTTCCGGAAAACAAGATCGACGGCGTAGTGGCCCTCATTATGGCGATCAACCGAGCGCAAGGTGCAAATAACGAGGGCACCGATGCAAATTTATTTTTGAGTCTTTGATATGAAGGTATTTAGTTTCTTAGGACGTTTTATCCACGGTTCCGGAGGAGACAGCTTGTCGGATTATTCAGGGCCCCAGCAAACGGCCCCAAGTGCCATTCTTAATCGGGACGAGCCCCATATCGCGCCGGAAGCGGGGATGCAGCTCTCGGCGGTTTGGGGTTGTATCAATCTCTTGAGTGAAACAATCTCGTCGATGCCGTTGTTTGTCTACGAGCACAAAGAAAACGGAGAAAAGACGCCGGCCCGAGACAGCCGCTTATGGCAAGTTTTGCGCTGTCCGAACGGAGTGATGACAGCGCATGATTTTTGGGTAGCAATGTGTTTGAATCGGTTTCTTACCGGAAACGCTTACGCTCTCATTACAAGGGATAAGAGCGGAAAACTAATTGCATTGACTCCGCTGTCAGCAAAACCGGAGCAGATGACAGTGGCCGTTGTTGACGGAGAGTTGGTTTACCAGTACAAAAAGGACGGGAAGTACACCTACTTCACGCGCGATCAGATTCTGCATTGGAAAGGCCTTGGAAACGGTATCGTCGGTTTGAGTACGTTTGACTATATGCGTGCCACAACGAACGAGCAGAAAAACGCCCAAAAGAATGCGTCGTCCATGTATGGCAACGGCAACCAGCTCACCGGTATTGTGACGGTCGATAGGACTTTAAAAGGCAAGCAGTTAATCGAACTCAGAGAACGATTCAGAGAGTTGGGGGCATTTAACGGCGACTCCTGGATTAACTTTTTACCTGCCGATATGAAGTATCAGCAGGTTTCAATGTCTGCTGCGGATGCTCAATTGTTGGAGACCCGTCAGTACGGCATTGAAGAAATCGGCCGATGGTTCGGAGTGCCGGCTGCCCTGATCAACTCGGCAAGCGGAGCGAGCGGCGCTTCGATTGAGCAGATTGTTGAGTCCTTCTACAGAAGCACAATTCAGCCGCTTTGTACGGCAATTGAGCAGGCGATCATGCAGAGAGTCTTCACGACAGAGGAGCGGCTTAAATATTCTGCGGAATTCAAGATGTCGGCGCTTCTGCGAGCCTCAGTATCGAGTCGCTACGGCTCCTACTCTCAGGCGCTGCAGAACGGCTTTATGACGCGCAACGAGGTTCGAAGACTTGAAAATCTGCCGCCGGTAGAAGGTGCCGATGAGTTGACTGCGCAGAGCAATTTGTGGCCGGTAAGACAGCTTGGAGAGCAGCAGGCTTCGCAAAGCGAAAGCGTGCCGGAAGAACCGATTAAGCAATGAGGCTAAAAATGGAACTTACCAAAACATTGGATTTAACAGACACTGAGCTGAAGGTTGACGGAAACGAGGCGCCCGGAACGTTCACCGGATACGCATCTAAATTTAACTCAACGGATCTCGTCGGGGATACCTTTGCGCCGGGTGCTTGGACTAAAGCGCTTGAAGATGCCGGCACAATTCCGATCTTTTTTAATCACGACAGCTTGTCCGTTCCCCTCGGTAAATATACAAAGATCGAACAGAATGCCCGCGGTCTGAAAGTCGAAGGCCAGCTCATTCTTGACATTCCGAAAGCGCAAGATATTTATGCCGCTATGAAGGCCGGAGTTGTATCCGGCATGTCGGTCGGTTTTACTTTGGATGAAGGCGGATACGAGAAAAAGGAAGAGGGCGGCTTCTTGATTAAAGAAGTCAAGGCACTTCGGGAGATTTCTATTTGTACGTTTCCGTGTGAGACAAAAGCTCGAATCGTCTCTGTGAAATCAGAGCGCGTAGAGAGCATGAAAACTATTCGAGACGCAGAGACTGTCTTGAAAGACTCAGGATTCTCAAAGTCTCAATCTTTGGGCTTTTTAGCAAGGCTCAAAGTCATTATTGCCGAAGAACTTCGGAGGGAGTCCGATTTGAAGGCGAAAGCAGAAAGCGCAGACGCGTTAAAGCGTCTCAATTCTTTAATCTAACAAAGGATAGAAAATGTCTGAAGATATCACTAAAGTCGTCGACTCCATTGTTGAAAAAGTTGACGCAACCAAGACAGCTGCCGCTGAAACTAAAGAAAAGGTCGAGGCGATTAACAAGTCGGTCGCAGACCTTTCCGAAAAGCAAAAGCTCATGGATGCTCAGATTCTTGAGCTTCAGCAGAAAGGCGTTAAGTTCGATACAGAAACAGCAGCTGACTCAGTCGGAGATCAGTTTGTGAAGTCCGAGAGTTTTAAAGCCTTGGCTTCTCGCCAGAGCCGCAGTGCAGCAGTGGAAATTCAAAAAGCTGAAGGCGATACGCCGCCTAAAACAAAGTCGGCTGACCCAATCAAAGTTAGCGGCCTCCTCGCTCCTTACCGCGTGGCAGGAATTCAATCTGAACCGGATCAAACGCTCACTATTGAGAGCCTGATCCCGCATCTGCAAACCACGAATGACTCTATCCAGTATCTGAAAGAGAAAGCCTTTACGAACGGAGCCGGATTTATCAAGGAAGCTGAGCTCAAACCGAACTCCACTGTCTCTTTTGAACTGAAGCAGGCGGCAATTCAGACAATCGCTCACTGGACGAAGGTCACGCGTCAGCTTATCGATGACGCGCCGGCCCTTGCGGCATTTATCAATGCCCGTATGGTTTACGGCGTCAATCTCGTGGTTGATTCTCAGCTGATTAAAGGTGACGGCACCGGTGCAAACTTGAGCGGCCTTCTCAACGCGGGAAACTATACCGCGCAGAATTTCACACTGGCTGACCTCGGAGGCAATCCGACACTCTTGGATCTGCTGCGTCTGTCTATCGCAAAGGTAAACGCTGCAAACTATCACGCCAATGCTATCTTGCTCAACCCGATGGATTGGGCCAAGCTTCAGGGTGTCAAGGGAACCAATGCCCAATACCTCTACGGAGTGCCGAGTGTCTCCTTTGACACAATGAATGCTTGGGGCGTTCGCGTGATTACTTCTGCCAGCATGCCCGAGGGCAAGTATCTCGCAGGCGACTTCACACAGGCTGCCACGATTTACGACCGCATGAGCACTGTGATCGATATCGCTTCTCAGAACGAAGATGATTTCGTGAAGAACTTATACACCATCCGCGCAGAGCGCCGCTTAACCCTTGTTGTTGAGCATCCGGCCGCACTTGTCGGAGGTAATTTGGCTGTTCCTGCGGCTTAATGGAGAAAGGGCGGTTGCCCGCCCTTTAATAGCTTTATGAAAATCAAGATTCTTAAAACCATTCTTCTGACAACCGGAGTTTTCAAGTCCGGAGAGGTTGTGAATTTAAGCGACAGCGCCGCACTTGAACTAGTTAATGCCGGTTATGCGACATTGAAATTGGAAGAACGCAAACAATCGCCTAAAGAGTCGAAGGTTCAGGAAAAGACACAAGCCGCCGAGACAGAAGAACCAAAAGCACAGGAAACAGAGGTAAAGCATGCCAGTAAAGCCGGTAATACTCCTCAGCGAGCTAAAGCAGCACTTAAGAGTTGATCATGATGCGGATGATGTCTTAATTGAATCCTATGCTCTGGCCGCGGTTGAATATGCTGAACAGGTTTGTGATCGTGAGATCGTTAAACGAGAAGATCCGAGAGCCGTTTGCGAGACGATAGAAGAGGTTCCCGCCAGCATCAAGACCTGGGTCAAGCTCTATGTCACGGATTTGTACGAGCGTCGGTCTCTCACTGAGGGCGGAGAGTTTAAGACCCGCAATTACGACCACTTGCTGGATGCTTGGATTATTTACGACCGGATAAAAGATCATGCAGATTCCTAACGTCGGAGATTTGAATCGGCCATGCTCAATTTACTCAGCCAAACTTCTCCCTAACGGCAAAGCAGAACAGGCCGCAGAGAGGACTCCTTTGTGGGAGTGCTGGTGCAAGGTTGAAGTAATCGGAGGCTCGGTGTATTGGGACAATGTCCAAACCGAAGAAACGGTCACACACCGCATTTTTGTACGCTCTGTAAAAGGCAAAACCCGTCCCCAAGATCTTCCGAGGTTAATTGAAGTCGAGTGCGACGGCCTTTGGTACAGAGCCAAACGAGTCACCGACTGCAACAGTGCCGGTCGGTTCACGCTGCTGGAATGCGAGGTGCTTAATGCAGCCCTTAAGAATTGAAGCGAAGTTTGCAAAGCCTTTGAACTTTGCCGATTTCGACAAGAAGTCGATGAGGAAAGGTTTTACTCAAGTCGGCCGAGACGTTTCCAAGATTGCAAAGAAACTGGTCAGCAAAAAAGGAGTATCTGCTGCCGGAGCTTATCCGGGAAAGCAAACAGGGATATTCCAGAAGGCAATTTCCTACAAGGTTTCGCGCTCCGGTTTCTCGGTGGCCGTGAAACCCTACAGAAAAGGTAAGCAGGTTTCTGCAGAACTGAAAAGGCGCGGGTTTTATCCCGCGTTTGTCGTCTTTGGCCACGCAGGGCCCAAACGCAGCAAGCGAACCCGTGCGCACCGCAAACAATCCTTTGAGGCAAAAGTGGCTAAGCCACGTGCCAATCCGGTCTCAGCTGCCGCTGAAACCTATGGCCGAACCCGATTTCAAGCGGTCGTGGGTCGGATTTTGGAAGATGCCTTTAAGCCGGGCCCGGTAAGGAGCTTAATGAAGTGAAATTAAAACCCATTATTCAAGAGCTTCGGACGCATTGTCCGAGCTTTGAGGGCCGTGTTTTCGGTGTCGGAACTTTTTCCCGGCTCGATGAGTCGGTGGCAGCGGAACTGCTTCCGGCTGCGTTTGTGATTCCGGTCTCTGAAGATCCGGAAGAGCCTGCGGTGATCAACCGTTACAAGCAGCAGGTGCGGTTCAACTTTGCCGTCATCCTGATGGTCGCCAATACCGAGGATGAACAGGGTTTGACAGCCTGGGAGAAGTCGGTCGATCTCAAAAAGGAAGTTTTTCAAGCCCTTTTGGGAGCTGACGATATTCAGGCCGGCAGAGATTGGATTCAGTTTGAGTCTCTTACGGTCCTTGATCTTAATCGCGTGGCATTGACCGTCCAGTTGGATTTCTCCTGTCAGTACGAAATCAACGATAACGAAACCCGTCACGGAGCAGACATCGATCGACTTGGAAGGTTCCTCCGGATGTACACCGATATCGACGTGATTGCCGAGAAGGGACATCCGGACGGCAGGATTGAAGCAAAAGTTTTAATTGATTTGGAGAAAACTAAATGAGTATTTCATTTAACAACATCCCAAGCGACGTGAGAACGCCGCTTTTTTATGCGGAAGTCGATAATTCGATGGCTAATTTGGCCACTTCGACTCAAACGACGCTTCTTATTGGTCAGATGACCGAAGGGAAGGCTGAGCCGCTTGTGCCGGTTCTTGTCACCGGCGATAGTCAAGGGAAGGACCTTTTTGGTCGTGGTTCGGAGCTGGCCAGGATGAACACGGTTTATCGCAAAAACGATCCTGCAGGTCAGGTTTGGGCAATTCCGCTAAGTGATCCGGAAGCGGCAACAGCCGCTTCGGGCACGTATACATTATCGGGTCTTCCTACTTTAGCCGGCATTTTGAGCGTTTATATCGGAGCAGATCGAGTTCAGGTAGCGGTCGGTGTGGATGATGCGCCTGCTGACGTAGCATCTGCAATCGCGTCTGCGATTAACGGAAAACCCGATCTTCCGGTTACGGCAGAAGCCTCTGCGAGTAAGGAGGATGCGGAAGTAGAAGAGGGCTACGTTACCGTCAGCGCGAAGAATAAGGGCGCCAATGGCAACGACATCGCTTTAGGACTCAATATTCAGGGCTACGGGGCCGGAGAGGAGACGCCTGAAGGGCTGAGTGTCAAAATCACAGCCATGGCCGGAGGCACCGGCGCGCCGGATTTCTCTACTCTTGAATTCTCCAAAATTATGGGTGATGACCCGTACGACTTTATCCTGATGCCCTATTCGGACACGGTTTCTTTGGATTATTTCAAAGAGACTATGAACGATACGAGCGGCCGCTGGGCCTATGACAAGCAGCAGTATGGACATGTCTACACCTGTAAGAGGGGCTCCGTTAACGATCTGCAGAAGTTTGGAGCAACCCGTAACGATCAGCACGCCACGATTATCGGACTCGAACCGGATGTCCCGTCTTTGGCAATTGAGGTGCTGTCAGCCTACGGAGCTCAGAACGCAGCCAAGCTTTCTATCGATCCGGCGCGTCCCACTCAGACTTTAGAGCTAATCGGGATCACCTCTGCACCTCACGGCAAGCGTTTTACTATGAGTGAGCGTCAGGTTCTTTTGACAAACGGCATTGCTACCGAGTACACGGAATCCGGCTATATGAGGGTGGAAAGGGCAATTACGACGTACCAAAAGAATAGATTCGGCGATGAAGACAACTCGTACTTAGATTCCGAGACGCTGCACACGCTGGCCTACATCATTCGCGCCTTGAGAAGCTGTATTACGAGCAAGTATCCGCGGCACAAACTCGCCAGTGACGGGACGCGATTCGGTGCAGGGCAGGCGGTGGTGACGCCGTCCATTATCAGGGGCGAGCTCATTGCGATGTATACCAAGCTCGAGGAGAAGGCGATTGTCGAAAATGCTGACTTGTTTGCCAAGTACCTCATTGTTGAAAGAAATAAAGATGATCCGAACAGAGTCGACGTCCTTCTGCCGCCGGACTTAGTTAACCAGTTAAGAGTTTTTGCCGTGCTGTCTCAGTTCCGTCTTCAATTTAACGAATAAGAGGTGATTTAATGCCAAGAATTGCAGGAATTTGCCACATCACAGTCAATGGCAGGACACTGGATATATCAGGAGGTCTTACGATTCCGCTCTCCAAATCCACCAAGGAGGCGATCGTTTCAACCAACGGATCCGTTAATTACAAAGAAATCCCAATTGCCCCCTACATCGACGCTACTTTCCTTATGGATCCTGATTTTCCGATTAATGAACTGGCAGAGATGGATACAGGTACCGTCGTTGCGGAATTAGCTAATGGTAAGAGTTACACGCTCTCAGAGGCTTTCATTGAAGGAGAGATGAACTATGACAGTGACGCCGGCACTGTCGGAATGAAATTTGTAGGAACCAACGGGAGGTGGTCATGATTGAGACTTATAAGCTGAAAGCTCCGATCACGGTATCGGGAAACAAAATTGAGAAGGTCGATCTGCGAGAACCGACCTTTAACGAAATCTCCGCAATGGGTCTTCCCGGGGACGCTTCTACTCCGGATGAAAAATTAAGCCTGCTGAGAAAGTATGTTGTGACCTGCTCCGGTCTTTCAGACGAAGCTGTGGGCCAGCTCGGAATCAGAGATGCGATGGCTTTAATCCGAAAGGTATCCGATTTTTTTACCGATACGGAGTAGGGCAGAAGAAAATGGCTGTGAAGGTCTTTTACAACACGGCTCGATTCTGGAGTGAAAGACCTACTGAACTGTCAAAAGAGCCTTTTTCGCGGGTGGTTGAGCTTGCGAAAGAGGCTCTTCGCATTATGGAAGAAGATAAAAAATGGCAGGAAAAGAATACAGTCTCAAGGCCGTCCTATCGGCGACCGATAAGATAAGCCCGGCTCTGAAGAAAATCGATGCTAATTTCGGCAAGATCGGCCGCTCCTTCTCCGCTCTCGGAAAGTCGTCGGCAGCACTAGCATCAAAGTTTGCACTTCCTCTGACAGTTTTGGGGGGTGTGGGAGGCTTTAGCTTAAAGGCCGCGGTGGACAAGTTTACTTCCTTAGGTGACTCTATCGATAAGGCAAGCAAGAGGGCTGGCGTCAGTGCTCAGTCCTTGCAGAAACTCCGTTATGCCGCGGGTTTGGGAGGGATGTCAGCCGAGCAGATGGATCAGGCGTTAGCTAAGCTGACTTACAACATGGGGCAAGCTGCCAGAGGCGAGAACAAGAATCTGGCGGCTATATTCAGGAGACTCGGCGTATCTTTGAAGGACTCAAAGGGGAATATTCGAGACGCGGCCGATGTGATGCGGAACTTGGCTCAGGCAGTCAAAAACAATGAGTCTCCGGCTGTCCGGTTGCGCATTCTGACGGCGGCCTTCGGTGATGAGCTCGCCAAGAGGATGATTCCTGTCTTGGAGAGCGGTGCCGCAGGGCTTGACGAGATGGGCAATGAAGCCGAGAAGCTGGGCATCGTGATGAACGATAAGATGGTAGCTGACTCGGCTCATTTAACCGATACCATGAGTAAGTTTTCTCAAGTCTTAGACGGTGTGTCGGCTACTATCGGGGCGTCGCTTGCGCCCGTTATCGAAACGATTGTAAAGAGGATTCAGGATTGGGTTACGGCCAACAAGGATCTCATTACCCAAAGGCTGGAAGCTATATTCGAAAAAATCTCCAAGGCCGTCTCCGAAATTGACTTTGAAAAAGCGGTTGACGGGGTTTTTAATCTGATTGACGGGGTCATGAATTTTGTGGACTCTATCGGCGGCTGGGACACCATAATCAAAGGGTTCGGAGCTTTAATTGGTCTGACGCTTGTCGGCAATATGATTAGCCTTGGGCAATCCCTTTACGGGGTTGGGGCGGCAATTACCACGGCCTTCGGCCCATGGGGCTGGATCATCGGAGGAGCGATAGCTGCCGGCATTGCACTATGGAAGAACTGGGATGATATTTCCACATGGTTTGGGAATTCATTCCCCAATTTGTCAAAGGTACTGAAAGGATTGCCGGACGGCTTTTCTCTGGCGTGGGATAACGCCTGTAAGAATATTCGTGCGCTTTGGTCCGGCCTGACAGAGACGTGGGAAAACATCAAGAAAAAGCTGTCTTGGGAGGGTATTAAAGGCTCTGCTAGGGAAATGCTCGGACTCTCCAGAGAAGAGGCGAAACCTCAGAGGCCTGCTCCGATGATGAGTTCTTCAGAAGCCGCATCGATGAGCAGAGGACTATCAACTCAGAAAACAGAAGTGGAAAACCGTCTGGAAGTGGTCGTAAAGATTCCGAACGGAACCGAGGCTCAGGTCAATAAGCAAGACTCGAGCGGCGGGTATTTCTCTGCTTCAACTCAAAACTATCCAGTAGAGGGGTTGACCGACTAATGAATGCACCGGAATTAAGGCGAGCCTCCTTTAGAGGCGTACCCTTTGAAGTGACAAGCTCCGACTTCAAAGTAGGCAGAAGAACTCAGACCTTTGAGTATCCTCAGAGAGATACGCCGTTTACTGAAGATCTAGGACGCTCAAAAAGAACAATCACCGTAACGGCCTATGTCATAGGAGCTGATTACATTACCCGGATGAAGCGGTTGATAGCGGCATGCGAAAAACAGGGAGCAGGAAGGCTTATCCATCCGTGGCTCGGCACCATGGAGGTAGTGGCAGTTGATCTCACTTCTCCGCGTTTTGAGTCAAACCGACTTTCCACCATCACACTCTCTTTTGTTGAAAGCGGGAAGTTAGAGTTTCCGAACTCGATAGTGGATGCCGGGGGACGGTGTTTAAAAGCGGCCTCAGCACTGACGAACGCAAATTTTGACGAGTTTATTAAAAAATTTGATATCTCCGGGTGCCAGGATTTCGTGAAAAAGACGGTGGGAGAAGACTTTGCCAAGCTCTTCTCGGAAGACTCGCTGTCTCGAATTTATCAGGCTTTTGATCTCGCTGATGACCTGGCCGATTTGGCCAATGATGCGATTACCTTGGTGAGCGGAGCACCGCAATCTTTGGGACAAAGAGTTTTAGATACGCTGGGCCTGCAGGGCTTTGCTTCAACGATATGCGCTTGGAGCAATGTGGCTAACCGATTCAGCCAGCTCACGAAAGAAAATTCGCTGAACAGCTCTAAACCGACGGCCGTGGCTTCGAGAACGACAAGCGAGAGGATCGAGAATGCCGACGCAGCAGTCCAAACCTTGGTACGGCAGGCGGCACTATCAAACGCGGTTTTAGCCGCTTCCGAAGTTGGTTCGGAAAATGACAGGGTGGATGCTTCAGCTGTTGTTCAAACCGCCCCATACGATGACTTAATCCAAGTTAGGGACAACATCCTGGAAGCGATTGACGCAGAGATGTTTAAAACTCAAAACGATTCGGTCTTTGAGGCATTAAGTCAGGCGCATTCTGCAGTGTATGAGGCGATTACGCAGCGAGCTGAGAATCAGGCGAGACTTGTAACGTTCACTCCTTCGGCCGTTACTCCGGCATTGGTGCTGGCCTATGACTATTACGGAGACTCGACCCGAGAGTTAGAGATAGTTGGAAGAAATAAGATCCGGCACTCAGGCTTTGTACCGGCGGTGCCGTTGAAATTATTGAATGAGTGACGAACGACATGCCAAAGAAAATCTCAAATAACACCGTTACTCTTTTTGTTAACGGTAGAAAATACGAGAACTGGCTGGATGTGAGTATTGCCTGTACGCTTCAAAGTCTGGCCAGAACCTTCTCGGTAAGGTCAACCAGAAGCAAAGAAGATCTAACGATTGGCATTCAGCCTCAGGACGAAGTGCAGATTTTTATCGACGGCGAGCCGATCTTGACCGGTTACGTTACCAAGCGAGAAGTCAGTTATTCGGCCTCAGGAATCAGCGTTACGATTTCAGGCGCCAGCAAGACGGTTGATCTGCAGGACTGCTGCATGCCCCACGGGATGGCTAATTCATACAAGAATCAGACGCATGAGCAGAATTTAAAGGCAGTTTGCAAGCCGTTTGGAATCGGCGTTGTGGATCAAGTGAAATCAGTAGATAGGAGAAATCTCGAGTTTTCTCCGACGGAAACCGTTGGCTCTTCCATTACTCGATATCTCCAGAAAAACGGAATTTTGCTCACGGATGACGAAGCAGGCAACTTGGTTATCACTCAAGCCGGATCCGGAGGCAGCGCCCACGACACATTGGAACTTGGGAAGAATATTCTTGAAGGCAAACGAACTCAGGATGTCTCTAAGAGATTTAGCGACTACGTAACATTGGGACAGGCAGCTAATCCTACAAGTGAACTTCCGGTATCGGCAAACCATCTTACAGCGACGGCTCGGGACTCGGGAGTCAGACGTCCCAGATGGTTGGTTAAACAAGAATCTGGTAATGCATCAACAGAGATTCTTCAGAAAAAAGCGGGAATTATCAAAGATGTGAAGGCAGGAGAGTCCGATACATTGAACTACAAAGTTCAAGGCTGGAGGCAAAGTAACGGTGAGCTGTGGAAGGTAAACGCATTGGTCAACGTAGATGATAGTCGGCTAGGGATAAGGAAAAATATCTACTGGGTTATCAAAGAAGTAAGTTATTTGCTGAGCTCTCAAGGGAGCGTTGTTACTCTCACACTTATAGATAAGAAGGCATACAAAATGGCTTTAGAACCAGATGCTAAAAAGATTAAAATGGAGAAATACGATGATATAAAGAAAGACAGCGGGAGGGTTTAGGATGATTAAATTCTTGTGCTTAGTCCTTGGGATGACTATCTCATTTGGAGCCCACTGTGAGTCGTATCTGAAATGCGATGAAGACGCAGAGGGCCATAGTATCAATTGTGTTCGAGCCCCTGGGAAAGATCCTTCTGTCACGATTACTGAAGAAGACATGAAAGGTATGGTTTACGTTAGCCCCGAGCAAAAACGCAAGATGGATGAAAAGATCTTCAAAGAAGCTCTGGAGAATGAAATTACCGCCCGGATGTATCAAGACCGCGTGGCTACACGAGAAGAGGCAATCAGAGACATTCTCTCCGGAGTTCCACGAAAAGTACATTGAGTCAAAAAAACTCACACGCCCGCCTAATTCGGCGGGTTTATTTTTGCCTAAAGAAAATGAATCTTAAAGATCTAATCAACAGAGCGACGGTTTCAGCTAAGAACGGAACCCGAAAACTTCGAACGTTGCAGATTCAGCTTCTCGGAGGTGATATACGAGAACCGATAGAGCATTTTGAGCCTTACGGTTTTACTTCCGAGCCTCATGTCGGAGCTGAGGCCATTGGGCTGGCTTTGGGCGGAGACCGGGATCAGACTCTGGCGGTGGTTGTTGCCGATCGTCGTTACCGTCCCACTGATTTGAAGGGCGGAGAAGTTTGTGTTTTTGATGACTTGGGGAGGAAAGTCTATCTCTCCCGAAACGGAATCAGGGTAGAAGGTGTTTCCAGTCCGATAACGGTAAAAACATCGGCCTCGGTGACAGTAGACGCTCCTTTGACAAAGTGCACGGGCGATCTTGAGGTCGGAGGCAATATCGTAGCCAAAGGAGATATCAAGGACAAAGGAGGTTCCTACTCCATGGCGGGCATGAGAATGACGTACAACAGTCATACACATAGCGGAGGCTCTGCCCCGGATCAAAAAATGTAGAGGATTTATGCAGTTTTATTTAAACGGTGCGGAAGCGACGCTGACCGATTTTGCCAAGGATGACTTAGCAAGGGCTGTGGTAAACAGCCTTTTTTCTTGGGCAAGAGCCGAGGACGATGACGAGAGGCCGACAGAATCCAAGATGGGCTGGTGGGCGGATTCTTTCTCTGAGGAAGGAGATAAATTCGGTTCGCGGCTCTGGCTGCTGATGCGCTCAACTCTCACTACCGAAACGCTTGCTTTGGCCGAAGAGTACGCTCAGGAAGCTCTGCGCTGGATGGTTGAGGACCGCATTGCCGAAGAAGTGACGGCGAGGGCTGAACTGGACGGAGTGGATCGCCTTAACTTACTGATTGAGATTATTCGTCCCGATCAAAAAACACTTACCGCCCGATTTGTCGATGTGTGGAGCAAATTATGAGTTTTGAACGTCCGACACTAAAGGAAATCATAGAAAGACTCGACGGAGATACTCAGAGCAGATTGTCTGTTCCGCAGATGAGGCGCTCCAACGCGAGAGTCTTTGACAGAGTTTTGGCCGGAGCTGCTCACTCTCTGTACGGCTATATCGAGTATTTAAATCGGCAGCAGTTTTTTGATACGGCAGAAAGTGACTATTTGGATCGCTGGGCCTCCATTTACGGTTTAGCCAGGAAGAAAGCTACGAAAGCTTCCGGCGAGGTTGTTTTTCGTTTTTCCGGAGAACCCATCAATGTTCTGGAAGGGACGATTTTGCAGTCTGATGACGGAGTTCAGTACAAGACCGTTGGTCCTGTCTCTTCGGATGGAACGACCCCAGTTGAAGCCTTAAACGAGGGAACTTCCGGTAATCAGCTGGAAGAGGACGTCCTGACGCTGGTTTCTCCGATCGTGGGTGTTTTTAGCGAAGTTACGATTGTCAAACTTGGAGGCGGAAGCGAGTCTGAAACCGACGACAGTCTTAGGGCGCGCCTCCTCTCTCGCGTCAGGGAGACGCCTCACGGAGGTACGGAGTCGGATTATGTTCAGTGGGCTTTAGAAGTGCCGGGCGTAACCCGAGCTTGGGCATTTCCTAAAGAAGAAGGCGAGGGCACGGTTACCGTCCGATTTGTCTGTGACGGCATGACCGAGATCATTCCCGATAAGGCTATGCGGGATAAGGTATTTGAACATATCGATAAGCTGCGTCCTGTGACGGCTCACCTCTATGTCAGAGTCCCGGAGATTAAGGCGGTCAATATTGTTATTGTCGGACTGCTTCCTGATGATGCTGAAGTCCGCGAGGCAGTAGAGCAAGAGCTCAAAGACTTATTTGCCAGAGAAGGGGTTCCCGGACAAAGAATTTACTTGTCGCATATCCGAGCAGCTATTAGTGCGGCATTGGGTGAAGAAGATCATACAGTTGCCTCTCCAACCTCCGACCCGATTCCCGATAGTAACAATGAGTTGCTGACATTAGGAGAGATCACATGGCAGTAACGGCAAACGAATATGTAGGAATGCTCAAAGAGCTTCTGCCTCCTGGTCCCGTTTGGCCAAGAGGAGATTCAACCAGTCTTTACGCCATGATGTTTGAAGTTTGGGCGATCGAACTGGCTAGGATTGACTCCAGAGCAAACGCGCTTATTACAGAGGCGGACCCTCGTTTTGCAATTGAAACCTTTCCTGAGTGGCTTGAAGAATGGGGACTGCCTGATGAGTGCTTAAAGCTGTGGGGTGCAACAGACATCAACACGCTGCGGCGTCTCTTGATTTGGAAAATGACCACGGTAGGTTGTCAGACGCCTCAATTCTTTATTGATTTGGCCGCGATGTTCGGCTACCTCATAGTGATTGATGAATTCAACGGCTACAGCGTAATGAGCCGGGTAAACGATGTTCTGGCCGACGGCATTTGGCCGCACACATGGCGCGTCAATGTCATCGGAGGTTCAAACAACACACTGCAGTGGCACGAGGTAACCGGGGAAACAAAAGAGGCTTTAGCTTGGTGGGGAGACTCAGTGATTGAGTGCCTGATCAGACGGTACGCACCGGCGCACACGACACTTTATTTTGGTTATTGGGATTTTAAGGAACAAGAAAATGGACAGAGCATACGGAGCTAGAGTGGTTCAGGTAGAACCAAAATTCGCAGAGGATGCGCCTTTGGGATATCCGACAGACGGTTCGAGTACGGGCGGACAGCTCGCTACGGTTCCTAAAGCCCCTTGGTATAACGCGGTAACCGAAGAAATCAGGAATGCAATTGTCGGAGGAGGTATTAAGCCCGAAAAAAATACCCTTGACCAGCTTAATCAGAGCATTGAGGTAAGACTGACCAAGTTAGAAGAAAAAATTAATACCGTGTTAAAAGGCGTCACAGACAGAGTGGATAAATTTGAAACTTTTCCTCCAGGCTTCATTATCTACGCCGGTTGTTTTATAAACAATCCTAACTGGCTTTTGTGCGATGGAAGAGCGGTAAGTCGTTCCGGTTATGCGAATTTGTTTAAAGCGATTGGAACGACATGGGGCGCGGGCAATGGCAGTACGACATTTAATATTCCTTATCTTCTTGACAGAGTGCTGTGGGG